>PDWJ01005156.1_pt1 | contig 10929 bp, 6 predicted proteins | sample 1430881 | NCBI WGS metagenome assembly PDWJ01 (sample SAMN01162460, study PRJNA174530) | Oral metagenome, whole genome shotgun sequencing project. | biome: Marine environment; feature: Marine mammal; material: Swab sample of the gingival sulcus; isolation source: swab sample of gingival sulcus... | reverse complement strand
TTTCAAAAAAATGGAATGGTATTTTTACATTTTAATCATTTTGGCTGGTATTCTTTCCGGTTTTATCAATACTTTAGCCGGTAGCGGTTCGGTGTTGAGTCTGGCAACACTAATGTTTTTGGGATTTCCTCCTAATGTTGCCAATGGAACACTGCGAATAGCTATTTTATTGCAGAATATTGTAGGTGTAAGTACTTTTAAGCATCAAAAAGTTTTTGAATTTAAAGAGGGAATATGGCTGGCATTACCGGCAATGATTGGTTCCATAGCGGGCGCGAGTCTGGCAATACAAATCGATGAAATAACAATGGAACGCACCATTGGTGCTGTGTTAATATTCCTGTTTTTTATTGTGCTTTACAAACCCGATGTCTGGATAAAAGGCAGAGCCGGATCAGCTGGTGCAAAGCCAAGTTTCTGGCAGATGGTTATTTTCTTTTTTATTGGCGCTTACGGTGGATTTATACAAGCCGGAGTAGGATTCTTTCTGCTATCGGGTCTGGTACTTGGTGCCGGTCATAATTTAGTAAAAGCAAACGCCTTAAAACTATTTACCGTGTTACTTTATACTCCTTTTGCCATTGCTGTTTTTGCTTATCACGGCCAGATAGATTATAAAACAGGCTTGGTTTTGGCCGCGGGAAATATGTTAGGTGCATTTATTGCCGCTAATTTTGCTGTAAGCTGGGGTGCTAAATTTTTACGTTACGTATTAATGGTAGTTCTGATTTTTGCTGCGTTGAAATTTATGGGTGTTTTTACATGGTTGTCGGCATTGATATATTAAAAAACAGATTCTCTAAAAGAACATATTTTCCGGATTCCTTTCCAGAATAAATATTATTTTATCCGTAAATACGGCATACTGCAATCATTTGCAGTGAAAAATATCCCTAAAAGAGTAAAAAAGTACAAGGTATATGGTAATTAAGCTGTATATTCGAAAAATAAATTAATGACAAAAAACAATATGACTCCTGAAATTGTAAAAACGGATAGCTCTTTAGAACCTTATGAAGCGGTTATTGAAAAACGCATAAATTATGCTGCAGAGCAAGAAAAAAAAATTTGTAAGCAAACACTAACAGATTTTGCTAATGGTCATCACTATTATGGCATCCATTGTGACGGCAGTAATTTTACCATTCGGGAGCAGGCTCCCAATGCAGTTAAAATGTTTTTAATAGGGGATTTTTCGGAATGGAAAGAGCTGCCTGATTTTGAATTTAAAAAAGATGAAAATGGGGATTTTGAGTTGCAGATAGATGTAAATCAGTTAAGGCACGAAGATTTATACAAACTATCGGTACATTGGAACGAAGGACAGGGAGAGCGTATTCCCGTTTGGGCAAACAGGGTTGTTCAGGATAATGAAACGAAACTTTTTACTGCACAAGTTTGGTTACCCCAAAAAAAATACCAATGGCGGTTCGATAATTGCAGAAAAGCAGTTAAAAATCCATTGATTTACGAAGCTCATATCGGAATGGCAACCGAAAACGAGGGTGTTGGTACTTACAACGATTTTCGATTAAATGTGCTTCCTCGTATTAAAGCAGCAGGCTACAACACCATTCAATTGATGGCTATTCAAGAGCATCCTTATTATGGTTCGTTTGGTTATCACGTTTCAAGTTTATTTGCCGCATCATCGCGGTTTGGGACACCTGACGAACTGAAACATTTAGTTGATGATGCCCACCAAATGGGAATTATGGTAATTATGGATTTAGTACATTCTCATGCTGTAAAAAACGAATTAGAAGGTATTGGATTATTCGATGGTTCGCCAAACCAATTTTTCCACCAAGGAGAACGGCGTAATCATCCTGCCTGGGATTCGTTGTGTTTCGATTACGGTAAACCGGAAGTTATTCATCTTTTATTATCGAATATTAAATATTGGCTGGAAGAATATCACTTCGATGGTTACCGATTCGACGGCGTAACCAGCATGCTTTACTATAATCATGGACTGGAGACCAATTTTACCGATTACAAAATGTATTTTAATGGAGAACAGGATGAGGATGCTATCTGTTACTTAACACTTGCCAATAAATTAATGAAGGAGATTAATCCCAATAGTATAAGTATTGCTGAAGAAATGAGTGGTTATCCCGGACTGGCAAGTCGGCTAAAAGATGGCGGTTTAGGTTTCGATTACCGTCTGGCAATGGGGATTCCCGACTATTGGATTAAGTTAATAAAGGAGAAAAAAGACGAAGACTGGAATGTAAGCAATATATTTTACGAATTATCCAACAAACGATTAGAGGAAAAAACAATTAGCTATGTTGAATCACACGATCAGGCATTGGTGGGGGATAAAACAATTATATTCAGGCTGCTTGATGAGCAGATGTATTGGGGAATGCATAAAGGTAGTGATAATTTATTAATCGACAGGGGAATTGCCCTTCATAAGTTAATCCGATTGCTTACTTTTTCGTGTGCCGGAAATGGTTATCTAAATTTTATGGGTAATGAATTTGGTCATCCCGAATGGATTGATTTTCCCCGTGAAGGCAACAATTGGTCACATGCTCACGCACGCAGACAATGGAGTCTTGTTGATAATAGAGAATTACGTTTTGAATATTTGAATGATTTTGATAAAGCGATGATTGCTTTGCAAAAAGACTCCTGTTTTTTAGCTGATACTTACATTAATTGTATTTTTTCCAATGAAGGTGATCAGGTTTTGGTTATTGAGCGAGGAAAATTGTTATTTGCGTTTAATCTTAATCCGCAACGCTCTTTTACCGATTATGGTATTCCTGCAAAGGCAGGAAAGTACTCTATTATTCTCAATTCTGATGATGCCCGGTTTGGTGGATTCAGCCGTGTGAATAATGAACAGCAATTTTTTACAATACCCGATGAAAAAGCAACAACCAACCGTTTATATCTATATTTGCCAAACCGAACAGCTTTGGTGTTAAAAATAGAAGATTAAAAAAAGATTTATAAATATATAAATTGTGTAGAGTCGTAATATTGTATTACGGCTTTCAATTTGAAAAAGAGATTAATGAAAATGCAAGAAACAGTAGTAATTTTATGTGGAGGTGGACCTGCTCCGGGAATCAATACGGTTATAAGCAGTGTAGGAAAAGTATTTTTACGCAAAGGATACCGGGTTATCGGCATACACGAAGGATACAAAGGTCTGTTTTCCGAGAAGAGAATTATTCAGGAATTTAATTTTGAGATTTTAGACAGTATATTTACACAAGGCGGCTCTTTTTTAAAAATGAGCAGATATAAACCTATTGACAGCGATTTTTCCACATCGTTTTTTACTTCCAATAACGTAAAACTATTGGTAACTATTGGCGGAGATGATACAGCATCAACGGCAAACCGTATTAGTAAATATCTTCATGCCAATAGTGTTGATATTGCCAATATACATGTGCCCAAAACCATTGATAATGATTTGCCTTTACCTAAAGGGATTCCTACTTTTGGTTTTAATTCTGCCAAAAACGAAGGGGTGAGAATAGCCGTTACTGTGAGCGAAGATGCTAAGACATCGCAAAATTGGTTTATATTGGCAGCCATGGGACGGGAAGCAGGACATTTGGCCTTCGGAATTGGAGAGGCATGTCATCTACCTATGATTATTATTCCTGAAATGTTTCATAGAACTACCATTTCGGCTGATAAAATTGCCCGCTTAGTGGTATCGTCTATCATTAAACGCCGAATTATGGGAATGAATTACGGTGCTGCAATTATCAGTGAAGGAGTTTTTCATTTTATGAGCAGTGATGACATTAAAAATACCGGCATCAATTTTACCTATGATGCACACGGACACCCAGAGTTGTTTAATGTCAGTAAATCGCATGTTTTCAGCATGCTGGTACAGCGTAAACTGAAATCGTATCAACTGGATATTGGAACCCGTCCTGTTGAGCTGGGGTTTGAATTGCGCTGCAGTAGTCCAGCTGCTTTCGATTTATCGTTATGTACACAGTTAGGAAATGGTGTTTACACACTTTTTAAGCAGGGATTTTCAAGATGTATGGTAACCGTTAATTCACAGGGCAATATAATACCGCTATTTTTGGAAGATGTGGAAGACAGCTTTGGAAAAGTAGTCCCCCGATTGGTAGATATGGACAGCAATGAGGTAAAATCTGTTATGAATTACGGTCTGCACTATTTGTGTGAGGAAGATTTAGCATCGGCAAAAAAATATCTTCCCGATGCTGAAAATTATCTATTTCAAAAGATATTGAATTGGTAATCTGGCAAATTAACGTTAATTAACTGATATTATACAGCCTTAACCAATAATAGTCTTACCTTTGTAGCATTAGGAAAATTAAATTTTCAAGGTTTAGATTTATAAGGTTAATAGAGGGAAAAATCTCATACTTCGTGGTGTGGGATTTTTTTTTGGCACTATTCCGTAAAGTTATAAGTGCTAAAACAGAATTCTGTTTTCATTCCCCCTCCCCTATCAAAAAGTAGTTGCTAAGTTCAATTAAAAAATGCGACAGATTTTAATTTTTCTTTCTTTATTCCGCCACACTCCATTTCGGAAAAAGAGAAAAGCCAGAAAACATTTTCACACTATTCGTTTTTACTAATTTGTCGTTAGTGATACATTGAGATAAACCATATATCTTTCATCGTTTACGCAAGGTTTACGTCTTGGGCCTTATCATCTTTAGCTGACTTACCTGACTAAATCGCCAGATATATTGCTTACTATTCAAATAATTCCTTTAAAAATGTTCGTGCACTCACTTTGACAGGTTATGCTCGTAGATCCACTATTTTTCTATTACTTTCTCTCTACCATACCTTTCGATGTGAAACTTGCAAGTCGCTATAGAAATCGTCAGTATCTATGCTTCTTACGGACTTTAACCGCAGATATATGCTATGCCGTTATACCTAAAAAAGGTATCTGCAATACGCGAATACCTTTTTATTAAGAATCTTTTTTTCTGTTTACTATTTATCTTTGTTAAATGCCCAGTAATTTAACATTCCTACAAAGAAAGCACCACCTACTATATTCCCTAAAGTGGCAGGTATTAAGTTAGCAGTTATAAAGTGAGTCCAGGTAATATCGGCACCTTGAAATATGGCCAATGGAATAAAAAACATATTAGCAATGGAGTGTTCAAAACCCATAGCAACAAAAGTCATCACGGGAAACCATATGGCAAAAAGCTTTCCCGCTGTATCTTTAGCAGCAGCTGCTGCCCACATGGCTAAACACACCAACCAGTTAGCTCCAATACCTTTACAGAAAGTTAACCAAAAAGTATGACTTGTTTTACCCGTTGCAATATTTAACACGCTGTCGGAAAATGGAGCACTGCTAACGATATGCGTTTCTACTGCCAAAAAATAGGCAACAAATATGGCTCCAAAGAAATTACCTGCATACACTAATCCCCAGTTTTTTAACATCGCACTAACAGGCAATTCTTTATTCATTATTTTGGGGATAAAATAAGACGCATTTCCAGTAAACAACTCTGCTCCCAACAATGCCACAAGCATCAGACCAATGGGGAAAGCTGCTCCAAAAAAGAATTTTGCAAGTCCCGGATTTTCAGCTGCTATTCCCGGTACTCCTCCACCTATAATAATTGACAACAATCCTCCCATTGCGATATATGCCCCGGCTAAAAAAGCCAGAATAAGCGTTTTTTTTGTACTATAGTTACTTTTTTTTACAGCATTATTTCCTATTGCTGTCAATACTTCTTTTGGTGTAAACATAATTTTCTACTTTTATGATTTTTAATTGACTTTTACCTCTTTAAAATATTGTTTAAAAATAGCTTCTGCTTTTTCTAACTGTTCCGGAGTATTTTCAGGTACATCTTTTAGTTGATACTCCCACCCCATGGATTCCCATTTATGGATTCCCAATTTATGATAAGGTTGTATCTCTATCTTTTCAATAGTTTTATAATCTTTAAAATGCTGTCCTAAGGCGTGCAAAAAATGTTCCTGATCCGACCATCCGGGTACCAAAACATAACGTAACCACATAGGTTTTTGACTACGTTCGCGATATTCAGCAAAACGAAACGAAAAATCACGTGACATACCGGTTAATTTCTGGTGCCATTCTTCATCGAAATGCTTAATATCCAGCATTACCAAATCGGCATACTCGTCTAAAAGTATTTTGGTATACTCATTTAATACACGGCCGTTGGTATCGATATTGGTGTGAATTCCCTCTTCTTTTAATCTTTTAAACAGAGGAATAAGCGCTTTACTTTGAATTAAAGGCTCTCCGCCCGAAACCGTAACACCGCCTTTTTTACCAAAATAGCTTTTCATGTTAACGGCACGGTGTACCAAATCTTCAATCTCATACTCCTTTCCTCCCTCCATGGGAATAGTATCGGGATTATGACAATAAAGACACTTAAATTTACAGCCTTGTAAAAAAAATACCATACGTATTCCCGGTCCATCATGAGTCCCGAACGACTCAAATGAATGGATTTTAAGCTTTGGTGTTGTCATCTTTTTTATCTATTATTTTCTTTTGCTTTATTTTTTATGCCGTCTGCCATTTGAATTCACCCGGCTGAAAGCTGCTTTCTTCTGCATAAATTCAAAATGTAAACGGCATTACTTTACATCTGCTTATATTACAAAAAATAACGGAAAAAAATATTTCCGCTCTTTCATTTTATTTTATTGCAAAGCATAAAAGCTGCCCTAAAGCATTTAGGGCAGCCTTTATTTTTAATGGTTTGTATATCTTACATACTTTCGTGGAACGAACGAGAGATAACCTCTTGCTGCTGCTCGCGGGAAAGTCTGATAAAGTTTACAGCATATCCTGATACACGAATAGTTAACTGAGGATACTCTTCAGGATGCTCCATGGCGTCCATTAAAGTTTCTCTGTTAAGCACATTCACGTTCAAGTGGTGTGCATTTCTTGCGAAATAACCATCTAAAGTAGCTACTAAGTTAGTAGTACGTTCTTCTTCATTAGCACCTAATGATTTAGGAACAATGCTGAAGGTATTAGATACACCGTCTAATGAATCTTTATAGTTAATTTTCGATACCGAGTTAAGAGATGCAATAGCACCGTGAGTATCTCTACCGTGCATTGGGTTAGCACCCGGAGCAAATGGAACACCTGCCGCACGTCCGTCAGGAGTAGCACCGGTTTTCTTACCATACATTACGTTAGAAGTAATAGTCAATACCGATAATGTAGGCTCTGCATCTTTATAAACACGTAATTTTGCCAGCTCAGCATTGAAGTGCTCTACAACATCACGAGCTAACATATCCACGCGATCGTCGTCGTTTCCATATTTTGGGAAATCTCCTTCAGTTTCGAAACCTACAGTTAAACCTTCTTCGTTGCGGATTGGTTTTACTTTAGCGTACTTAATAGCAGAAAGTGAGTCAGCCACGATAGAAAGACCAGCAATACCGTAAGCGATATTCACACGAGGGTTGGTATCGATTAACGCCATTTGAGCTTTCTCGTAGTAGTACTTATCGTGCATATAGTGGATAATGTTCATCGACTCGTTATATACGCGTGCTACTTCTTTCATCGCAATTTTAAAGTTAGCGATTACTTTATCGTAGTTCAAGTACTCATCAGTATCCTGCTCAATACCTTCAACCATTAAAGTTCCGGTATTTTCACAACGTCCGCCGTTTAATGCTAACAATAATGTTTTACCTAAGTTGGTACGAGCACCAAAGAACTGAATGTGTTTTCCAATTTCCTGGAAAGAAACACAACAAGCAATACCATAATCGTCGGCGTTGCGGCTTGAACGCATCAAGTCGTCATTTTCGTACTGAATAGAAGAAGTATCGATAGAAACTTTAGCACAGAAATCTTTAAATCCTTGAGGTAAGTTTTGTGACCAAAGAACAGTAATATTTGGCTCTGGTGATGGACCTAAGTTGTAAAGAGTCTGCAAGATACGGAATGAAGTTTTAGTTACTTTGCTTCTTCCGTCAGAAAGCATACCTCCTATCGACTCAGTTACCCAGGTTGGATCTCCAGCGAAAATCTGCTCGTAAGCCTCCATACGAAGGTGACGAACCATACGCAACTTCATTACGAAGTGGTCGATATACTCCTGAGCATCGCGCTCGGTAATTTTACCTGCTTGTAAATCTCTTTCAATATAAATATCTAAGAAAGAAGAAACCGAACCTAGTGACATAGCAGCTCCATCCTGATCTTTTACAGCAGCAAGATAAGCCATATAAGTCCACTGAACAGCTTCTTGTGCATTTTCAGCAGGACGAGAAAGGTCTAAACCATACTTCTGTCCCATTGTAGCCATATCTTTCAATGCACGAATCTGTTCTGCTACTTCTTCGCGTAAGCGGATAGTTGCATCGGTCATAGGACCAGTTATATTAGCTAAATCTTTTTGTTTCTCTTCAATTAACTTATCGATACCATATAATGCTAGACGACGATAGTCACCAATAATACGACCACGAGCGTAATTATCTGGTAATCCGGTTAAGAAACCTAAAGAACGGAATTTACGAATTTCAGCAGTATAAGCATCAAAAACACCATCGTTGTGGGTTTTAACGTACTTACTAAAAGCATCTTCAACCTGAGCGTTTACTTTTAATCCATGCTCTGTAACTGCTTTTTCCACCACTTTATAACCTCCGAAAGGCTTCATCGCACGTTTTAGAAGCACATCGGTTTGTAAACCAACGATAGTTTCTAAATCTTTTTTGATGTAACCTGCATCAAAAGCTGCAACAGCAGAAACAGTATCAGTGTCGATTTCGCGCACACCATTATTCTTACGTTCATCACTCATTGCATCTTTACAAATGTCCCATAATTTTACGGTGTTTTCTGTCGGCCCCTCTAAAAATGAGGCATCACCTGTGTATGGGGTGATGTTCTCTAACACAAAACGTCTAACATCAATTTCCGATGTTAACGCATTTACTTTTACCTGTGTAGTTTTCATCTAATAAATTTTATTTAATTATTTTAATTATCTGCTGTATAATCTTTGATTATACGGCTTGCAAAGATATCTTTTTTTTGCAAAAAAAAACGTTTTTAACACTAAAATATTAATGATATTGTTATATAGAAAGCCTATTTTTCATAACAGGCTGTCATCCAGGAAATTAAACAAACATTAATAACATAATTAATTAATTTTCCTTATATTTTTTTTATTTTCGATTAAAATGCAGACTCATAAAAGTGTAAAAACAGACTTTATCTTCTTATTAAAAACAGAAATAATTAAACCGCCCCTCTTTCTTTTCTTTAGGAAAATAACCGGCAGTTAAATAATCCGCAATTATTTGTGCTTTAACTTAGTGCAGATGCAAGGCATCCAAACCTGCACATATATATGTATTCTATTTCAAAAGATTTAGCAGCAGCAGATATATTGAGATAATGCCAGACAATCCCCCCCTTAAAAAAAACAGGGGGTCTGTTTTATCAGCATATAATACTCATTATGCATTACGATTAAAAAAGAGTGATAAATAATGCGGGATAATGCATTATAAAATTACCGAATTGCGTCACTGGCAGCCCCTCCAGATTAAGACATTAACCCGCTGTTATAAGATATTTTAATACTGCCGACAGTAAAAAAAAGCCGTTTTACTTTACAGATTGCCGTACAAATATTACATTTGCCAAAATTTTAATTAAGCGACATAAGAGTTTCATTACCTTTTATAGTGAATATTTCGATTACATAAAAAATAAAAACATAGATTATGGGAAGAGCATTTGAGTTTAGAAAAGCACGTAAATTTAAGCGTTGGGACAAAATGGCCAAAACCTTTACCCGCATAGGTAAGGATATTGTAATTGCAGTAAAAGAAGGCGGTCCCGACCCGGCATCCAATTCCAGACTGCGTGCAGTAATTCAGAATGCGAAGGCTGCAAATATGCCTAAAGATAATGTGGAACGCGCCATTAAAAGAGCAACTTCTAAAGAACAAAAAGATTTTAAAGAGATTGTTTACGAAGGATATGCTCCTCACGGAATTGCTATTTTGGTGGAAACTGCAACCGACAATCACACCAGAACTGTTGCCGATGTACGCTCTTACTTTAACAAATGCAACGGAAGTCTGGGTACTGCCGGAAGCGTAGAATTTTTGTTTGAACACAAATGTCATTTTAAAATTGCCAATACCGGACAAGATTTAGAAGAATTGGAATTGGAAACCATAGACCTGGGTGTAGATGATGTTTTTGAAGAAGAGGACGGTATTATGCTGTACGGCGGTTTCTCTGATTTTGGAAAAATCCAATCCTACCTTGAGGATAATAATATTGAAGTTATTTCTTCGGGTTTTGAACGCATTCCTATGGATACCAAAGAGCTTACCGAAGAGCAGGCTGCCGATGTGGAAAAACTATTGGAAAAATTAGAAGATAACGATGATGTACAAAACGTATATCACAATATGGCGTAAATAATATTTACAGCGTAAAAAAACGGAGTCTGCAGATTTGTTGCAGACTCCGTTTTTTATGATTTATTTTACCTTAAATAAATAAAAAGCAGATCAAGCCTAAGCAGATTAACAGATTTAATATTTACACTAACTGCTGTTATAAAATACACCTCTTTAGCTGCACCCCATTAAGTAGTTAAAATACAACACCTTAATAAACTATTATATTAAAAAAGTATTCTTTTTATTCCCATACGGCATAAAAACAGTCATTTTTATTTAATTAAAAAAACTCCATATATCATGCTTTTTTGAATATTAACCCTTTGTAATATATTGTATATATGGATTTTTTTTATATTTGCGTGATATAAACGAGTTACCTGCAAGCTATGAGAACAATCAATATTTTAGTGCTAATTCTGATGTTTTTAAGTTCTTGCAATTCGCAACCAAAAGAAATGAATAACATTGATA
>PDWJ01006477.1_pt1 | contig 10930 bp, 10 predicted proteins | sample 1430881 | NCBI WGS metagenome assembly PDWJ01 (sample SAMN01162460, study PRJNA174530) | Oral metagenome, whole genome shotgun sequencing project. | biome: Marine environment; feature: Marine mammal; material: Swab sample of the gingival sulcus; isolation source: swab sample of gingival sulcus... | reverse complement strand
GCAAAACAAGTCGGCTGCACGCTTGTTTTGGTCGGGCATGTAACCAAAGAGGGGCAGATTGCCGGACCGAAATTGCTGGAACATATGGTTGATACGGTGCTGTATCTTGAGGGCGAGCGGCGGCATTTGTATCGGGTTTTACGGGTGGTCAAAAACCGCTTCGGTCCGAATAATGAGCTTTTGTTATTTGAAATGAAAGGCGAGGGCATGGAGGTTGTTCGCGACCCGTCCACCTTTTTTTTGCAGGATAGAGACGCGGGAATGAGCGGAACGGCTCTTGTTATGGCTCTTGAATCAAGGCGACCGTTTGTTGTGGAGGTGCAGGCTCTTGTTACCAAATCGTTTTTGAATTTTCCCAGACGCACGGCTCTTGGCTTTGACGGCAATCGGCTTAATCTTTTGCTGGCAGTGGTGGAAAAACATTTGCATTTGCCGCTTTCCAAAATGGATATTTATACCAAAGTCGGCGGCGGGTTGAAAATCCAAGACCCGGGGCTTGATTTGGGGCTGGTGGCGGCGGTGCTGTCGTCATTTTTTGATAGACCTCTTCCCGAAGGAGCGGTTTTTTGGGGTGAGGTCGATTTAAACGGACAAATCCGTCCCGTAAGCAGTGCCGATGTCCGTTTTCGCCAAGCGGCAAGTCTGGGGTATTCGCCAATTTTTGCCCCCAAAGGCGAGGGCGGTGCAAAGCAAAAAAGCTGGAAGAATTTGGGGGAGATTCATAGGACGCTTTTTAATTAAAAAACGGCGGATAGAAACGCGCGAGCTAAGATAATGGTTTCGCTATTGGCGGTGTCGCTTCGGGGCGGTCGGTTCGTTTGTGTATGTTTTAATACACGGCACTCCCGACCGCCCCTTGCTCCTAGCCACTGCATTCCTCTCCGCCGTTTTTTATTTAATGGATAATTAAAATGAAAAATGGATAATTGTGGTTTGGAGCTTAAGATTTTTTTTGCTGGTTGCGCGGGGCAGCAGTCATCTGTTCCCCGAGCGGAGCCGAAGGGAACTTGGTCGGGGCTTCGGCTCCCCTTCGACTTCGCTCAGGGAGCAGCTCAGCCACCGTTTGTCCACTCAGGGAACAATTAATCAAAAAGGGCGACCTTTGTGGTCGCCCCTTAAGACTATTCGTTTTCAAGTATCAATTTTAAAACCCGTCTTAGCGGTTCTGCCGCTCCCCATAGAAGCTGGTCGCCGACGGAAAATGCCGTTAAATATTCTTTTCCGAGTCGCAGCTTGTGAATTCTGCCGACCGGTACGCCAAGCGTTCCTGTTATTTTGGCAGGAGTGAGTTCTCGCACGGTTGTTTCCCGTTCGTTGGGAATAACTTTGACCCAATCATTGTGGGCTGCGAGCATTGCTTCGATGTCGTTTAGCTCGACATCTTTTTTGAGTTTAATTGTAAATGCTTGACTGTGGCAACGCATTGAGCCGACTCGCACGCATAGCCCGTCAACAGGTACGGGATTATTGCTTCGCCCCAGCAGTTTGTTGGTTTCCGCAAAACCTTTCCATTCTTCACGGGTGCGACCGTCTTCTACGGCATTGTCAATCCACGGAATTAAGCTGGCAGCCAGCGGAACGCCAAAATTTTCTGTGGGGAAATCGTCGCTACGCATCGTTTCGATAACCCGTTTGTCGAGTTTGGCAATGGCAAGAGACGGGCTGTCCAGCAAATCTGCCGCATGGTTGCCGATTGTTCGCATCTGGTTGACCAGCTCCTGCATATTTTTCGCCCCTGCACCAAAATCTTTTTTTCCGTCCCTTAGAGCCTGTTCGATGATTTTGCGGTTGACGGGGTCAAGCACAAGAACGCTGTCGTCTTGCATTCTCAGCGTTGAAGCGGCGTCAATCCAGTAGCCTTTCCAGCCTTTTTGCCGCAAAAGCGGATAATATTTTTCCGTGTAGCTGCCGCCCTGACAGGAAACCAAAATATCCATAGAAGACAGCAGTTCAACATCGGTTGCGTCCTTGACTGTTTCGGCGGTCGCGATGGGGGCAGCCTGCCCTGCTTGAGAGGTTGAAAAGAAAAACGGCTCATAACCGACAAAATCGTTTTCTTCGCTCATTCGCTGAAATAAAACCGAACCGACCATTCCACGCCAACCGATAAATCCGACTTTACGCATATTTTCCTCGCTGAAATTTATTTGTTGATACTCAAAAAAGACGCCAAATACATCAAGGGTAAAAACGAAGCAAGATAAATTCGCCGCAAAAAAAGGAAGCAGTAAATACTACTTCCTTTATTTTTTTGTTGTTGATTATACACTCAATTTGTGAGGCAAAATTTTGCAATTTATGCTGTCATCTTCCCTTGTATCACGATTACCAGAAAAGATAGCGGACACCTAAAAAGAGTGTATGTGTTGTCAATTCGGATTTAATTTTGTCGCTTAAATCCGAGTTGGAAAAACTTGGCTTGCTTGTTCCGAAATAGCGGTATTTTAAATCAAAAAGAAGTTGGCTGCTTACGGCAAAACTTGTGCCTGCACCGAGCTGGTAAGCAAAGACGGTATCATTTGCGGCTTCTACTTTTTGAGACGGAACACCGTCTTTTTTGAAAGTCAGGTCGCTAAAGGCAACTCTTGCAGCGCCAAATCCGGCAGAAAAATAAGGGGTAAAGGGGCTGTCGTTGACAAAGTCCAAATAGCCGTTTGCCAATAAAGAAAATACATTAGTATCTCCATTTTTGGCTTTGTAATCGTCAAAAGAGGCATCTTTAAAATCACAAACCGTAGCGGCAAATTCAAATTCGCCCCGCAATCTTTCTTCAAAGCGAGAACCGAATGCCGCTGAAAATGAAAATCCGCTTTTGTAGGTGATTTCACCGTCTTTGTCGCCGTAAGATATATCGGAATCTGTCGGCTGCACCAGTCCGAGTGAAAAACTCGCATACGGATAATCGTATGCAAAAACCGTAGAAGATAAAAAGCAAAATGCGAACAAAGCCGCAAACAAAACATAATATTTTTTCATTTTTCCTCCTTTTTTGCAGCCCTATATCTTTTTTTTATTTTATTCTCAAGCATTAAGTTGAGTTGACAACTAAATATTTCGCCTCATATATTCCTTCGCAACAATAAATAATCTTTTTTAAAATGGGTGTGCTGTCCCTAAAACCGCAGTAAAAACAATGAGTAGAGATATCAAAAAACAAAATACACCGGAATTTGCCACGGAAAATATCAAAGAAGCCGTGCGTCCGCCAAGAAATTTTAAAGTTTTGCTCCATAATGATGACTATACAACAATGGATTTTGTTGTAGAAATATTGATGCGAATTTTCAAAAAGAGTAAAAGTGAAGCAGTCGCAATAATGCTTATTATTCACAATAGTCAGGTCGGCGTATGCGGAATTTATCCTTTTGAAATAGCAGAAACAAAGGTGAAACAAGTTGAAGCGCTTGCACAGGCAAATTTATTTCCTCTGCGTTGCACAATGGAGGCAATTAATGATTAGTAAAGAATTGGAGAGAATTATTGCTCTTGCAATACATGAAGTTAGACAAAGAAAGCATGAATTTTTGTCTCTTGAGCATATTCTTTATGCCTTTTTGCTTGAAGAAAACGGGAAAAAATTTTTGCAAGGTTGCGGAGTCGATATGCAGGCATTGCAAAAAGAAATGGAAAAGTTCTTTGTTACATACGCTGATATTTTATCGACAGAAAAACCACAAGAAAATATTTTACAAACAATCGGTGTACAGCGAGTTTTGCAACGCTCTATTTTGCATGTAAAATCAGCCGGAAAAGATTCCGTTTGTATCGGAGATTTTTTGGCGGCATTATTGGAAGAAGAAGATTCGTATGCAGTCTATTTTTTGCAAGTACAGGGAATAAACAGACTGGATGTTTTGCAATACATTACAAATGAAACGCATCAGAAAACAAAAACTGCAAATGAAAAACAAGCTCCCCAAGAATCGTTTTTGGAGAAATTTTGTACTGACCTTATCGCTTTGGCAAAAACAGGAAAAATAGACCCACTCATTGGCAGAAAGCAAGAACTTAAGAGAATGCTGCAAATTTTAGCCCGTCGTCGCAAAAATAATCCGCTGCTGGTCGGCGAACCCGGAATCGGCAAAACCGCCTTGGCAGAAGGTTTGGCTTTGCAAGCGATACAAAACGAGCTGCCGAAGCAATTTCAAAATGTTCGTTTGTTTTTGCTTGATATGGGCGGACTGGTTGCCGGTACTAAATATCGGGGGGATTTTGAAGCTCGACTCAAGGGCGTTGTCAAAGAATTGGAAGCAATTCCGGGGGCGATTTTGGTTATTGATGAAATTCACACCCTTGTCGGTTCGGGGTCGGGCAGTGGCAGTCTTGACGGCTCAAATATTCTCAAACCGGCATTGGCAGCCGGTCGACTACGGTGTATCGGCTCGACGACTTTTGAAGAATACAAATCCGCTTTTGCAAAAGACCGTGCCTTGTCTCGTCGTTTTCAAAAAATTGAAATCAAAGAACCGAGTGTCAACGAAACCTGCGAAATTTTGGAAGGTTTAAAATCCGCCTATGAAAAGCATCACGGCGTTCATTTTTTGCCCTCGGCTTTGCAAGCGGCGGCGGAACTTTCCGATCGCTACATCAATGACCGTTTTTTGCCGGATAAAGCCATTGATGTTATGGACGAAGCCGGTGCGATGCGATTTTTGGACGACAAAAAACAAAAAAATATCGGTAAAAAAGACATCGAACAAATTATTTCCATGATTGCCAAAGTTCCGACCAAAACGCTTAATTCTTCCCGAAAAGACAGGGTGCTTCGGCTGGAAAAAAATCTGAAAAAATCACTGTTCGGACAAGATGAAGCTGTCAGTGCTTTAACACGGGCGATAAAAAGAAGCAGTGCCGGTTTAAGCAACAGCGAAAAACCGCTTGGCACATTTTTACTTACAGGTCCGACAGGTGTCGGCAAAACAGAGCTTGCCAAGCAGCTTGCCAAAAATCTGGACATTGCATTTTTGCGTTTTGATATGAGCGAATATATGGAATCGCACACTGTTGCGAGGCTCATCGGTTCGCCTCCGGGCTATGTCGGTTTTGAGCAAAGCGGACTTTTGACTGAGGCAATCCGTAGGCAACCGCACTGCGTGCTTTTGCTGGACGAAATTGAAAAAGCGCACCCCGATATTTTTAATATTTTGCTGCAGGTTATGGATCATGCTACGCTTACCGACAATAACGGGCGGCAGGCGGATTTTCGGCATGTGATTTTGCTGATGACTTCCAATGCCGGAACAAAAGAAATGAGTGGTCTTGATATTGGCTTTCAACGCGGCGACCGTACCGATAAAGGAACCGAAGCAGTAAAAAAACTTTTTAGCCCCGAATTTCGGGGAAGACTTGATGACATTATTCGTTTTCAACCGCTCGGACAGGAAATTGCCAAACAAATCGTTGATAAATTTTTAGCTCGACTGGGCGACAAACTTACCGAGAAAAAAATCCGCCTTCTGCCCACACCGGCTGCAAAAAATTGGCTTGTTCAAAAAGGTTTTGACCCTGAATTTGGTGCAAGACCGCTTGGTCGTCTTATTCAAAGTGCAATCAGCGACCAACTGGCTGATAAAATTCTTGCAGGCGACCTTCGTTTGGGAGGAACGGTACGCATTGACGCACCCAAAAATAAAAATGACGAACTCTGTTTTTCCGTTCAATCTCGCTGAAAGCCGTTTTCCGCCGCCTGAAAACGCCACAAGCGAGGGACTGCTCGCAATCGGCGGCAAGCTCTCGCCCGATTGGTTGGTTGATGCCTACGCTCACGGAATTTTTCCGTGGTATGGCAAAAACGAACCGATTCTTTGGTGGACGCCGCCGTTTCGTCCCATACTCGAACCCCAAAAAATCCATATTTCCAAAAGGCTCAAACGAGAAATTCGCCGTTTTCAAATCAGTCTTGACGCCGCCTTTGAAAAAGTCATTACCGCCTGTTCAATCGTGCCGCGTCCGCAGCAAAACGGGACTTGGATTACTCCTGAAATGCAGACTGCCTATATTCGCCTGCATGAGTGCAATCTCGCTCACAGCATCGAGGTTTGGGAAGACGGAAAATTGACAGGCGGACTATACGGCGTGAGTCTGGGACGGGCATTTTTCGGGGAATCAATGTTTCATTTAAGTCCCAACGCCTCCAAAGTCGGATTTATCGTTCTTTGCAAACTGCTTGCCCGATTTGATTTTGCTTTTGTCGATTGCCAGCAGGAAACGCCGCATATGATGCATTTTGGAGCGAAAAATATCCAAAGAGCGGAATTTTTACAAAGACTGGAGCAGGCGGTTTGTTTGTCGCCGCCTGACTGGGAAGAAATAAAAAAAGAGCCGTTTATCTAAAGAAACGATGGGTCAATGGCAGCTTGTCCGTTAGCCAGCACGGTTTTGATAAAAACCACGCTTTTTTCGTCAACGGGAAAAACAGGAAATTCACCGCCGCATTCTTCGCAGCGGATTGCTGCCGGACGGGTGGGCGAGAGTGTCGGGACTTGGTGTTTGCAAAACGGACAAGGATACAAAAAAATCAATTCTATTCCGACAGGTTTGACCGGTTGCAGCGGTTTATTCATTTTTCACTTCCTTTTTCCGTAAGTAAGGTTTCTCCTGTCATTTCGGCAGGTTGTGCGATATTTATAAGTTGCAAAATTGTCGGAGCAACATCGGCAAGCCGTCCTTGTTTTCTGACACTCTGTTTTGCAAAAGCCTCACCGACCAAGATTGCCGCAACAGGATTAAGACTGTGCGAGGTTTTGGGCTTACCGTTTTCATCAAGCATATCTTCGGCATTGCCGTGGTCTGCCGTGATAATCGCGTTGCCGCCCTGAGCCAGCAGCGTATCAACCACCTTGCCGACGCATTTATCAACCGCTTCGCAGGCAGCAATTGTCGCAGGGATAATTCCACTATGCCCGACCATATCTAAATTTGCAAAATTACAAATAAAAATATCAAATTCACGAGCGGCGATTTTTTCTTGTAAAATGCGGCTGACCTCATTGACGCTCATTTCGGGTTTAAGGTCATAGGTTGCCACATCTTTGGGCGAATCGATCAAGATGCGGCTTTCGCCCGCAAAGGGTTTTTCCTCGCCGCCGTTAAAAAAATAGGTTACATGGGCGTATTTTTCCGTTTCTGCAATCCGCAGCTGCCGCAGTCCGTTTTGAGCCAAGACCTCGCCCAGAATTTTTGTCGGTTTTTGCGGCGGAAATAAAATCGGCAGTGGAAATGATTCGTCGTACAAGGTCATTGTGGCGATATTTTGAAGCGGCGAAAAATCACCGCGGTCAAATTCTTTAAAATCGCTGTCAAAAAACGAGTGGCACAGTTCCCGTACCCTGTCCGCCCGAAAATTAAAAAATAAAATGCTGTCGCGATTGCGAATACAACCGTTTTTGTCGCACACGGTCGGTAAAATAAATTCGTCAAATTCTTTTTTGGCGTACGATGCCTGAACTGCCGCCGCCCAGTCCTGCGAGCCGCCCTTGCCGTGAATGATTGTATCAAAGGCGAGTTGCACGCGTTCCCAGCGTTTGTCCCTGTCCATGGCGTAATATCGACCGCTGATTGTGGCGATTTTTCCTGTGCCGTGTTTTTTTGTAAAATCCTGCAATTGCTGCAAAAATCCAAAAGCACTGTCGGGCGGCGTATCCCGTCCGTCCAAAAAAGCGTGGATAAAAATTTCTTTTACGCCAAGGGATTGAAAAGCCAAAATCAGCCCTTCCAAATGTGCCTGTTGGCTGTGAACGCCGCCGTCAGAGACAAGTCCGAGCAAATGTACGCGACCGCCGTTTTGGCAGGCATTTTCCGCAAGCTTTTTCAAAACGGGATTTGTAACCAGTTCGTCATTTTCAAGGGCATTGTCGATTCGGGAAATATCTTGGTGGACAATCCGTCCCGCTCCGAGATTGAGATGACCGACTTCGGAATTGCCCATTTGTCCGCTCGGCAGCCCGACATCTTGCTGGCTGCATTTGAGCAGAGAAACGGGATATTTTTGCATGAGTTTGTCGAGATTGGGAGTTTTGGCAAGCGAAACGGCATTGCCTTTTCCGTCAGGTGCTTGTCCCCAGCCGTCAAGAATTAACAATAAAACAGGCGTGTTCACATTTGCTCCAATTCAAGTTTAATCCGTTTTTGCTCGGCAAAAAGCCCCTCAAGATTATAAAATTCTCGTGAACTTTCTTGAAAAATATGCACCAAGACATCGTTGCAATCAACCAGTATCCACAAACCGCTGCGGTAGCCTTCCATACCGAGATACGGCATTTTCTTTTCCGCAAGTTCGTGCAAAATAAAATCCGCCAGCGACTGGACATGGCGAATATTTTTACCCGAAACGAGCAAGACGGCATCGGTTATGCCAGAGCCGTCCAAATCAATGGCTTCGATATTTTCGCCGTTTTTTTCGTGCAAACAGGCGGCTAAAAATTGTACTTTTTCCAAATAGCTTTGTTCCGTCATTTTTTCTCCTGTCATTGATTGCGAAAAATTTTTACTTGCTCCCATATTGGTCGGCGAGTACAAACAAAAATCTTCGCTTTGAAAAACCTGTTTCTTCCTAATAAAAAATGTAGGGCAGGACAAGACGAAAAAAATAGACAAATTGCTCTTTTTTTAAGGAGACAAGCGATGCTTTTTGATTATAAAAACGAAACCCTTCCCAAAAACGAACTGCAAACGCTCCAGCTGGAAAAACTCATAAACCAGCTGGAAAGGGTGTACCATACCGTCCCTTTTTACCAAAAAAAATTTAAAGAGTTTGGTATCAAACCTGAAAATATCCGTACTTTAAGCGATATTGCCAAATTGCCGTTTACGGAAAAACAGGATTTACGAGACAATTATCCGTACGGACTTTTTGCCGTGCCGCACGACCAGATTGTTCGTCTGCACGCCTCGTCCGGCACGACAGGCAAGGCAACGGTTGTTGGCTACACAAAACGAGATGTCGATAACTGGGCAAAACTCATGGCAAGAGGACTTGCAGCTGCAGGAGCAAGCCGTCTGGACACCGTACACAATGCCTACGGATACGGGCTTTTTACAGGCGGATTGGGTATGCATTACGGAACTGAACAGTTGGGGGCGACCATTGTTCCCATTTCGGGCGGCGGCACTCGGCGGCAAATTATGCTTATGAAAGATTTTAAATGTAGCGTTCTTTGCAGCACGCCCTCTTATTGTCTGCAGCTACACGAAGCCATGCAGGAAGCAGGTCTTACGCCAAGCGATTTACACCTCAAAATCGGGATTTTCGGGGCTGAACCGTGGAGTGAACAAATGCGGCAAGATATTGAAAAAAAACTGAATATCATCGCGATTAATATTTACGGACTTTCGGAAATTATGGGACCGGGCGTTGCCGTTGAGTGCAGGGAGGCGCAAAACGGGCTGCATATTTGGGAAGACCATTTTCTTGCTGAAATCATCGACCCCGAAACAGGCGAAGTCTTGCCCGACGGCGAACAGGGCGAGCTTGTCATCACGACTCTGCAAAAAGAAGCCCTGCCGCTTATTCGCTACCGTACAAAGGACATCACCGCCATCAATTCTGTTCCCTGCCGCTGCGGACGTACGCATCGTCGCATTGAGCAGCTGGCAGGTCGCAGCGACGATATGCTCATTATTCGGGGCGTGAATGTTTTTCCGACCCAAATCGAAAATATTTTGCTCGAATGCCAAGGCACAACGCCGCATTACCGGCTTATTTTAACGCGAAAAGGCGCTCTTGATGAGCTTGAAATTCAAATCGAAGTCGGAAGCGAGCTTTTTTCGGACAAAATCAAAAAGCTGCAAGAACTCGAAATAAATATCAAAAAAAATATCAAAGAATTTCTTGGTATCACTGCCAAAATCAAACTCGTTGAGCCGTTTAGTATTGAACGCGGAAGCGGCAAAAGCAAACGCATTATCGACCTGCGGACGGTCTGATTTTTAACCTTTTTACTTGGAGAAAATATGAAAGTGGAACAATTATCTCTTTTTTTGGAAAATAGAACCGGCAGACTTGCCGATGTTACCGAATGCCTGAAAAAAAACGAAATCAATATCCGTGCGCTTTCAGTTGCGGATACTTCGGATTTTGGGATTTTGCGAATGATTGTCAGCAATCACGACAAGGCAAAAACGGCGCTGAAAGAAAACGGTTTTATCGTGGATACAACGCAGGTCGTCGCCGTCAGTATGCAAGACCAGCCCGGCGGACTGCATATGATTTTAAAACTCCTGCAAGAAGAAAATATCAATGTGGAATATATGTATGCTTTTGTGCAAGAAAGCGGAGAAAACGCCGCTTTGATTTTCCGCTTTGACCATATCGACGAGGCGGTTGCCGCCCTTACCAAGCGAGGCGTTAAGATGCTTAGTTCCGCAGAACTCAGCAGTTTTTAAATAAAAAAACGGCGGATAGCGGCCTGTTGATTGTGTCATGTAAAGCCGGCAACCCATTTATGTATTGCAATACACTGCACGGAATTGCCGGCTTCTCATTCCTTGTTTCCAAACCATTTTTCGCCGTTTTTTACAAAAGTAAAAATTGTTAATTAAAGAAATGTGGCGAGGGCTTTAGCTCTTTTTTGATTTCCTCCTCGACTTCGCTTGAGGCGACGGCTTGGGGAGCAGGAACCCGTTCCCCGAGCGAAGTCGAGGGGAAAATTGGCAACAGGGCTTCGGCTCTGCTCAGGAAGTAACTCAGTCAACGGGTACTCTGTTATTCTCCCGAAAAAACATCTTAACTTCAGCACGCCAAGAGAATTTTTTAAAGTGTTACATTCAATTTGACAATGTAGAAAACAAAAAAGCACTGAAACCAAAGAAGTTTACAGTGCTTTTGTTTGTTGTGGCGGGGCCGAAGGGACTCGAACCCTCGGCCTCCGGCGTGACAGGCCGGCGTTATAACCAACTTAACTACGACCCCGCAGAGTGTGGTGGGCGGTAC
>PDWJ01005155.1_pt1 | contig 10932 bp, 6 predicted proteins | sample 1430881 | NCBI WGS metagenome assembly PDWJ01 (sample SAMN01162460, study PRJNA174530) | Oral metagenome, whole genome shotgun sequencing project. | biome: Marine environment; feature: Marine mammal; material: Swab sample of the gingival sulcus; isolation source: swab sample of gingival sulcus... | reverse complement strand
AAAATCACGATCACTAAGTAAACTATCAGACACAACATTTAAAGATTCACCCAAAAGTAATTCATTAGAAATCACATTTTGTTGAATTTTCTCATAATTTTTTTCATAAGAAAAAGAATAAGTATTCCATATTTTCAATACAGCAATAAAAGTAATAAAAACACAAAATAGAAAAAGATCAAAACCCAACTTAGTTCTAAATATTTTCTTCATACCGGAACACTTTAAAAATTACACAATACTTACAAAAAAAACTACATAAAAAATCTTGTTCCACGTGAAACAACTACATAAAAAATTGATTATAAAGTAATTAAAATAATTATCGTCCTAAATAAACCAACAAAACCGATATATCCGAAGGCGAAACTCCACTAATTCGCGAAGCCTGACCAATCGTTCGCGGTCGAATTTTAGACAATTTCTCACGAGCTTCAAAAGATAAAGACTGCAATTTTTGATAATCAAAATCCTCATGCAACTGAATATGATCAAACTTAGCAAGCTTATCAGCCAATTCCTGCTCTTTAGCAATATACCCCTCATATTTCACCAAAATTTCACCGGATTCTAAAATTTCAGAATCGTTAGAAAATTCCGTCTCAACAAAACTTTTTAAATTTTCAATATTATCAATCAAACCTGAAAGACTAACCTGCGGACGAAGCAAAACCTGTCCAATTTTGAGTTTTTGTTTTAAAGGATTTGTTTTAACAAGAGAAAGATAATCTTTCAAAACAGAAGGTTCAACAGATTCATTTTTCAAAAAATTATATAAAGTTTTAACACCTCGCATCTTCTCCTCTACCCTAGACATTCGCTCAGAATCCGCAAGACCAATAGCATAAGATTTTTCAGTCAAACGCTCATCAGCATTATCTTGACGTAACAAAATTCGATATTCCGCACGCGATGTAAACATACGATAAGGTTCATCCACACCCTTCGTAATTAAATCATCAATCAATACACCGATATAAGCCTCATCCCTACGCAAAATAAAAGGATCTTTTCCATTAATAGACAAATGCGCATTAATACCGGCAATCATACCTTGCGCTCCGGCTTCTTCATAACCGGTAGTTCCGTTAATTTGTCCGGCAAAATAAAGATTAGAAACCAACTTCGTTTCCAAAGTATGCAACAACTGCGTTGGAGGAAAATAATCATATTCGATCGCATAACCCGGTCGAAATATCTTTGAGTTTTCAAAACCCGGTATAGCTCGTAAAGCTCGAAACTGTACATCCTGCGGCAAAGAACTAGAAAAGCCATTAACATAAATTTCAGTAGTTCGCCTCCCCTCCGGCTCGATAAACAATTGATGCGAAATTTTATCAGCAAAGCGATCGATTTTATCTTCGATAGAAGGACAATATCGAGGACCTACGCCCTGAATTCTCCCAACAAACATGGGTGACTTTTCAAAACCAGTACGCAAAATATCGTGGACTTTTTCATTCGTATGCGCCAACCAACAAGAAACTTGATCAGTTAATTTAGGAGTTTTAGTATACGAAAATTTTCCAACCTCAACATCACCCGGTTGCTCAATCAATTTCGAGTAATCAATAGTTCGACTATCAACACGCACAGGAGTTCCGGTTTTCATCCGATCAGAATCAAAACCATAAGAAATCAAATCTTCAGTCAAACCAAGCGAAGATCGCTCACCAATACGCCCACCCCCAAACTGTTGTTCACCGATATGAATACGACCATTCAAAAAAGTACCATTCGTAAGAATAACAGATTTAGCACGCAACTCGTGACCCAACTGAGTACGAACTCCAAGAACCGTGTTACCCTCCACAACCAAAGAGGTAACCATATCTTCCCAAAAATCAACATTCGGCAAAGATTCCAAAACCACTCGCCATTCCTGAGCAAAAGCATACTTATCACTTTGCGCGCGCGGCGACCACATCGCAGGACCTTTACTCCTATTCAGCATTCGAAATTGAATCATCGTGCGATCAGTTACAATACCTGCATAACCACCCAAAGCATCAATTTCGCGTACAATCTGACCTTTCGCAATACCACCCATTGCCGGATTGCACGACATTTGAGCAATTGTAGCACGACTAATCGTAATCAACAAAACCCTAGAACCCAAGTTAGCAGCCGCAGCAGCAGCCTCACATCCAGCATGACCGGCACCAACAACAATTACATCATATTCTTCAAACATATTTTTTGTTTCACGTGGAACATTATCTTTTTTAACAAGTCAATCAACTATATATTAATTAATTATAACAAAACCTAAAAATTAATTATCATAAAACAAGGCTAAAGCATCGTCTTCAGCCTTACGCATTTCTACAATTTCTTCCTCGCTTTTATCTTTAAAACCGCACAAATGCAGGATTCCATGAATAATAACACGAAGTATTTCTTTTTCAAAACTATCACTAAATAAAGTAGCATTCTCAAAAATGCGATCGCGACTCAAATATAATTCTCCGCTGATTATTCGATCGCGCGAAAAATCAAAGGTAATAATGTCTGTGTAGGTATCATGTTGCAGATGATCAATATTTATTTTATGTAAATAATTGTCATCACAAATAACATAATGAATTTGACCTACCTCGAAATTGTGGCAAGCAGCAACACGAAGAATCCATGATCGAAGATCTTTCAAATCTAAATCGAATTCATCAACATCTATATATGTAAAATTAATTGACATCGCTAACTATTTTTTGAATGTAACGCTTATATGATTTACTATATTTTCGTTTTAAAACAGGTTGATTTTTTAAAATTTGCTCACGAATATTCTCGGATTTTAACTGCTTCAATACTTCAATCGGAAGATGTTCTCGCCGAATTTTTAAAGCATTTTCCGATTCGCGGCGTTCTTCTTTTTCTCGTTCCAACTCGGCTTTTTCGGCACGCAACAACCGAGTTCGAATCTTTTGTTGACGCAACAAACTTTGCCGAGATAGTTTTTTATTCAACAAATCTCGCTCGGTTTGTTCCATCATCCGAAGTGCATCTTTCAATCCTTTATTGCCAAAGTTTCCTTCCTTTTCTTTCGATTCCAAATAATCTTGTAATTTTTGACGAAGGGCTGCCTGACGCGCTGCCATACGAACTAAAGATTCACTAAGAGTCGATCCACCTGCGCGTCCATTTTTCATTCCTTCTTCAAGCGATTTCATATCCTGCATAAGCTGCTTCTGCAACTGTTCCATAGATTTCAAACCTTCACTGCCGGAACTTGGTTTGGAATTGGAGTCATTACTACTTCCTCCTCCCCTGCCACTCGACTGCATATTGTTGACAGATTCACTCAGCAATAACGCCAAATTGTTCATAGAAGTTAAAGCGTACTGCAAATCCTTAGCCGCAACATGAATTTTGGCATCTTCAATTTGATGTAAAGCAGAAGCAATTCGAGTGTTAATTTCTTTGGTTTCTTTAAAAATTATTCTCTTAAGTTTTACCTGTCGCTTCGCAATTGCTGTCAAAGAATCTTCGATAACAGAGAATCGATTCGATAAAGTAAATTGTTGAGAATCTAAATCGGCATACTGTGGATCGTCGAAGCGTATGGTATTCAAAAAAAGCAATAAATCTTCTTGATCAAAACTAATAAGCACCAAACTTTGCAGTAACTCTCTCAGCAATTGAGCATCTTCACCCTCACTTTCCTGCCCCCGCTCGGAACGTAACTGTTTCAACAATTGCTGCATCTTTTTCATCTTGCTCCTCGACTGCTCATCGGAATTGGACGCACCATCAGAATCTCCATTATCCATGCTCTCCACAGACTGCTCCATGTCAAGAGCAATTTCTTCTTCTAACAATTGTGTCTCCGGAAATTTTTCGGAATTATCCAATTGCTGATTCAATTCACGCAAGTCATCCATTTTATTGTGAATCTGCTCAAAAGATTTTGTCTTATCATTCAAGTGCTCAATGTTAATTTCGGAGCTATCATTGATAAGTTTTTCCAAATCATCAATGACATCATTCAATCCTTTATCAAATTCCAATTGTCTAAATAACTCCAAATTTCGATCCAAGGATTCTTCCATATCGGCATTATTCATTTCAATCTTTTTGAGCATATCATCAAATTTCTTTTGATCGATATTATCCAAAGATTGCTGAATTTCTTCCATCAATGCCTTTGTTTCATCATCAATCAACTCATCAAATAATTCTTGCAAGAGTTCTTGTTTTTCAAGAATGGATTCAGGAATTTCTTGAAACTCCTCTTCAAAATTATTTGCTTCATTCAAAGCGTCCTGCAATTCTTCAAAATCTTGAATCAGTTTTTCACGCTCAGTTAAAAGATTTTCCAAAGCATTTTTCAAATCCCATTCGTTCTGCTCTTCATTAATGCGTTGCTTTTTCAAAGCTTTAATTTCATCCGAAACATTTTCAATAGCATCGATAACAGATTCTATCTTATTTGCAAGGTTCTCAAAATTGTTTTGTGAAATAGAATCTATCTGCGTTTCACTCGGAATTTCGTAGAAAAATGATTGCGAACGCGCGAGCTTAAAATTATTCAAAACATCATTATCGCGCAGTTCAAAATAATATTCGGCACGCTCCCCTTTCTGCAAATTCCAATCATAGAAATTAAGTCGATGAAATATGTCTTGAAAATTGTTATCGGGAATCAGAGGCAAGGCTTCGCGAATAGGCTCCTCTTTCCCATCAGTCCGAAAAATAGTACCCGAAAGCTCCAAGGAGTGAAATCCATAATCGTCTTCAATACGTCCCTCATAAAAAATTTCGCGTGTCAAATCATTAGAAATTTCCGCAACTTGAATAACCGGAAACATATCTTCAATCACACGAATAGAAAATTCTAAAGGATCGGCATCCCGAACAAATTCATTCCTTAAAGAAACCTGAAAATTCATATTTTGATCAATAACGCGAGCAAACTGAAACCGCCGTTGATTTTCCTTCACAAAATCAAAAATTAAGCTATCTTCCTTTAAATAGACACTATCGGTATACAAACAATCCATTTCTATCAAAATCTCAGAGCCTTGAACCAACTCAAAAGTGCTTGTATTTGACAAACTATAATTCTGAATGCCAGTATATTGAGGTGGTTTAACTAAGACTTTAAACGAAGACATAAATGGACGAGGAAAAATTCGTAAACGGTACTTTTCGGAAACAAAATCATCCGTAGCAATAAAAAACTGAATTTCCTTATCGACCTTACGAAATTCGTAGGAAAATTTACGATTCGAAATATTCACCATATTAAACACTCCCGAATTGGTTTTCAAAAAAACGCGCTCCGGAATTTCATCACCACGAATTGCAATGTTCAATTCAAAATTAGTTCCTTTTTCAACCAAGAGTTCAGAATTTAATATATCGATAGTATAAGGCAGGGGCTTTTCAAACTTTTGATCGTAATGAATGACTCGATGAACCGGGTCACTAATAAAATGTGGATAATAAACATAGAGCAAGGACAGCACAAAAAAAATCGAAAATAAATATGGCAGATATTTAAAATTCTTCTTTAGAGGTATGGCTCGCTTAAAATTAAAAGGTTTCAACGCTTTTGCCTTTTGATCTATACCTGCCAAAAGTAAATCAACATTATCAGACGAATCCGTCAATGCTTTCAATTGAAGCAAATTCAGAATTTTATCATCAATAGTTTCAAAATTGCGACCAATAGACTTGGCAGCACTCCACCGATCCATGCGCCGAACAAGATTAAAAAAACCGAAAATCGGAACTAAGATATAAACTGCAAAACAGAAAATCGTAATAGAAATAAAACCAAAGTAAAAAATACGACGCAAAGAAGAAGGAGCATAATTAAAATACTCAAAACTAACCAGCAACAAGAAAAGCACAGAAATAATAACAACAAAAAAGAAACTACCCCGAATAAGTTGATTAAAGTAGTACTTTCGTATGAAATCATCAATTTTTTTTACCAAAAGTTCGTAATTATCCATGCTTAGCAAGTATTTTTGTGCCTATTCTTGTTAGATGAATAAACATATTAAAAACAAAAGTATCAAATAAATATTAAGCTATGAGAAAAATAATTTTATTATCAATTTCATTTCTGTTGGCAATGAACCTTTCGGCTCAATATGCAACAGAAAAAAAAGTATGTAAATCAAATATTTGTGCGCATTCGCACAATTATGATAAATACACAAAACAAAACACGATGGACATAAATCCCGAGTGGTACACCGATTACGACATACATTTCTATTTTCTGGATATAGAAGCAGATGATGACAATATAAACCTCTCAGGAAAAGTAACAATTCACGCAAAAGTAAAAAAAGATAATTTAACAATCTTTCATTTTCAACTACACAACGCACTAAATATAAGCGAAGTAAAAGTAAATAATGAGTCTGTAAATTTTGAAAGAAACGGTTATGTAGTCAGTGCCGAAATTTCACCCTTAAATACCAATGATGAAATTGTAGCAGAAATTTCGTACCAAGGCACGCCGCCAACAGGAGGATTCTTTTCAGGAATTTCCAACGGTTTTGCTTCAGGATTTAATGTTACCTGGACACTATCAGAACCTTACGCAGCACTGGAATGGTTTCCCTGCAAGCAAGATCTCTCAGACAAAGCCGATTCAGTCTATGTGTTCGTAACAGTTGAAGACCCTGCCGTAGTAGCGTCAAACGGAATATTAACAGCCAAAACACCATTAGAAAACAACAAAACAAGATATGAATGGAAATCGAACTATCCAATAGCTTACTACCTCATTTCAATGGCAATAGCCAATTATCAAGAATATAATATCTACGCACATCCCGAACAATTAGACGGAGACTCCGTGCTAATTCAAAATTACATTTACAACAGCAATTCTGCATTGTACGCATATCAAGAAGATATTGATAAAACACCATCAATGGTCGAATTATTTTCGAATCTATACGGACTATATCCATTCCACGAAGAAAAATACGGACATGCAATATCACCGATGGGTGGCGGTATGGAGCACCAAACCATGTCAACAATGGGTGGATTCAGTTTTTATTTGATCGCACATGAACTGGGTCACATGTGGTTTGGCGATAATGTAACATGTAAAAACTGGCAAGATATATGGGTGAATGAAGGTTTTGCAAGTTATTCGGAATATCTTGCATTCGAATATCTAAACAGCCAAGTGACAGCAGATTCATGGATGTCAGACGCACACAGCAATATAATGTCTTCACCAAACGGATCAGTGTACGTACCGGAAGAAGAACTCGATGACATTTGGAGAATATTCAGCGCAAGACTAACCTACGATAAAGGTGCTGCAATCCTACACATGCTGCGATTTGAAGTACAAGACGATGGGCTCTTCTTCGAAATATTAAAAACATATCAAGAACAATTCAGAGATAGCGTAGCAACCGGAGATGATTTCAAAAATGTGGCGGAAGAAGTTACAGGTAAAGATTTTGATGCCTTCTTCAAGCAATGGTATTACGGCGAAGGATATCCAACGTATAACGTAGAGTATTCCAACGATAACGGTTATTTTTTCATGAAAACAACGCAATCTCCTTCTACCGATGTTACACCATTTTTTGATATGCTCATGGAATATGAACTCGAATTTGAAGATGGCACAACTGAACGCATCTTGGTACAACAAACAGATAACGTAACCGAATATACCAAAGAATGCGAAAAAACGGTAACAAACGTAATTGTTGACCCCGATAACTGGGTGCTAAACAGAGTTGGTTCAATTGTCATAAATGTAGAACAAAATCTTTCGGATGAATACTTTGCATTCTGGCCAAACCCGGCAAAGAACACCTTGAATCTGGAATTTAACAATCAACCAAGTGCGGCAAAATTGAAAATCAGTACAGTGACAGGACAAGTGGTGAAAACAATTATTCCGAATGCAAAAAACATGAACCTGAATATTGACGATCTAAAAAGCGGCATGTACATCATCACTTACGAATCGAACAATCAGAAAATGAATCGCAAATTGATTATTGAATAAATGAATAGACACTGACCTAAAAAGTCAGAAACTCGAAAAGAGTTTGTTGAAAAACAACAGTTCGACCTCATCAAAATTGTGGCAGTTATCAAACCCACAAGCATGATGGGGTCGTTTTTTTTTGGCAAAAAACAAATTTCGGAAAGTTCTAAAAATAAGAAACAAGTGTTTGAAAACAAGCAATGAAAATCAAGTTGAAATAACTACTTTTGTACTCAGAAAATAAAATAAGCAAGGTATGAATACAAAACCCGTAAGAGTACGTTTCGCTCCCAGTCCCACAGGACCACTGCACATTGGCGGAGTGAGAACGGCATTATACAATTTCCTTTTCGCACGCAAGCACAACGGAACAATGATTTTAAGAATTGAAGACACTGATCAAACAAGGTTTGTTCCCGGTGCTGAAGAATATATTAAAGAATCCTTAGAATGGTTAGGAATAACAATAGACGAAGGAATTGAACAGGGCGGCGAATACGGTCCGTACAAACAAAGCGAACGCAAAGAGTTATACAAACAATATGCTGAACAGCTGATCCGGTCGGGAAATGCCTACTACGCTTTTGATACACCGGAAGAACTGGATGCTTTGCGCAAAAAATTGGAAAAAGAAAAAGCACCGAACACTTCATATTCTGCAATGAGCAGAATGACAATGAAAAATTCACTCTCACTCAGTCAAGAAGAAACACAAAAATTACTGGAATCAAACACAGCTTACGTGATCCGATTCAAAATGCCTGAAAATACGGAATTGCGCTTTCATGACGAAGTTCGAGATTGGGTAACTGTAAATACAAACACGCTGGACGACAAAGTATTGTACAAAAGCGACGGAATGCCAACATATCATTTAGCAAATGTGGTGGACGATTACTTAATGAAAATTTCACATGTAATTCGCGGTGAAGAATGGCTACCATCCTTAGCACTGCACGTTTCGCTCTACAAAGCACTGGGCTGGGAAGAAGCAATGCCGAAGTTTGCACACCTGCCTCTATTGCTAAAACCGGAAGGAAATGGCAAACTAAGTAAACGTGATGGCGATCGTTTAGGCTTCCCGGTTTTTCCACTCGAATGGAAAGCTCCGGACGGCACAATCTCTTCGGGCTACAGAGAAAGTGGTTACTTTGCCGAGGCTGTAGTAAACATGCTTTCGCTTCTGGGATGGAATCCCGGCAATGGCGAAGAATTTTTCACAACACAACAACTCATCGACCTGTTTTCATTGGAACGTGTGAACAAATCGGGTGCACGCTTCGATTTGGAAAAAGCAAAAATGTTTAACCAACATTATCTAAGATTAAAAAATAACAAAGAACTCGCAGAGCTGTATCGCCCAATCCTAACAGCAAAAAATGTAACAATCGATGATGAAAAATTGGAAAAAATCATTCCTTTGGTGAAGGAACGCGTACATTTCGTAAATGAACTCTGGGAACAAAGTGAATTTTTCTTCAAAACTCCTGAAAACTACGATCCAAAAGTGATAAAAAAACGTTGGAAAGAAGGCATGAACGAAAAACTTCAAGAAGTCTACGAAGCACTCCAAACGATAACATCTTTCAATCGTGATGAGGCACATGATCTTGTAATAAAAATGATTGAAGATAATGCGTGGAATATGGGGCAAATAATGAACTGTTTCCGACTTTGCTTGGTAGGAGCAGGAAAAGGTCCGGATCTCTTCACAATCGCCGAAATTATAGGCAAAGATGAAACTTTACTACGATTGAAGAAGGGGATTACGGAAATAAAAAGATAGAGGAGACGGAAGACGGAAGACGGGAGACCGAAGATGGGAGACCAAGACCGAAAACTAAAAACTAAAAAACGGGGGACGGAAACTAAAAACTAAAAACTCAAAACTAAAAAACGATTTCACTATGAAAACAAATAATTTTTTCAAAGCAATAACACTTTTAGTGTTGGTAGTATCACTGTTATCATGTGAAAGACTAAAAAATACTACGTTTCGATTTCTTGTTATTAACCGATCTACAAAAGATCTATATATAGAAAATCGTGTAAACTTGCCCAATAAAATTTTATATTCCGACCCCCGTGGTTCGTCCATGAGTGTATTTAAAGAAACCTATGATGATGAAGTATTACCTGAATATTCGAAAGAAGATTTTGAAAGTAAAATTCCTTCATTAAAGATCTATTACATCGATTATAATTATATTGACGGAGATGATACAATTTTCGTTGGTGGAGATATAAATTATTCTCGAAAAATAGAGAATTGGACATACCACTACTACGAAGATGATGGTTATGCAGGACATGAATACAGATTAACAATCAATGATCAATTGTTGGATAAATCGGGGAAACATTAATACACACTATGAAAACAAATAATTAAAACCGAAGACGGAAGACGGAAGACGGAAGACAGAAGACGGAAGACGAAAACTAAAAACTAAAAAACGGGAGACCGAAGACGAAAACCAAAAACTAAAAACTAAAAAACGGGGGACGGAAAACTAAAAACTCAAAACCAAAAACTAAAAACCGATTTCACTATGAAAACAAATAATATTCTTAAAACACTAACACTTTTAGTGTTGGTAGTATCGCTGTTATCATGTGAAAAAGTAAAACATACTTCATACAGACTTTATATAATTAACCGATCTACAAAAGATCTATATATAGAAAATCGTGTAAACTTGCCAAATAGAATTTTATACTCCAAACCCCGTGGTTCGTCCATGACCATATTGGATGAATCTTATTCTTATCAAACGTTATCCAAATATTCACAAGAAGATTTTGAAAGTAAAATTCCTTCATTAAAGATCTATTACATCGATTACAATTATATTGACGGAGATGATACAATTTTCGTTGGTGGAGATATAAATTATTGCCGACAAATGAAGAATTGGAAATATGATTATTCAGTAGATTCTGGT
>PDWJ01005154.1_pt1 | contig 10933 bp, 10 predicted proteins | sample 1430881 | NCBI WGS metagenome assembly PDWJ01 (sample SAMN01162460, study PRJNA174530) | Oral metagenome, whole genome shotgun sequencing project. | biome: Marine environment; feature: Marine mammal; material: Swab sample of the gingival sulcus; isolation source: swab sample of gingival sulcus... | reverse complement strand
CGGCGAGGAGTTTTGCATACTCTTGCCGGGGGCTGATCTGGATGCCGCCCAACACACCGCAGAGCGCTGCCGCAGTGACTTGCAGACAACGCCTATCCCGGTGGGCAAAAAAAATGTGCCCATTACCGCAAGCTTTGGCCTGGCCTGCGCCACAGAACAACACTTTGCCGAGGGCGAGGTCAGTGCCGACCACCTGCTCAGTGCCGCCGATCACGCCCTGTACAAGGCCAAGGCCAAGGGGCGCAACCGGGTTGTTCTCGCCGACCTCGACGCATAAGCTCGGCCATTGTCTTTAGGGAGCCTCTGATTAACTCCCTCTCCCTCTGGGAGAGGGCTGGGGTGAGGGAGGAAAATCAACGACTTACGCTATTATGCGGATAGTCTGTACAAGCACTTGTTCAGAGCTTCCCCAGGGAATTCCCCTGCTACAGCCAGCCTTCTTCCTTCATTTTCAGCGCCACTTGGGTGCGATTGCGCACATCCAGCTTTAACAGAATGCTGGACACATAGTTTTTTACCGTGCCCATTTTCAAGCCCAGCTGGCTGGCGATCTCACGGTTGCTGACGCCGGCGGCGAGTTGCTCCAGGATGGTTATCTCGCGCCGGGTCAGCTCATAGCGCTCCTCCAGGCTGGCCTGCGCCGCACTGGTTTCCTCGCCAGCATCGCGCCCCTGAATGCGGTGGTCAAATACCGCCTGCCCGCTGACTACCAGCTCAATACTGGCGATCAGGTTGTCGAGGCTGACATCCTTGAGCAAATAGCCCTTGGCGCCCAGCTCGACCGCCGTCTGCAAGCTCTCGCGGTCGGCAAAGGTCGTCAGCATCACCACCGGAATGGTGCAGCCCTGCGCCTTGAGCTTGCGCAGTACATCCAGACCACTGAGTGTCGGCATGCGCACATCCAGCAGAACAATATCCGGTTGCAGCGCGGCGATCAGTTGCAGGGCCTGCTGCCCATCGGCGGCATCGCCGACCACGCGCACCTTGTCCGACATCGACAATAAATTGCCAATCCCCTGGCGCACCAGGGTTTGGTCGTCCACCAGCACAATATCAATCACAACTCGCCCCCGTTGAGCGGAATGCTAAAGCTCAATTTAAACCCGCCAGCGGGGCCGTTGCCAAGTGACAGCTGGCCGTGCAGCGCCTCCACTCGCTCGCGCATGCCGAGCAGGCCATTGCCGAGCTGCAACTGCCCGCTGCCCTGGCCGTCATCAATCGCCGTCAGGCGCAGCTGGCCGCGATGCTCGTGCAGCTGGATAAACAGGCTGCTGGCAGAGGAGTGCTTAAGCGTATTGGTAATCACTTCCTGGCAGGCGCGCAGTATCAGCTCGGCCACTGCCGCGTCGCGAATCAGCAGCTTGTCATCCACATCCAGCTCAATCGTCAGGCTGGGGGCGTGGCAGGTCAGCTCGGCGAGAATATCCCGCACCGGCATCACCGTATCCATGCGGTACTCGCTGACCGCCTGGCGCACCTTGAGCAGCAGCGCCTTGGCAATCTCCTGCACGGCGAGAATATCGTCGCGCAGCTCGCCGTCGGCCTTGTAGGCCAGCGCCTCCAGATTGAGGCTCAAGGCGGTGACATGGTGTCCGACCAAATCGTGGATATTGCGGGCAATGCGCAGCCGCTCGTTCTGGCGCGAGGCCTCGCCGAGCAGGGTCTGGGTGGCGCGCAGCTCATCATTGCGGCGCTGCACATCCTCGCGGGCGTAGTGCTCGCCAACAAAGCTGCGCACCATCACCATCAGCACTATCTGTTGCAGGACGAGGTAGGCGACACTAATCGGGGCAAAGTCGGGATAGAACATGGCGGCGATAATCGTGCTCGCCAGGGCAATCAGCGCGCCAAAGAAAATGCTGAATATCTGCACCAATGGCGATAAAACTACTAGTGGAAGCAGTATATGTGCAGCATCTACGCCCTCGCTGTTGGCTATTGCCGCGAGCATAACGGCCATGGCGTAAAGCGCCACCACTGCAGGGGCAACCAGCCAGTGGCGGTGCATGCGATAATAGGGGTAGCGGTACAAGCCCAGATAGCTCATGCCCTGGATCAGGCAAACCAGATAGTACAGCGTCAAAAAAGTAACCCACAGCGTCCAGGTGCCGAGCGCCACGCCGTCCAGCGCTACGCCGAACTCGGTAAACCAGTGCAGCTCATGGAAGACAATCAGAAACACCACTTGCGAGGCGAAGAACAGCAGGGCAATGCGCAGCAAGTCATGCCCCTGCGCCTCGCTGTGAATAAATGGCAGGCGGCAGAGCTGTCGCCCCAGCACGCGGCCAATCTGTGTATGCCTGTTGTTCATCGCAGTTATTCTACAGAAAAGCGCCCCGAGGTAAAAAGCGGCGAGCAAACTGACTAAAGTCACAGTCCGCCGTGACCGCTGGCACTGTTGGCAGTGGGCGAGAGTGATTACTATACCGGCAGGCAATTATTACAACAGGCTTTGCACCCCCTCCTGCAGACTATCCGCATAGGCGGCAGCGAGCTGTGCCAGGCCCGGAGCTACAGCGAAAACGACATGCGTTATTATTTATTGATCGTCTTGTGCGTGTGCGGCATCAGCGCGCCGGCACACAGCGGCGACGAGCTATTGAGCAACCGCGAGGAAGGGCTGCGCTTCTGGTATGCCGGTGAGCAGCTGCAACAGCAGTGGCCGCAGCTGCACCATGCCGATGGCATTCCCTTTCCCGATCAGGACGCCATCCAGACCCTGCTGCAACCCTACCTTGGCGGCGAGCTGGAAGCGGAAGTGCTGCCCGCTGAATTTCGCGGTAACTACGCGGCGCTGGCCGCAGAAGTGCAGCAGGCCTGGCGGCTGTTTCACGCCGGGCAATACAAGGATGCCTATCAGTATGCGGACAGGCTGGGGCTGGCCGGTTTGCTGCCCAAGCTGCGCAGCCAGGCGATTCATCACCACTACTTTTTGCCCTCTCGCAAACAGCGCCAGACTACCTTTGCCGCGCTGATTCGCGAGATTGAGTCCCTGCAAAAGCGCTACCAGCTGGAAAGCCCCGCCATCTACCTGCTCAAAGCCTTTGCGATTGGCCGCTATGGGCAGGAAATCAACCCCGTGTCGGCCTTTGCCAAGGGGCTGGGCGGCAAGCTCAAATACAATATCTACCGCGCCGCCGAGCTGGCGCCGGAGAATATCGAGGCGATGATGTTCAAGGCGGTGTTTGATGCCGAAGCCATCAATAACGCCGGGTCGGTAGCCAGCAAGCTGCTCTATGGTGCCAGCAAGCAGCGCGCGCGCAAATACTTCCAGCGCGCCCTTGAGCACGCCCCCGGCTACTCGGCGCTGCTGCTGGAATACGGCAAGGCCTGTCTGTATATCTGCCCGCGCAAGCAGCGCGAGCAGGGCTATGTTGTACTGCAAGGTCTGGCCGAGCTGCCGGAGCTGGATTTGATTGATGTGGAAAACAAGAAAATCGCCGCACAAATCCTGCGTGCGCGGGCTACGCGCAAGCGTAGAAAGCCGCCCCCATCGCCGATTCCGGTTGGGTGATTTTCTTTGCGGTTCTGAACAAGGGCCTGCACAGGCTATCCGCATTGAGTAAAACCAATGATTGACGCTATGCGGATAGTCCAGAAATGGCTTGCTCCGAGGCTAGCCCGGCGCGGTACCGAACAGCTCGGCCAGGCGCTGCCCCGGATCAGCGGCGCGCATCAGTGCCTCGCCGACCAGGAAGGCGTGTACCTTATTGTCGCGCATCAGGGCGATATCGGCAGGGGTGTGTATACCGCTCTCGGTCACCAGCAGCGTACCCAGGGGGACTTGCGGCAAAAGCTGCAAGGTGGTGTGTAGATCGGTGCTAAAGTTGCGCAGGTTGCGGTTGTTGACGCCAATCATATTGGCATCGAGGAGAATGGCGCGCTCCAACTCATCCGCATCGTGCACCTCGACCAGCACATCCATGCCCAGGGCAATCGCGGCGCTGTGCAGCTCTTTCATCTGCACATCATCCAGCGCCGAGGCAATCAGGAGAATACAGTCCGCACCGATGGCGCGGGCTTCGACTACCTGATATTCATCAATGATAAAGTCCTTGCGAATTACCGGTAGCAGACAGGCGGCGCGGGCGCGTTGCAAATAGACCTCGGCGCCCTGAAAGAAATCGGCATCGGTCAGCACCGACAGGCAGGCGGCACCGCCGCGCTCGTAGCTCTGGGCGATATCGACCGGCTGAAAATCCTCGCGCAGCACGCCCTTGGAGGGCGAGGCCTTTTTAATCTCGGCAATCACCCCGGCCTGCCCCTGGGCGATTTTATCCAGCAGTGCCTGGCGAAAGCCGCGGCAGGGTGAGCTGCGCTCGGCCTGCTCGCGCAGTGCGTCTATGCGGATAGTCTGGCGGCGCTCACTAATTTCTTCCTGTTTGCGGGCGAGAATTTTTTTCAGAATATCGGGGGGATTGCTCATGGTGCGCCACGGGTTCCTGTGTGTAGGGTGAGTAAACAGCTTGCAAGCCGCTGATAATAACGCAAAGCCGCCCCAAGCGTTAGTACTGCCGGGACAGCTCGACCAGCTCGTTCAGCTTGGCCTTGGCAGTTCCATTGCGCAGGACGGCGCGCGCCTTGTCGACCCCGGCTTGCAGACTATCCGCATGGTTGGAGACATAGATGGCGGCACCGGCATTGAGCGCGACAATATCCGCCGCCGCACCCGGCTCGCCGTCCAGCAGTTGCTGAATCATCGCCAGGCTGTCTGCGGCGCTGTCGACGTGAATCGCCGCCAGCGTGGCGCGCGGCAGGCCGAGGTCTTCGGGCTGGATGGTGTACTCGCTGATCGCACCATTTTTCAGCTCGGCGACCCGGGTGGGCGCGGCAATGCTGATTTCATCCATGCCGTCATCGGAGTGGACGACCATCACATGGCGGCTGCCCAGCGCCTTGAGCACCTCGGCCACCGGGCGGCACAGCGCGGCATCGAACACGCCCATCACCTGATTGGGCGCGGCGGCGGGGTTGGTCAGCGGGCCGAGCAGGTTGAAGATGGTGCGCACGCCCATCTCCTTGCGCGGGGCAATCGCGTGTTTCATGGCGCTGTGGTGATTGGGGGCAAACATAAAGCCGACCCCGCACTGTTCGATACAGGCGGCGACCTGCGCGGCGCTCAGGTTCAGCTTGACCCCGGCGGCCTCCAGCACATCGGCGCTGCCGGACTTGCTGGATACCGAGCGGTTGCCGTGCTTGGCAACCCTGGCCCCCGCCGCGGCGGCGACAATCGCCGCGGCGGTTGAGATATTAAAGCTGCCCGAGGCATCCCCGCCGGTGCCGCAGGTGTCCACCAAACCGTCGACGTGCACCTCGACCTGCGCCGACAGCTCGCGCATCACCTCGGCGGCGGCGGTGATTTCATCCACCGTCTCGCCCTTCATATGCAGGCCAATCAAAAAGCCGCCAATCTGCGCCGGGGTCGCCGCACCGGTCATAATCTGCTCCATCACCGCGTGCATCTGCGCGCGGCTCAGGTCTTGGTGGTGGAGTATGGCGTTAATCGCTTGCTGGATATTCATGGTGTGCTCGTGGACAGGGTTGATGGGCTTTATTCTGCCACAGTCGCGCCTAGACGGTAGAAAATTTCTCCACCCCGCCCAGCCAGCGCTGCACCAGCGTGTCGATATGCGGATGTGCGTCGCGCAGCATGTCCGCCGCCAGCGCGTGCACCGCCTCCAGCATATCCGCATCGCGCACCACGTCTGCCACCTTGAAGTTGACCAGCCCGGTCTGCCGCGTGCCCAGCACTTCGCCGGGGCCGCGCAGTGCCAAATCCTCGCGGGCAATCGCAAAGCCGTCATTATTGCTGCGGATAATGTCCAGACGCTGGCGGGATTTTTGCCCCAGCGGCGCCTTGTACAGCAACACGCAGGCGCTTTCCTGCGCCCCCCGTCCCACGCGGCCACGCAGCTGGTGCAGCTGCGACAAACCCAGGCGCTCGGCGTTTTCGATAATCATCAGCGAGGCATTGGGCACGTCCACGCCCACTTCAATCACGGTGGTGGCGACCAGCAAATCGCAGTGCCCCGCCTTGAATTGCGCCATCACCTGCTGCTTTTCGGCGGGCTTCATGCGGCCATGCACCAGCGCCACCCTGACGGCGGGCATATGCTCGGCGAGCCGCTTGGCCGTGTCTTCCGCCGCCTGACATTGCAGCGCCTCGGACTCCTCAATCAAGGTGCAGACCCAGTACGCCTGTCGCCCCGCCTCGCAGGCGGCGCGGATGCGCTGCATCACCGCCTCGCGCTTGCTCTCGGGCAGCGCCACTGTCTTGACCGGGCTGCGCCCCGGCGGCAACTCGTCAATCACCGAGTAGTCCAAATCTGCATAGGCGGTCATCGCCAGCGTGCGCGGGATGGGGGTGGCGGTCATAATAATCTGGTGCGGGCTAAAGCCGCTGCGCTGCCCCTTCTCGCGCAGCGCCAGGCGCTGATGCACGCCAAAGCGGTGCTGCTCATCGACAATCAGCAGGGCGAGGCGCTGGAAGACCACCTCCTCCTGAAACAGGGCGTGCGTGCCCACCGCCAGCTGGATGTCGCCGTCGCGCAGCTGCGCCAGTACCGCGCTGCGCTGCTTGCCCTTGATGCGCCCGGACAGCCAGCCCACGCTAATCCCCAGCGGCTCGCACCAGCCTTGCAGATTGTGGTAGTGCTGCTCGGCCAGCAGCTCGGTCGGCGCCATCAGCGCGGCTTGCTGCCCGGCCTCCACGGCATGCAGCGCGGCCATCGCCGCCACCACGGTTTTGCCCGAGCCGACATCGCCCTGCACCAAACGCAGGGCGGGGTAGTTTTGCGCGATGTCTTTCTTGATGTCTTGCAGCACTCGCTCCTGAGCGCGGGTCAGCTGAAAGGGCAGTTGCTGGCGGAATTGGGCTTCCAACACGGTGGCGGCGGCGAGGCTGTGCGCCGGTTCGCGCTGCACCTGCAAGCGCAGTTGCTGCATGGACAGGTGGTGTGCCAACAGTTCCTCAAAGGCGAGGCGCTGCTGGGCGGGGTGCGTGCCCGCGCCGAGCTGCTGCACGGAGACCTCGGGCGGCGGCAAGTGTACCAGCCGCAAGGCTTCAATCAGGCTGTAGGCGGCCAGTTTGCGCGGCGGCTTTATCAGCTCGGGCAGCACGCGCTCATCCAGCGGCTCCAGCACTTGCAAGACCAGTTTGCGCAGCGTGGTCTGCTGCACGCCCTCGGTGGCGGGGTAAATCGGCGTTAAGGTTTCCGCCATACCCCCCTCTGCCAGCCTATCCGCATAGCGGTATTCCGGGTGCACCATCTCAAATTGACCGGGGCGGGTTTGCCGCGCCTCGGCAAAGCAGCGCACCCGCGTGCCGCGCGTCAATGCCTCGCGCTGCGCCTGGTTGAAATAGAAGAACCGCAGCAGCAGCTGCCCGGTACCATCAGCGACCTGCACCAGCAGCATGCGGCGGCGGCGAAACACCACCTCGGCATGCTCCACCTCGCCCTCAATCACTGCCTCCAGCCCGTGCTGCAGGGCGCCGATCGGGGTGATGCGGGTGCGATCCTGATAGCGCAGAGGCAGGTGGAACAGCACATCCTGCACCGTGTGCAAATGCAGCTTGGCGAGCTTGGTCGCCATTGCCGGCCCCACGCCCTTTAACTGCGTGAGTGAATCGCTGAGTTTCACGGGCGGGCTATGCGCTCAGTCCAGCGCCAGCACGGCGTCCATCTCCACGGCGGCATCTTTGGGCAGCTGGGCAACGCCAATCGCCGCGCGCGCCGGGTAGGGCGCGGTGAAGTACTCGGCCATAATCTTGTTGACCGTGGCAAAGTGGCTCAAGTCGGTGAGAAAGATATTTAGCTTGGCGACATCCGCCAGCGAGCCGCCAGCGGCCTCGGCCACCGCGGCGAGGTTGTTAAATACCTGATGAATATCCGCTTCAATCCCCCCGCTGACCATGGTCATGGTCTCGGGTACCAGGGGAATCTGCCCGGACAAATACACCGTTTTGCCAACCTTGACGGCCTGCGAATAAGTACCGATAGCCTGCGGCGCCTTGTCGGTAGAGATAATTTCTTTGCTCATAAATATGCTCCTGAATGTTGGTGAATCCTAGCATTTTGTGGGGTTATGCGGATAGTCTGCAAACACGGTTGGTTGGTTGGTTGGGCGCTGCGTGGCGGAAGGATTTAACGATAACGCCGCCCCGCCAGCTCGATCCAGCCACCGGCGCGTTTGCCGGCGGGGTCGTGGTGCGTCCAGTGCAGTACGCCGCCGCGCGGGTTCCACTCGTAGCGACCGCGGGCACTCAGGCTAAGGCCGGGCTGAATCGGTACGCGCGGTGCGAGGTCGATATTGTGGGCAATCAATACCGTGTGTTCGGGGGTCAGGCGAACAATAAAGCGCTGGTGGCGGCTGCCCTTTTGGTCATCGGGCAGGATGCGGCTGACAGTGCCGTGCAATGTCAGCCAGCGTTTGGACTGTTGCTGGGCGTAGGCCTGACTGACGGCGTGATTGTCGCCGCTGCTCCCCGAGCAGGCCAGCAGGGGGAGCAGCAATAATGCCAGCCAGGCGACATGGGTCAATTTCATTGTGGCATCCAGCTGTTAGAATACGCCGATTATCATCACGGGAAGCTGTCATGTCTATCCACAAACAAACCATTAAAGATTACCTACTCGATTTGCAGAGCCGCATTGCCGATGCCCTGGGTGCCATTGATGGCGAGGCGTTTATCACCGACACCTGGCAGCGCGAGCCGGGCGAGCGCCTCGGTGGTGGCGGGATTGGCCGCGTGCTGGAAGGTGGCGCGGTGATTGAAAAGGGCGGGATTAACTTCTCCCATGTGGTCGGCAACAATATGCCCGCCTCGGCCACCGCGCACCGCCCCGAGCTGGCGGGGCGGCGCTTTGAGGCAATGGGCGTGTCGCTGGTGATTCACCCGCGCAACCCGTACGCCCCCACATCGCATATGAACGTGCGCTTCTTTATTGCCGAAAAGGACGGCGAAGAACCCATCTGGTGGTTTGGCGGCGGTTACGACCTCACCCCTTACTACGGCTTTGATGAGGACTGCCAGCACTGGCACCAAACCGCCGCGGCCGCCTGCGCGCCCTTCGGTGATGAGGTTTATCCAGAATTTAAAAAATGGTGTGATGAGTACTTCTATCTTAAACACCGCGACGAGCCGCGCGGCATTGGCGGCGTGTTCTACGATGACCTGAATCAGGACAAGGGCGCGCAGTGGGACTTCGAGACCTGTTTCAAGTTTATGCAGGCCATTGGCGACAGCTATATTGATGCCTACTGCCCAATTCTGGAACAGCGCAAAGATACGGCATACGGCGAGCGCCAGCGCGACTTCCAGTGCTACCGCCGCGGTCGCTATGTAGAATTTAATCTGGTGTTTGACCGTGGCACGCTGTTTGGCCTGCAAACCGGCGGACGCACCGAGTCGATTCTGATGTCCATGCCGCCGGTGGTCACCTGGCAGTACAACTGGCAAGCCGAAACCGGCAGCGAAGAAGCGCGCCTGCACGAGCACTACCTGCGCTCTCGGCAGTGGTGTTAAAGCTACTGTCCGATGGGCAGAGGGGGATTACATTCGTATATTGCGAATGGCTCTAGCTTTTGCGCATAAAGTTTTTGTTATTAGGAATAAGCGCATCTTTTAATAACCGCGAACAATAAAGAGAAATCTTGTCGATGCCTTGGACTTCGGAACATACAAAATGGCTGGTTGATACTGGCGAACGGCTGAAAACCGCAGATGGCAAAGATATCGAGGTTTGGGAATTCCAGCATCCGAATGATGAGGATGTTCTTTCCGCATGGGCAAAGCACTTCCGTAATCATTACTGCTTTGATAGTGAAATTGATTATTGGCGTAAAGGATATAAGTGTTCTCGTGCAGAGTATCTAAACACAATAAAGTTCCCAGATTCTAAGGCTGCACCTGGCCCAAGTATTCGTGCAGGCGATTTCGGGGAAGTATTGGTAGCCGATTTTCTTGAATACTTGCTTGGTTACTGGGTTCCACGCACACGCTATGGCGACAAAACTATTCGAAATGAATCTACTAAAGGCACTGACATAATCGGCTTTAATATTGTCAAGGATGGCAATGCATCTTCGAAGGATAAACTGGCAATTTTTGAAGCAAAGACACAGTTCTCTGGAAAGAAGGCCAAAGCGAGACTTCAAGATGCGGTAGATGGCTCGGCAAAAGACATCGCTAGGAAAGCTGAATCGTTAAATGCTATCAAGCAAAGGTTGCATGGCTGCAATGAGTTGGTGATGCCGAAAAAATTGAGCGTTTTCAGAACGAAGTAGACCATCCATATAAAGAGGTTTATGGAGCTGTCGCGCTTTTGGAAGATTCGTTATTCAACGATATCCTGACATCCTCGACCGATACTTCCTCCCATCCGCATTCAGGTAACCTTGTGCTAATTGTCATCAAAGGATCTGCCATGATGAAGCTTGTCCACGAGCTCTACAGGAGGGCTGCGGATGAGGCCTGATAGAAAATCCAATCGTCTTCTTGGTGTTACTCGATCAAAAGCTAAGATGATCGAGTACCATGTACCTGAAGAATATCAGGGCATAGATTTATCACTACATCCGAATAAGCTCTTCACCATCTCGATAGGCCTTCTGGGTGATCTTGCCGCCGCTATCAACCGGGGGGAGTCAGATCCCGATTCCCTCGCAGAGCTGAAAAACAATCTGCTATTTTCCGCTCGCTTTTTCGACTCCTATTTCCAGTCAAAGCTGAACGAAAGACTTGATCCATACCTCGTACTTCTGGGCTCCGCTTCCTATTACCTGTGCGACCTTCCCGGAAGCGCCTCGGTATTAGCGAAGCGCATCGATGGCGACTGCCCGGATCTGGATGGCGATGGTTTAGAAAACCTGTTGCTCTGGCTGTTGCAGGCCGACCTTGAAACCTATTTCGATGGAGCTAAGGGAGCATTCG
>PDWJ01005153.1_pt1 | contig 10934 bp, 10 predicted proteins | sample 1430881 | NCBI WGS metagenome assembly PDWJ01 (sample SAMN01162460, study PRJNA174530) | Oral metagenome, whole genome shotgun sequencing project. | biome: Marine environment; feature: Marine mammal; material: Swab sample of the gingival sulcus; isolation source: swab sample of gingival sulcus... | reverse complement strand
GGATGCGGCTGAGCTTGTAAGGGGCAAGGCAGGCAGAGTGTACGGTGATTTAATTTCTCTCCTAACTGTGATGAAGGGTCTGCCTCTGGCATATAATAAGGATATGCAGGAAGATAAAGAAGCTTTGTTTGACGGGGTGGAAACTTGGATGAAATGCCTACATATTATGATACCTATGCTTCAAACAATCTGTGTTAAATCGGATTGCATGATGGATGCTTGCAAAACAGGATTTATAAATGCGACTGATTTGGCAGATTATCTAGTGAGAAAGGGGATGTCTTTTAGAGATGCACATAAAGTAACGGGTGAGATAGTATTAGACTGTATCCATAAAAAAATCGGTTTGGAAGACCTAGGTTTATCAGACTATAAAAAATATTCCGAGCTAATTGATAAAGATATATTTGACAGTATTAAAATAGAAGAATGCGTCAAGGGAAGAAGGAGTTTTGGAGGAACCAGTGTAGAGTGTGTAAAACAGCATATTACAGAGCTGAAAAAGCTTATAAATTGATGTAGCTTAGATAGATAGTTGATGCTTTAAAAACAAGGCTATCCTAGCCCATCGGTTTCAGATGATGGGTCGGGGTAGCCTGAAAAGCATATAACTGTTTTTAGCCCCTCATCATATATAAACTTTATATCCGCATTATATATTGAAGCAATTTTTTTCACTATAAGAATACCGTAGCCATGTTCCTCGGTATTATAAAAATCGGAAATATTATTTAATCTTTCCACTTCCATTTCGCTTATAGTGCCTGTATCGCTGATAATCACTGTATTATTATCTTCTAAAACTATGTTTATGCTTATCTTGCTGTCATTATGTCTGATTGAGTTATCTATTATATTTCTTATAAGGCGTTCTATCAAAACTTCCTTGCCGAATATAAGTTGCGTATTCTCCGCCAGTTGAACACTGATTTCAATATTATAGGTGTTGATATAATCAATGACGATGTTTTTAATAAGTGAAGACAGGTCTGTTTTTTGGTTTTTTATATTGGAGCCGTCTTCCAATAAATACATGGTATTTAAGTTTTCCAGTATTTTATTGATTAATATGGTTTTTGACTTTATAATTGACAATTTAGAATGTAAAACCTCATCGGTGGAGTTTTCGTCCATTTCTTCAGTGTATGCCATTATAACAGTGAGCGGAGTGCGTATATCGTGTGTAATACCCCTAATCCACTTGTTTTTGCTCGCATTTTTTTGTTCTATTATATTCGATGCCAAAACAAGCTCACCCAATATATCGGACAGATTGGGACAGGGTTTTTTCTGTATGGTTTCACCCTTGGATAACTGCCTTATAGCATTTCTAATGGGTTTGACCTCTCTTAATATTCTTCTTTCGGAATAAGAGTATAATAAAAATAATAAAACAATATCGATAATGAATATTAGTAATGCATTTTTTATAATACTAAATGTAAAATCAGGCTTAAAATAATTGGAAAATAATTTAGCATAGGAATCTTTCGGATATCCTATAACCAAGATTTCTGTATTATAAATATAGGTAAATACAGGATAGTCTTTCAAATACCATCTCGTAAACCTTACAATATCCGTAAGTTCAAAATGTGTGGGTATTTCGTCGGGTTTTCTGTAGGAGTTTATTACATCCCCCTCTGTATTAATTATAATAGCCCATATATCTTTATCCGACATTGTTTTTTGGGAATTCTCACTAATCTCGTTATATTCCATAATTTCGCTGTATATTTCATCCGGCTTTACATCACTATCGGCTTGTCTTACGATGTGCAGATTAAGTGCAATAAAAAGCGTTATAGAGATTAAAAAAATTGCAAATAGTGATATAATAAAAAGTAAAAAATGCTTTAATAAAAAGTTATTTTTTCTCATAAGTCACCAATTTATAACCTAAACCTTTGACGGTAATAAGGCTCCTTGGTTTGGAGGGATTGTCCTCTATTTTTTCTCGTATTTTTCTTATATGTGTCATCAAGGTATTTGAATAACCGTAGGAGTTTTCTCCCCAAACTGAGCTCAGTATAGCATCCAGAGATACAATTTTATTTTTATTTTCGTATAAAATTTCCAAGATACCGTATTCTCTTGCTGTCAGTTGGAATTTCATATTTTTTCTATAAATAATACCCTCGGAAAAATCAATATGTGAATTTTCCAAAATAATTCTGTCTGTGTAATCAGGATAAGCTCTGCCCAATATGGCAAGCGTTCTGAAAATTAAATCCTTACCCAAAAAAGGTTTTGTAATATAATCATCGGCTCCAAGTCTGAAACCTTGATACTGCTTTTCCATATCACTGAGTGCAGATAGGAATAATGCCGGAATATTTTTATCCTTTCTTGCGTAGCTTAAAATATCATAGCCACTTCCGTCGGGCAAGATAATATCAAGAATTAAGAAATGTATAGCCTGCTCATATAGTATGGAGTAAGCGTGTTCACAGGAGGGAGCGGTAAAAATATTGACAAACTTTTCTTTATATAATGTGCTTTTCACTATTTCGAGAATTTCCACATCGTCGTCCACAATCAGTATATTTCTTTCCTTTAAATGCATAGTCCTTTCTCCTTGGTTTTGTAAGTGAATTTTTGTCATTATCACAGCCAGGTTCAATTTATACTTTGAGTGTGAAGTTTGTTGCTGAGTAACTGTGCATAGTAACAATTTTTTATAACTCGGTAGGTGTTTTACCATACGATTGTATCATAAAGAATAAATGCTGAGTTATATTTTTCCTAAGTTCAAGGTAAATTTAAGGTTATAAAAAGGTTAAGACAAGATTGAGTATATATCATAGTAGTACTTACATTAAATCAATATAGTGGAGGTGCATTATGAACAGCAGTGAAATTTTAAAGCTTAGCAATATCAGGAAATCCTATCAGGGAAAATCCGTACTTAATCTTGACGAAATAAGTATTAAAAGAGGTGAGGTCTATGGGCTTATAGGTCCAAACGGTGCAGGTAAGTCAACACTTATGAAGATTATATCATCGCTTATACAGGCGGACAGTGGCGATATAGAGATATTCGGACAGATACTACATCAAAAGAACAGGTTAAGCCTGCTTAAAAAGATAGGTGTCTTTATTGAAGGGCCGGCTTATTATGAACATCTTACAGCTGCCGAAAATATGAAAATTATTAAGAACTTAAAAGGACTTTCGGATAGTGATATATATGCAGCCGTAGAATATGTAGGTCTGACAAATCAGATGAGTAAAAAAGTAGGTAAATACAGTCTTGGTATGAAACAAAGATTGGGGCTTGCTATGAGTCTTTCGGGACTGCCGCCTTTTATGATACTTGATGAGCCGACTAACGGACTGGATCCGCAGGGTATTAAGGAAATAAGGAATTTAATACTATATCTTTCTGAAACTCGCGGTATTACCATTATGATTTCTTCTCATATACTGGATGAGATGGAGAAGATGGCAAGCCATATAGGAATTATAAATAGGGGGAATTTATTATATCAAGGTGATGTAAAGAGTTTTAAAAATAAATTCGGTTCTGAAATAGCCTTAAAAACTTCCGATAATGTGAAAACTCTGGCTGTACTTGATAAGTATAGTCCAAAACTTATGGAAGATTATGTATTAATTAAAAGTTTAAGTGATAATAAGATAGCGGATATCGTAAGAGGCTTAAATGCATTGGCTATTGATATTTACAGGGTGTATGACGTATCTAAATCTTTGGAGGATTTATTTATAGAATTGACCGGAGAGGGGAGTTTGTAAGATGGATAATAATATTAATTACAGTAAAATTGAAAAATTAAAATATAAACATTCAAGGCAAATGCTGATATATAGTTTATTTATTCTGGTAAATCTTTTAATGGCAAATGTTTATATTTTTGATGGAATAAAAAAGGGGGAAGATAAAAATTTATTCTTATTTATTATCCTTAATGGATACTTATTTATGCAGATACTTCTATTACCCCTCCTTATAGCCATTATATCAAGTAAAGCTGTCGAGATAGAAGAACGAGGTGATATGCTGAAAGTCCTTGTGAGTTCCGGTATTAATTTAAGACAAATCTATGATGTTAAGCTTATATATATACTTAAAACATTTACCGCTTCTCAAATTGCATTGTGGATAATACTCATAGGTGAATTGTATCTGTTGGGTTATCCCTGCTTTCATATGCCTGACAGACTTATAATTATGTTTATATCGTTTTTTGCCATATCGTACCTTATTATGTTGCTGCATTATAATATCGCCATTATAAGCGGAAAACATCTGATCAGTCTATCTACTGCATTACTTGGTTCATTAAGTGGATTTATTTCACTATTTTTTACAAAAATACCGCTAATTCCCTATGCGTGGTATGCTCTGATTAACTCCGTTAAATATGTATATATTAGCGATAATCATTTTGAAAAGCAGCTTATTTATCCGGAGATATATCCCATTATAGCAAGCAGTATCTTACTGATTTTAATGTATATCGCAGGCAAGAAAATGTTTTTAAGGAGGCATTATGATTAAATTACTTATATTGATTAAATCCGAATTGCTTAAGTTAAAGAAAATAAGTTTTATAGTATCACTACTTACTGTTCCACTCTTAGCCGTAGTATTCGGCTGTATAAATTATTATATGAATACCTCTATACTGCAAAAAGAATGGTTAAGCCTATGGGGGCAGGAATATATGATATATGGTTTTATGTTTTTACCTGTTTTAGTCGGTATTGTAGTATCTTTTGTATGGCATTCGGAGCATAAAAGAGCGGCTTTTAAGCTCCTGCTTACTTCACCGATTAAACAAGGTAAGATAGTGCTTGCAAAAATTATTGCTGTATTTGTAGTAGTCTTATCTACTCAGCTGTATTTTTTTATGCTTTATTTTATAAGCGGGCAATTATTTAGGTTTAATTCTCCATTTCCAAGTGAATTATTTTTATATCTTATAGTATTAACGTTTTTTTTACTGCCACTTATATCCTTTCAGGGATATGTGTCGATTATGATGAATTCCTTTGTCTTACCTGTGGGCATGGCTCTGGTACTTTCACTACTTGCACTTATAATGTCAGCTCAAAATAAAATTGTATTTTTAAGGTATTTATTTGCCACAACCTATCTCACTCTGTCTATGAATCACTATCCCGATATGAAAATTACAATGTATGAGTGGTTAAGTATGAGTGTATTTGGAATAATTATTTTTTGGTTTTTTTATGCATTGCAGGTATATGTATTTAAGAGGAAGTTGAAATAATAAGTTGGATTTCTATGTTATAAGACAGGTAATAAAACTATCAACCGATAAATAGAACTAATTAATTTTATATATTCCAATAGATTATAAATACAAAAATATGCTATAATTAAGGTGAAGATAAGTTATATAGAAATAGACAGAATGTTTTTTAATACAGGGAGATTGTTATGAATAAAGTTGTCTTACCTAAGATAGATTTTGTATTTAAGTTATTATTTGGGGACGAGAAAAATATACATTTATTAAAATATTTATTGAGGGTGATATTGAATTTGGATGAGGATGAATTAGATGAGATAGAACTGATAAATACGGAACAGACCAGAGAAAGTGAGTATGAAAAGACAGCTATTTTGGATATACTTGCAAAACTTAAAAACGGCAAGAGAATAAATATAGAAATACAGGTTGTAAATACCTATGACTTAGAACAAAGATTTTTGTTCTACTGGGCGAGTATGTATAAAAGACAGTTAAGGCAGGGATGCGATTATAGTGTTTTAAAAAAATGTATATCTATTAATATAGTCGATTTTAACATGACAGAGTTGGAGCAAATGCACTCTATCTATCATATTAGGGAAGATAATATAGGATATAAACTGACGGATATGTTAGAGATGCATATTATAGAATTGCCGAAGATTAAGCAAATAAATCGTCAAGAAGAAAGTACAGAATTTGTAAATCTTATGGAATTTCTAAGTTCAAACACAAAGGAGGAGATGGAGATGTTAGCAAGTCGGAAAGCGGAACTTATGCAGATATTGGATGTCATGGATAAAATAACAGATGATGAGGGCTTGTGGCATGCATATCAATCAAGAGAGAAAGCGATACGAGATGAGATGAACTTATATAGGCACGGTGTTGAAGATGGTATAGAAAAAGGTATAGAAAAAGGTATAGAAAAAGGTATAGAAAAAGGTATAGAAAAAGGTATAATGCAAATAGTCTTAAGAATGCTTAAAGATAATGTTGGTATAGATATTATTTCTAAATATTCACAGCTTAGTGAAAAAGAGATAAAAGAGATAAAAGATGGGTATCTATAAATATATGTATGCCAATAATTGTTGATATGAGGCTACCTTAATCCACTGGCTTTAGATAATGGGTAGTTTATCAGGGCATATTTACTAAAAAACTTATATATAAAATGTGAGATACTTACAAAGATTAAGCACATAGTTAAAAAAAGGACTCAAGTCCTTTTTTTGTTATATACTTAATATATAATTGTATTAAATGCAAGTGACATAATTATAATACCATAATATAGGATTTTACACTTTTATTTTATGAGATTTGATACAGAATTGAGTAGTCATTTACATATGTAGAAAAGGAGGTAATAAATGGCGAAACGATTATTTCTTATAGTACTGGACAGCTTCGGTGTAGGCTACCAAAAAGATGCCGATGCATTCGGCGATGTAGGAGCAAATACATTTAAAACAATATATGCATCAAAGGAGTTTGATACTCCAAATATGAAGAAAATAGGATTGTTCAATATAGAGGGAACGGAATTTGCAAAAAAGGAAGATTGTCCTATAGGTGTGTACGGTAGAATGCAGGAGGCATCTATGGGAAAGGACACCACCACGGGGCATTGGGAGATGGCAGGTATTATCTCCAGAACCCCTATGCCTACTTATCCCGACGGTTTCCCGCCGGAGATTCTTGATGAACTTTCAAACCGCACCGGTAGAGGAATTCTTTGTAATAAACCCTATTCGGGAACCGATGTTATAAGGGATTACGGCAGGGAGCATGTGGAAACCGGAAAGCTCATAGTTTACACTTCTGCAGACAGCGTATTGCAGATAGCGGCACATGAGGAGATAGTGCCTGTAGAAGAGTTATATCGTTATTGTGAGATAGCGAGAGAAATCCTTGTTGGAAAGCATGCAGTAGGCAGGGTTATAGCAAGACCTTTTATAGGAGAGTATCCGAACTTTTCAAGAACTTCCAATCGCCATGATTTCTCTCTTGAGCCAACTAAACCGACTATGCTGGATGCGCTTATGGAAGCGGGATATGACACATATGGAATAGGAAAGATATACGATATATTTGCAGGAAAATCCGTAGCACATACTACAAGGACTAAGAATAATAACGAGGGAATGGAAAAAACCATAGCTATGCTTGATACAGATTTTAACGGTATATGTTTCGTAAATCTGGTTGATTTTGATATGGTATATGGTCATAGAAGAAATATCGACGGATATGCAAGGGCTGCAACTGAATTTGATAAACAGCTTGGACAGTTGATAGCCGGATTTAAAAAAGATGATATAGTTATGATTACAGCCGATCACGGTTGCGATCCGGGATTTACGGGGACAGACCATACAAGAGAGTATGTACCGTTTCTGGCTTATGGGGAAGGTCTTAAGAAGAATGTAAATATTGGAACAACTTTGACTTTTGCTGATATGGCAGCAACTATTTTGGATATATTTGGAGTGAACAATGTGACCGAGGGTAAAAGTTTCGCTTCAAGTATTATAGGGGAGTAGATTGATGACTGATTTGCAACTAATAAAAGAAGCAAAGATAGCAAGACGGAGGGCTTATTCTCCATATTCACATTTTCAAGTGGGAGCGGCACTTCTTACAAAGTCCGGCAAGCTGTACTATGGTTGCAATATAGAGAATGCCTCGTATACGCCAACCAATTGTGCAGAGCGTACAGCTTTCTTTAAAGCTGTTTCAGATGGAGAAAGAGAATTTGTGGCTATAGCTGTAGTAGGAGATATAGAAGGCAGGGAAGCCGATAAGATGTGTACGCCCTGTGGAGTTTGCAGACAGGTGATGATGGAGTTTTGTGACCCTGAAAGTTTTAGGATTGTGCTCTCAAACGGCAGGGACAGCACCATCAGCTATAAGCTTAAAGAACTTCTGCCACTGGGTTTTGGACCGGATAGCATGTAACTATTCAAATATATAAAAAAAGAAAGAGGGGGGATGTGCTGTGGAATATGTCATTGAAATGAATCATATCACAAAAAAATTCGGTGATTTTAAGGCAAATGACGATATTACTCTACAGGTTGAAAAGGGAGAGATTCATGCACTTTTGGGAGAGAACGGTGCAGGAAAGTCCACTCTTATGAGTGTGCTGTTCGGACTCTATCAACCCGAAGAGGGTGAGATCAAGATTAACGGCAAAGCAGTAAAAATCAATAATCCAAATGATGCAAATGCACTGGGGATAGGCATGGTACATCAGCATTTTAAGCTGGTGCATAACTTTACCGTTATAGAGAGCATAGTTCTCGGCAGAGAAAGCATAAAAAATGGTATCTTGAGAATGGATGAGGCGAAGAAGAAAGTGGTGGAGTTAAGCGATAAGTACAAGCTTAAGATAGACCCTGATGCATATATTTCAGATATAACAGTCGGTATGCAACAGAGGGTTGAGATTCTTAAGATGCTCTACTGTGACAATGATATATTGATATTTGATGAGCCGACAGCAGTTCTTACACCTCAGGAAATCGAAGAACTTATGAAGATTATGAAAAGGCTTATCGATGAGGGCAAGTCCATTATTTTCATAACCCATAAGCTGAATGAGATTAAAGCTGTGGCAAACAGATGTACCGTACTTAGAAAGGGAAAGTATATAGGTACCATAGATGTTGCAGATACTTCAAAAGAAGCCATGTCCGAGATGATGGTAGGCAGAAAAGTCAGCTTTATTATAGACAAGAAAGAGGTTGAAGTCGGTGAACCCGTGCTTGAAGTTAAAAACCTTACTATTAAATCACCATATAATCAAAAATCCGCAGTTAACAATGTGTCTTTTGCGGTGAGAAAGGGAGAGATTCTCTGCATTGCCGGAATAGACGGCAACGGTCAATCCGAACTTGTGTACGGGATTACAGGGCTTATGCCTATAGAAAAAGGAAGCATTCATCTCTATGGCAGGGATATTACACATGACAGTATAAGAAAGAGATGCTTGGACGGTATGGCACATATACCTGAGGACAGGCATAAGGACGGATTGGTGCTTGATTACAGCTTGGAAGAAAACCTTGTATTGCAATCATATTATACGGACAGGTTTCAAAAAAACGGTTTTCTTAAGTTTGATGCTATAAGGGAGTACGCAGAGTATCTTATAGAGAAGTTTGATATTCGTTCCGGTCAGGGAGTTAAAAGTACGGCAAGAGGCATGTCGGGAGGTAATCAACAGAAGGCGATTATAGCTAGAGAGCTCGACCGCAATCCTGAGATAGTTATAGCTGTTCAACCTGTTCGAGGGCTTGATGTAGGTGCTATAGAGTATATTCATCAACAGTTAATTAAGCAGAGAGATGAGGGCAAGGCGGTGCTTTTGGTATCTCTTGAACTTGAGGAAGTTATGAATGTCAGCGATAGAATTATGGTTATATATGAGGGTGAAATAGTAGCAGATGTAGACCCTAAGAATATAAGCAGAGAAGAACTTGGTTTGTATATGTCAGGAGGAAAGCGAGGAGAGGGCTATGAAAAATAATAAAAGACAGCGTTTCAGCATAGAAGCCAAAGACAACTTTATAGCCTCCATACTTGCAATAGTCTGTGGACTTATTTTCGGGCTGATAATTATGTTTGTCAGCAATCCCTCAGGTGCTTTGGGTGGATTTGCTATGATTATTCAGGGCGGATTTACAGATGGTGCCCAGGGTATAGGTCAGATGCTCTACATAGCCACACCTATTATTATGACAGGATTATCGGTGGGATTTGCATTTAAGACAGGGCTCTTTAATATAGGTGCTTCAGGGCAGTTTACAGCCGGGGCATTTGCGGCTGTATTGGTGGGAGTGAAATTATCCTGTATGCCTGCAGGTCTGCACTCTATAGTAGCCCTGCTTGCAGCTGTATTGGCAGGTGCCGTATGGGGTTGCGTGCCCGGTATACTTAAGGCATATTTCAATGTAAATGAGGTTATATCATCTATTATGATGAATTACATAGGTATGTATGGTGTAAATATTCTTATAAAGGAATATGTTTATGACCAGATTAAAAATCAGTCCAAAGCTGTTGCAAGTACAGCAAATCTGGGCAAGGGAGGTTTAGACCTTATATTTCCCGACACCAATGTAAATGTAGGTATACTGATAGCTATAGGCTGTGTAATATTAATTTATATTATATTAAATAAAACCGTATTCGGATATGAGCTTAAAGCCTGTGGGCAGAACAGCTTTGCCAGTAGATATGCAGGTATCAATGCAAAAAGAAATATCGTACTGTCTATGGCGATAGCCGGAGCATTGGCAGGTCTTGGTGGAGCCATGCTTTATCTGGCGGACTCTGGAAAATATCTTCAGGTACTTGATAATATTGCACCTGAAGGATTTGCAGGTATCTCAGTGGCATTGCTTGGTCTTTCCAACCCTATAGGCATATTATTTGCCGGACTTTTTATAGGGCATATAACGGTCGGCGGTTTGAATATGCAGTTATTTAATTTTGCACCGGAAGTTATAGATATTATAATTGCCGCTATAGTTTACTGTGGAGCGTTATCATTGCTCTTTAAGTTATTCATTAAAAAACTTCGTATGAAAAGAGAAAAGAATATGAATACAGATGCCAAGGAGGTGAAAAAATAGTATGAATATAGTATATTTTATCATTCAACAAACTATGTATTTTGCC
>PDWJ01005152.1_pt1 | contig 10935 bp, 10 predicted proteins | sample 1430881 | NCBI WGS metagenome assembly PDWJ01 (sample SAMN01162460, study PRJNA174530) | Oral metagenome, whole genome shotgun sequencing project. | biome: Marine environment; feature: Marine mammal; material: Swab sample of the gingival sulcus; isolation source: swab sample of gingival sulcus... | reverse complement strand
GGGAGCAACTGCAAAGTATGAACGTCCTGCTGCTAAATCAAGCTGAACTTTACCTAAAGGTCTTTTCACCTTTATTTTTTCACCGTTTGGACCATCAATTTCTTCTTCACATTCATTTGTTTTATCAGCATCGAAACAATAAATCACACCACCAACAGTACCGACTGCATCATTAATAGACACCTGTAACTCTTCCTTACCGTCATCTACCGGCATATTACCCTGACGCGCATAAACAGTTACTATAGTCCTACCATCTCTGGGTAATGCCTCATAACGTAAGCCATTGGGATTAGGTAAAATTGTGTCCGGTGTTAGCGAAATATTAAGCTCCGGTTTTATAGGATTTTGAAACCCGCCGTCATCGGCATCGTGCCCGCCACCGCCACCGCCGCAGGCGGCTAGAAGCATTGAAGCAAGTGTTAATAAAGTAAACTTTTTCATGTATTTCCTTCCTTTTTATCTAATTATTAATTTTTTATTGATGAGAACTTATCACGTGAAACAAAACGCTTATCAACAATTTTAGGCGTTACAAAAATCAACAGCTCATTTTTATTGACTTTATTGGTATCGTGTCTAAAAGCCCGTCCAACAATAGGCAAATCACCTAACAAAGGTACTTTACTTTCTGACTTAACCTTGCTTTGTTCGAATACACCACCTAAAACCACTGTTTCACCATTATCAACCAGCACTTGTGTTTTTACTTCACTAGTATCAATACCGGGTACATTATCAGATGAAAAAGTTCCTAATTTATCTTTGGTAACTGTTAATATCATATCTACCATTTTATTAGGTGCGATTTTTGGTATCACCGTTAATACTAATTCAACTTTTTTCCATTCGGTAATAGTATTTCCTGCTCGATCTTTTGTGTTATAAGGGACATCGTGACCTTGGGTAATTTCGGCTTCTCCACCATCTTGGGTAATTACCCGTGGACTGGAAATCACCTCACCACGTCCTTCATCCTGCATTGCCGATAGTTCTAAATCTAACATAAAATCACTACCTAAAATACCTAAACCTAAAGTACCGTAAGAAGCTGAACTACCAAGGTTCACCCCCATACGGTTACCTAAACTCGGCATGTTTACCGGGAAAGCTTGCCCGGTTTTGGCAATATTACTATTAGCACCACCATTATCATCTGCTAATATACGATTTACACCTTGAGCATTACCAGTGCCGGCAAACGTTAAATCATCAGTTGCACCAACAAATGCCCCCCCCCAACGCACGCCTAACTCATGTGCAAAGTTAGTTGTGGCACTAACAAGACGAGCATCAATTAATACTTGGCTCACGGGCACATCCAGTTTAGCAATTAGACGACGAATTTTATCAATACTACTGGGTACATCATAAACGACCAGCGTATTTGTTCGTGCATCCACAGAAACCGAACCTCTGGAAGACAACAAGCCATTTACGGAGTTATTTTTATCATTCTTGCTACCCTTACTATCTTCTTCAATAATTTTTTCAAGATTTTCAGCACGGGCGTACTGAATTTGAATTAACTGCTGTTGCAATGGCGCTAATTCTTCTTCAATATTAGCCACATCATAGGCTGCCTTTTTATTAGCAGCGATAACAGCACTTGGAGCCACATAAATCACATCACCGTTTTCTTGTGAACTGAGTCCTTTCGTTTGTAAAATAATATCAAGCGCCTGATCCCAAGGGACATTGTTTAAGCGCAAAGTAATATTGCCTTGTACTTCATCACTAACCACGATATTGGTATTGGTAAAATCCCCAATCAGTTGCAAAACGGCACGTACTTCAATATCCTGAAAATTTAAGGATAATGGCTCACCACTATATTTCTTTTTACTGTCTCCGGGCAGTAAATTGGCATTATTATCTTCTTTTAGAGGCTTGGATACCTCAATAGAGAATAAACTGTCACTTTGATAAGAAACAATTTCAAAATTATCGGTATTCGTCGCAATTTTTAATTGATTTTTAAATACATCAACACTTTTTACCGGTGTACCGAAATCACCAACATTGAGTTTTCGACTCTGTCCGAATTGCCCGCCACTGAGCTTGGCAACGATTGTAGAACCGACTTTCTGCACATCGACTGCAACACTGTCGTTAGGTAGACGAATCTGAACTTTTCCCTGTCCCTCTGCACCACGTTTAAAGTCAAGACCAGCTAAACGATTTGAATTGGTTGCCGACTTGCCTTTGCGTTTTGCAACAGATTTACCACTTCCGCCATCCTTAATAACAACACTGACCTTGTTAGCCGTATCAACAATTTTATAAGGAACGGATTTTGATAAATTAATCGTTGCTCTAACACGATCATCACCTTCTATCACAGCGACATTGGATATTAATGGATTAGTCACCTGGGTAATGCTCTCTTTCAAATGACTTTTCGCATTAGGAATATCCACGACGATGCGTGCAGGATTATTTAAACTATATGATTGTATATTATGGAAATCGGCTCCGCCGATTTGTACTTCATATGCACCTTCTGCATTGCGTCCATAAGTTACACTTTCAACATCCGCCGCATAGGCAAATGTAGCAAACAATGTTATTGGCAACATACCGATGACTACACTTTTATTTTGAGATGCTTTTCCTTTCATAATGACACCTATCTTCTAATGATTAAAACTGTTTTTTTATCTTTCCAAAGACCACTATTATAGATCTTCTCCTGCAGAATAATGGCGGATTCTTTAATAGCCAAAACTCGTCCATTATTTTTACCCATATATTCCCCTACACGAACTTTAACAACACCTAAACCCGGGGTTTGTATCAAACCGACACTTCGGTCATTTGCCAATGTTCCTACGAATTCTAAGGTATCTAAACTATACCCTTCAAGCACCGATTTAGGATGTTTTTTGGGTGGTACACAGTTCGGCGGTTCACAACGATTTTTATTGGTCGTTTCTGCCGGCGCCGGTAACGGCGTATCCTTAGCGACAAATTCACGCGCCCGGAACGGATCCTTAAGCTCTTCGTTATATTGATAAACTTTATACTCTTTTATTTTACGAATCTTCGGTTGATATCGTTTGGTAATATTTTTTCCCGAAGCATCCGTTCTAGCAATAAAATCTTCTACTTCTGATTGCTTTGCACTAAATGGATTACATCCTGCCAATGCCACCGTACAAGCAATAAACAATAAAAAATTATGTTTTTTCATTTTCCACCTCCCTCGGCTATTTTTTGCCTTTTTTCTCTGATGATATTTCCTCATCATCATTGAAAATATATGTCCGTAATTGTGCCGTCATCTTAAGCGGTGCATTGGCATTTTTTTCATACTCGCCATTTTTGCTGGCTGCTTTAAAGTCAACACTCTGCACATTCATGATACGCTTAAGTGTTGTCACTTCTTCAACAAACGCCGACATACTGACATAGCCGGTTTCTGCACTTAGCGAAATCGGTTTAATGGTATAAAACTCCCTTTTAATATCACCTTCCGGTGTAAACTTATCAAAAACAATACCATTATTCCTGGCAGCTAAATAGACACTATCAATCAATGAAGGCATTGAAACTTGTGTCGGCAGAAACTTTTTCGCTTCATCACGAATCAGTTTTAGTTCAACAACTTCCTTGCGAATATGCGGCAACATAGCCACAATTTCCACATTTTTCTTATAAGTATTGCCTTGCTGGGTAATTTTACCGGCCACACTATCAACCTCAGCAGTCACATCATCTGCAAGAAAAGACTTTAGTAACAATACAAATAAAGCAATAATTACTGCACCTACAATCAAAGTTAGCACTAAAGGCCAGCTTGATAAATCATTAATATCCACTTTACTTTGCTTAGCCATTTTGATCTCCTTTTTCTATATCAGAACCCGGTAATAATAAATTACTGCTTATTCTAAATCGCTTCACTTCCTCACCTTGCTTAGGCATAGAAACAATTTCAAGCAATTGCGGTTCCTGGTACCACTGACTTGCACGTAATTGTTTCATTAAATCGGAAATTTGACTGTCATTCTCGGCAATACCGGTAATATTCACTTTACCATCCTGTAAAGAAAATTCTGTTAAAAACAATTCTTGTGAATTTGCTACGGATAATTCTTCGAGCATATGGGTAACCGAAGCACGATTAGCCTGCAAAGCCTCTATTGAATCAATTTGCTGATTTAGTATTTTTTTCAGCTTATCTAACTCGCGCTTTTCACGCAACTTCGGCTCCAATGATTTATTTTTTTGCGTAATATAATTCAACGCTTGATTGTGGTCATCCAAGCGAATTTTTTCCCAACCATAATAGCCAAGCCCACCGACAACACCTACTATTAAAGCTGCAACTAATATAGACTTATTGAGTCTTGCTTTTTGTGCGCGGCGCTGCTCACGCCAAGGCAATAAGTTAAATTGAATAGCCATGATTACTTCCTCATTCCTAGACCACTAACAACTGCAGCCGTCGCTACAACTTCATCCCTGCCTATACCATTAGTTTTTTTACCAATTTTAACCTCTTGTCCTAACGGCAATTCAATAAATCGATAACTAGGCAAGTTGTCACTTAAGCTGTCTATGACCCCGGGAACCATGCTACCACCACCCGTTACATAAACCACATCAATATCTTGAGTATTCGTTGACGAGAAAAACTCAAAAGCCAGAGCTACCTGCTCGCTCAACGAATCCAGATAACTTTGCATCACCGGCTCGGCTACGGTATTAATTGAAGTTAATTTAATGCGCTCCGCTTCTTCTGAGGCCATACCACCGGCTTCGGCGATAGCTTCAGTCAGATGCTGCCCACCAACCTGTTGGTCACGGCTAAACAGCATCTCACCGGCTTGGAAAACACAAACAGTCGTTGCAGCATAGCCAATATCAACAACGGCACAAACATTTTTATATCCCGGTCCCTGCAGATGTTCAACGACCTGTCCAATGGCAAAAACCTCAATATCTACTTGTTTATTTTTTATAGACTTAACATTTACCGTGTTGGCAATTTTATCTACGATGTCACGGCGACTGGCAGCAACAAATACGTCCTGCAACTCACTATTTTGTGCCGATATTCCCATGGGAACAAAATCTGCATAAACTTGATCTAACGGAAACGGTACAAAGTTCACCAGCTCTAACTGAACTTCACCCTCTAATAAATCGCCATTAAGGTTAGCATCAATCGTAATTGTTTTGAGAATTGCAGATGAGGTAGGTATACTCAAAGCAACATCCGACTGCCCTTTACCTACTTTTTTGATAAGACCAGCGACTATATTTTGCAGTGTTTTTATGTCGGCCCGCCCGCCACGCATTTCACTGGGCAAAACTTCGCTGGCAAATTGCTCAATACTAGCTCTTTTGCCTGATTTTTTAATAACGGCCGCCTTAATCGAATAGCTGCCGATGTCTATTCCTAGCACAGGTTCCCTCCAAATATATTTGTTTTAATTATAAATCTCTTTTTGGGCTGCCGGTATACAGCTGTCTCGGACGACCAATTTTATATTTGCTCGTCACTAGCTCATTCCAGTGAGCCACCCATCCTGCCGTTCTGGCAATTGCAAACATGACAGTAAACATATTGACAGGAATATTAAGAGCACTATATATAATTCCTGAATAAAAGTCTACATTTGGATACAATTTTCTTTCAACAAAGTAATCATCCTGCAATGCTATCTCTTCCAATTTAATTGCTAAATCCAATCGAGGATCGCTGCCATATTTACTTATAATTTGGTGACATAACTCTCTGATTATCGTTGCTCTGGGATCAAAATTTCGATAAACACGATGACCAAATCCCATTAATCTAAATGGATCATTTTTATCTTTTGCTTTAGCAATATATTTATCAACATTACTCACTTCACCGATTTCATCCAGCATTTTTAATACAGCTTCGTTAGCCCCACCATGTGCAGGCCCCCATAAAGCTGCAATACCTGAAGCAACCGCCGCATAAGGGTTAGTTCCTGTACTTCCACACAAGCGCACCGTTGAAGTTGAGGCATTTTGCTCGTGATCAGCATGCAAAATAAACAATACATCCAGCGCTTTGGCTGCCAACTTATCTATTTCATAGTCATGGCCGGGTCGTGAAAACATCATATTTAATAGATTTTCAGTGTATCCCAGCGAACCATTAGGATAGATGTAAGGCTCACCTATACTGTGTTTATAGGACATTGCTGCCAATACCGGCGTTTTTGCCACCAGTCTCAGTGCTGTTTTCCAGCGTATTTCATCATCTTGAAAATTAAGCGCATCCGGGTAAAATGCCGCTAACGAACCCACCAAACCCGTCATCATAGCCATCGGATGTGCATCATAATGGAAACCGTCAAATAATCGTCGAATACCGGCATGTATCAGCGTATAATCATCCATTTCTTCACGATAACCAATACGCTCTGATTCCGACGGGAGTTCACCAAACAATAATAAATAGGCAACATCTAAAAAGCTGGATTTCCTTGCCAATTGCTCAATGGGATAGCCACGATAAAGTAATTCACCTTTCATTCCGTCAATAAAAGTAATTTTACTTTCACAACTTGAAGTTGCTGTAAATCCGGGATCATGTGTAAATAATCCGGTTTGTTTGGTTAACGAGCCTATATCAATGACCGGCCTACCAAGGGTCGGAGATAATATTGGCAAATCAACTTGCAGCTCCTTGTCCCCATTATAAGTAGTCAAAATAACTTTTTTATCAGCCGAATTAGTCATACAAAACTCTCCACATAATTAATTTGATACTTTAACAAATACATTGTGTATTTTCATTAAACTGAAACAATTATAAAACAAAATCCTGAATAAATATACCTAATAAATTAAATAATACTATTTTGATGATTCTTTTAAATAAACACGGTCTTCTAAATAAGCAAATTATCACGAACCTAATATACATACAAAAAACCACCACTAAAGTGGTGGTTTTTGATCTAAAAATAGTAAATAATAACTTGAATATTAAAATTATCTTCGATACTTTTTCTTAAATCGGTCAACACGGCCTGCTGTGTCAACGATACTTTGTTTACCCGTATAAAAAGGATGGCTTTTGCTGGATATCTCAATTTTAGCCAATGGGTATTCATTACCGTCTTCCCACGTGATAGAATCTTTGGTTTCTATCGTGGAGCGGGTTAAAAAGGCGAAATCCGCACCAACATCCTGAAAGACAACCGGGCGGTAATTAGGGTGAATATCTTTTTTCATTACAAAACTCCAAATAAAACGATTAAACTTAGGTCAGCCAATTATGCTGAAAACGTGTAATTCTATCCTTATCCGCGTTATTTATCAATTTTTTCTTCTTTATTACTACCCCTGCCTCTAACTCAACAAAAAATATAACTTGAATAAATAAAATTTTATTTTTTTGATATAAATGATAAAATATAGCATTATATGTACTCTGATTTTTGCGATGTTTTTGTTTAACCGAAAATATTTAGCTTTTATTTAAGTGAGTTTGACAAACCGATAATAGAAGGTTATTGTTTGGAATGGGTATTTTTATAGAATGCTTTTTAGCATCAGAATGCCTCAGTCTGATTATTTGCCTAAAGAATTAAATTATACTATTGGGCATTGATTATTTTAGTATTGGTCGCTATGATGCCCATCAAAAATTGCAATACCAATCACTTGGTTACTATAAAATACAGGAGAGCAACATGTTTAAAAATATCTTACTTACCGTTGATTTAGCACATAAAAACGAACAGGATAGTGCCTTGGAGGCCGCTAAAAAATATGCCGATGAAGGCAGCAACCTTTATGTTGTCAGTGTGATTCCACCGCTAGAAGGCGGCGGTTTTGTACAATCTTTTTTACCGGCAAACTATGACAAAGAATTAATCGAAAAAGGACAAAAAGCCTTGCATGAATTTACCAAATCACATTTATCACAAGTCAAGCATATCAAACACCTTGTTGTTCATGGCAAAGTCTATGAAAAAATCACTGATATTGCCGAGCAGTTGGATATTGACCTGATTATTACCATGGCATCAATTAAACAAGACCGTCAAAGCAGTGGATTTGGACCGAATGTAGCGCGTATTGTGCGTAATTCGGATTGTTCTGTACTGGTATTGCGTTAATTTTTTACGGCATAGAAAATAAATATAAGCATATAACGGCAGTTTAACGGGGTTAGTGCTTTGGCCATATCTGCCGTCATTTAAATGTTACTAAACTACACATTGTTTAATTATTTTCCGTGGTAAAATTATTCTTTTAATCACTTTACAAGAGGAATTCTTAAAACTATGAAACGTATTCCGTTATCTGTATTAGTTGCAGCTACTGTAATTAGTTCATCTGCTCTGGCCCAGGATCAAAATCAAAATCAGAAACAAAATCAAAGTGCCGGGCAACCGACGGCCATCCCTGCTGCTCCGCAAAGTCAGCCCGGGCAATGCCATGCTTTGGTCAATGTACCGGCAAAATTAGCTGCCAACGTTGAGGAGGTTATCGTTCAGGAAGCCGGTGAAACCTTAGCAATTATTCCGGCAAAATATGAATGGGTTGAAAAACAAATCCCCGTTACTGACGAAGAGAAGACCGTAGAAATCATCCCGGCAACCTATAAAACCATAAAAGAAAAAATTATTGTCGAGCCGGAGCGTAAAGAGCTTGAAGTGATTCCGGCAAAATTTGAAGAAACCACAGAAAAAATCATGGTAAAACCTGCTATGCGGGTCTGGCGTAAATCATCTGCCGGTGCCGCATCGTTAAATGGAGAAGTCATGCGCTTAATTGAAGTACCCGCGCAGTATAAGACCATTAGCAAGAAAAAGATGGTTGCTCCGCCGCAAATCCGCGAGGTCGTTATCCCGGCTGAGTACGCCACGGTTAACAAGAAAGTAATTGACAAACCGGCAAGTACGCGTGAAGTTGTTATTCCTGCCGAGTATAAAACTATCCGGGTCAAACAGTTAGTCAGTAAGCCGGAACAAGTCCGCAAACCGACTAAACCGGTTATGCAAAAAATCAGCAAACAACAAATTGTAGCACCGGCGCAACTGAAATGGCAACGCGTCCCCTGTGACAACGACCTGAGCGAAGCCAATATTATTGCCATTCAAAAAGGCTTAAAAAAAGCAGGTTATGATGTAACGCCTGACGGTAAATTTGGTAAAGGCTCTCGTGAGGCATTGGAAAAATTCCAGGAAAGTAAAGGACTTGCTAAAGGTGCCATCACTGTCGAAACCATGAAAGCTTTAGGCGTTAATATCGATTAACTGTCAGTCGGATAGATTAAAGGAAACCTTTGCACAAACTGCCGAACGAGTCAAATTCGAGGCGCACGGCGCGCAGAAACCGGAGTTTACCCGTAGTAAATGAGGATTTCGAGCACCGCGCAACGAAGAAGTTGTTACGTGCAGGCGTTTGTGCAAAGGTTTCTAAAGATAAAAGCCCTTCAGTTGACCGAGGGCTTTTTCTATTACCGAGAACTGACTTTTTTATGTTTTATGCAATTTGAATTACTCAATACTGATAAACAGGCCCGTCGCGGACGCTTAACTTGTTCTCGCGGTATCATCGAAACCCCGATTTTTATGCCGGTCGGCACAGTCGGTAGTGTAAAAGGTCTGACGCCGCGTGATTTAAATGAATTACACGCGCAAATCATCTTAGGCAACACCTTTCATTTATACCTGCGTCCCGGTTTAGATATTATCAATGACCACGGTGGACTGCATGAATTTATGGGCTGGGACAAACCCATCCTTACGGATTCGGGTGGTTTTCAAGTTTTTTCACTTGCCGAAAAACGCAAAATCAGCGAAGACGGCGTAACCTTTTCCTCACCTGTCAATGGCGATACCGTCTTCTTATCACCAGAGGTTTCCATGGCCATTCAAAAGGCGCTTAATGCTGATATCGCCATGATTTTTGATGAGTGCACACCCTACCCGGCCACTAAAAACCAAGTCAAAACCTCAATGGAATTGTCTTTACGCTGGGCGGAGCGTTCGAAAAACGCCTTTGCTAAAATCAAAAACGCTAATGCCTTGTTTGCTATCGTTCAGGGCGGTATGTATGAAGATTTACGCAGAATTTCAGCCGATACCTTAATTCATATGGATTTTGACGGCTATGCCATCGGTGGTTTAGCCGTTGGTGAATCATTTGCTATGCGTAACGCCATGACCGATATTATCGCCCCAATGCTGCCTGTTGACAAACCCCGCTATTTAATGGGGGTAGGCAAACCGCAAGATTTAGTAGAAGGGGTCAGGCGCGGTATTGATATGTTTGACTGCGTTATGCCGACACGCAATGCCCGTAACGGCAGTCTATGGACGCACTTTGGCGAGCTTAAAATCCGTAACGCCCGTTATAAACGTGACTTAAAACCCCTGGATACGACCTGTTCGTGTTATACTTGTCAAAATTTTTCACGGTCATACTTACACCACTTGGATAAAACCCGTGAGCTATTGGGTTCACAGCTAAATACCATTCATAATGTTCACTATTACTTAACCCTGATGGAGGACATGCGAACGGCAATTAGCAACAAGCGTTTTGACGATTTTTATAAAAACTTTTATGAAAAGCGTGAAACTGGTATCCTATGACCCCATATTTTTTGGATGAGCGTTTTTATTGTCTCATTCAGTCAATCATTTTTCACACATAAACGAGGTAAATTATGTTTTCAACAGCCTATGCACAAGGTACCGGCACAGCACAAGGCAGCGGTATTTCATCATTAATTATGATGGTAGCGATTTTTGCTATCTTCTATTTTTTAATGATACGTCCCCAGCAGAAAAAGCAGAAAGAACTTAAAAAACTTATCGACAACCTGCAAAAAGGTGATGAAGTCCTGACCGCCGGCGGCATGTTAGGACGCATTAGCGGACTGGATGAGCATTATATCGAATTAGATATCGCCAATAACGTAACCAT
>PDWJ01005151.1_pt1 | contig 10937 bp, 9 predicted proteins | sample 1430881 | NCBI WGS metagenome assembly PDWJ01 (sample SAMN01162460, study PRJNA174530) | Oral metagenome, whole genome shotgun sequencing project. | biome: Marine environment; feature: Marine mammal; material: Swab sample of the gingival sulcus; isolation source: swab sample of gingival sulcus... | reverse complement strand
ACAGCGCGAAAAAGAAGAACGCAGACAGAAAGAGGAGGCAAGGCAGCGAGAGGAAATGGCTCGACAGCGAGAAGAAGAGGAGCGCAGGCAGAAAGAAGAGGCAAAACAGCGCGAAGTGGAAGCAAAGCAGCGTGAAGGTGTAGCAAAACAAAAACTTGCGAAAAAGATGATTAAATATGGTGAACCTGTTGACGAAATAATCGCAGAAACGGGGCTCTCAGCTGAAGAAATTAATCAGTTGAAGAAGGATGGTTAATGATGAAATGTTTATCTTAGTCGCTCGAAAGAATGGTTCTCTATTTCAGAATCAAATATAATTTGTTTTTTGTGTTAATGTTCAGATAATGAGTCTGATGTTTGTTTTGTTGGTGAGTGGTGATAGACCACTTTTGTGATGATGATTTATCGAAACTGATTATTAAAAAATGAAGGTATTAAGAAAGAAAAAATTGCCGGAAAGAACTGTAGAACGTTTGAGTCAATACAGACGTTCTTTGTTGAGGTGTTGGGAAGGAGGGAAAACACATATTTTTTCTCATGAGATTGCTAATTTACATCATATCACGGCAGTGCAAGTGCGCCGCGATTTGATGTTGATCGGTTATTCGGGAACACTGCGAAAAGGATATGATGTAAAGGAGTTAATTGAACTGATTGGTAATATCTTAGATTCTCCACAAGGACAAAAAGTCGCAATAATTGGTGTTGGTAATTTGGGTAAAGCTTTGATGCAATATTTTAGTGGTAAGCGAACAAAATTGTCTATTGTTGCAGGTTTTGATATTCATCCTGAAAAGGTAAATTCTGAATACGTGGATATTCCATGTTATCATGTAGACCAGCTTCAAGATATTGTACGAAAAGAAAATATTGAAATCGGTATCATTACAACTCCGGCAAAGGTTTCTGACCAAATAGCAGAACACCTTGTAGATGCCGGAATTAAAGGTATTTTGAATTATACACCTAAGTCGTTGAACGTTCCTTCTGATGTTTATCTCGAAGAATATGATATGATCACGTCTCTCGAAAAGGTTGCTTTTTTTGTGAAAGAAAGTAAATAAGGGTGTTAATACTTCTTTCCCAAGCTTGAGGTGGATATTATTTTCTACAACAGATTAGCTATCTTTTCAGAAAAACTCCCAAATTCACTTCAAATCGCTTGTAATGGTGTTTTGACGGTGTGATTTGGTCTGAAATTTTACTTTCTGAAGTCCACGTTTGGATGCTGCGGAAATAGTCTATGCTCCGTTTGGAATAATAGTAATTGGAGCTTAATAAAGCACCTATGGCGATATTTTTTATTTTAAAAACTTTTAATCTTATGGCTATTTGGGGCTGTATGTACATCTGTGGTTTGGAATTTGTTTCATATTTATACAGCATTCTTTCGTTTGAAAGGTTTTTTTTGTGGTGAAATGTTACTTTTTCGTTCATAAACGATGACAAGCCAAAATTACACTTTATATGAAGTTTAAAAATATCATTATCAATTGGTTTCAATAGGGGTGAAAGGTAAAACCCTAAATCGTATATCGTGAATTGTTGTACATTGTCATCTAGTAAATAATAATTGCTGAAATTGTCTATTTGATATTTCTCAAAATTGGACATCCAACTTTTTGTGAGCTTCGATCCGACTCCTATTCCCAACCATGGTTTTACAAAATAATGAACGGAAACATCATAATTGTCAGGAATAATATCTTCCAGCATTATCAATTTTATGGATGCGGACATATTCGATAGAAAATCAAATTTATATCCGAATTTCACTGACACAAAGTCGCTATAGTCAGGATCGAAATCCATATAATTCATAAAATCAATGTGTTCTCTTTGAGCGAACCTTTCGACTTTGAGATCTCCCATCCCAATTGAAAAACTCAATTCTTTATTTCTTATGGTTTGACTTTGTACGGAAAATGCTATACTTATTAAGCAAAAAATAATTATTCTTTTCATGTCCTTGAAGTTTTGTAAACCAGCTTGAAATATGGGGAGGGTTTTTGATCTTCCACAGTGATTCTAACTACTTATCTTAGGCATTGACTGCTCACGTTTAATTATTCAATGATTGTAAATAAGTTGGAACTGCACACAAGTTCATCTCCATTATCGAATTGTATTTTTATCTCGAACTGTGCATTTGTATTTTTTATTCCTGTTTTTAACACAAGGAATAGCGTTCCCATATCATAAAAGTCTTGATCGTCATTCAACCACGAAATGCCTTGATTCAAACTATGATACAGGTCGAAATTATTAGCATTTGCACATAAAAACTGATTCGAAACATCATTGCCGGCTTTTAGCTCTTCATTAATATCAAGAAGTGTTTTTATTTCAATATTTGTAACTTTATTTATTGGTCTATATTTTCGAACAATGGATAATGCCATTGCACTTTTGAAAGGAAAAGTAGTAGGTACGGTTGTTGTGTGTGAAAGTTTCGTTAAGAATAAGCTATCTGATAATGTGAGCTTTAATGCCACAGCTTCGGAATAGAGCGTGTCAGACGTATCATGGTCATTAAAAAAACGATCGCTATTATCAAATCCAACAACAGTTGCTGTGTTATAATTAATATCTATCGGCTCTTGTGTTTCCGGTTCACACGCCGAGAACAATAGCACTCCAAAACTAAAAGCAACGATGATCATTGCTTTTGAAATAAGCGTTGTTTTGTATTTTCTTTGACTTTCGTCTCGTCTCGTCGTTTTATTATCCATTTCCCAAGCTTGTGAGTTTATCAGGCAAAGTGTATTTATAAAAAGTTTTATTTTTTATCAATGACTAAGTATTTCATATCTACTTCTTTTTTTTCTAGAACGATTCCAAACTCAGTTAAAAGCTCTTCTTTCATAAGTGCATCAAATTTGAAATGGAAGTCCCAGTCGTAAATATTTTTATCATTGCCTGTATAGCTATACGTCTTATTTTTCAGGTTACTCAGCAAAATACATACATCAGCAATTGTATAATTATCAGCTTGAAGCCTATCTTCTCCAATTAAATAGTTCGACACTCTATTATCTCCCCAATTGATTTGATCAACATCCCACAATTTGCTATTCTCTCCAACTTCGAAGACGAAGGCTTCCTCTTTTTTTGTTTTTGAAGAAATAGAAATGTCAAATTGGTTTTCTAATGTGTCTAGGATTTTTTCAGCTTCATTGTTCCATTCATCCAAAGGACTTTCTACACGAATGTAATCTTTGTTTTTTGAGTTGTCTTTGACAAGAGTTTTCGGAACTTGATTAATTTGAGTGATTAAATAGATTAAAGGTCCTTCGTAGAAAACCGACAATGTATCTTTATAGAAGGTTAAAGGACTTTCATTTATTTCTTCAATTTTTAAATGAATCTTTGTTTTTTCAATGGCTTCCTCTTTTGTTTTATTTGGAGTTATGAAAATTTCTTCAATTTCTTTTTTTGATTTTATATTCTTATTGTGGTCATGAAAGTATTCGATTTTTCGTTTGCTTAAGTCGGAGGGATGTCCTTTCCAAACAACTTCACCATCACTGGTCAGCAGAACAGCATAAGGTCTGCTGCGAACATCAAACTTTTGAATGAGGTTGTTTTGGATGTCCAATATAACCATAAGCTCAATGGGAGTTTTTTCAATATAATTATTTACAAGTTCCTTGCTTTCATTGGTTACCGAAACTATGAACAGTTCGTCTTGAAATTGCTCTTGAAGTATCTCAAGTTGTATGGTTGCAGGACGACATGGAACACACCATGTAGCCCAAAAATCGATGAGAATAAGTTTTTGACCTTTGTAGTTTGTAATGGTATTCGGACTATAAATCTCTGATACCTCAAAGGGGAGATCTTCTGCTTTGGATGTTCCAAAAAATAAAAATAGGAAGATTGTTATTATGCTTATAAATTGTTTTTTTCGATTCATAAATCTTGGTTCTTTAAGATAGAAACGTGAGTGAACTTGCTTTTGCATTTGCTTTGCACTGTTTTCAAAATGCGCACAGCAGGGTTTATGATTTTTTTTCGAGCTTAAAAGTTCGAGCTGTTTTTGTCCAGAGGAATGGTTAGGCTGAACGTACTTCCTTTGCCAACTTGACTTTCCACCCAAATTTTTCCTCCGTTTGTTTCAACAAACTCTTTGCACAATAGCAAGCCGAGTCCTGTTCCTATTTCGTTTCCGGTTCCTTTTGACTTGTATCCTACCTTTAGGTCGAAAAGTTTTTTGATGTCGTTTTCACTAATTCCTATGCCGTTGTCGATGACTTTTGCTAACGCCATCTCGCCTTGTTTTTCAATTTGGATGATAATTTTTCCTCCGGCTTTTGTAAATTTTATGGCATTTGAAATTAAGTTTCGGAAGGTTGTTTCAATCATTCTGTGGTCAGCAAAAACAGTTAATTCATTTCGGATTTTAAGCTCTAAATTTATTTTTTTCATCAATGCTTGCCCCTCAAGTAATTCAAATAAGTCCGCAACCAAATCGGGTAAAAACACGGAAACAGGATTTACCTTTGTTTGTTGGGTTTGGGTTCGAGACCATTCCAGTAAGTTGTCCAATAAAAAGTATGTGTCTTTCGTTGTGGAGTTGATCGACTTTGCCAGATTAGAGATTTCTTCTTTATCAAGCGTGTCTATATCTTCTGCTAAAGTTTCTGTAAGTCCGATAATGCTATTGAACGGAGACCGTAAATCATGAGAAATTATAGAAAAAAACTTGTTTTTTGTTGCGTTAAGTTCAATTAAATCATGTTGTTGTTTTTTTAAATTTAAGTGTGTCTTAACTCTTGCCAATAATTCAGATGTGTTGAATGGCTTGGTGATATAGTCGACTCCACCATACTCAAATGCTTTTCTCAGACTTTCCTTATCGACTTTTGCAGTAAGAAAAATTATAGGAATTTTATTTTCCGGTGATTTTGAACATATCTCTTTTGTAGCAGTAAGACCATCCATTACGGGCATCATAATATCCATTAAAATTAAATCGTACTGATTCTCTTCAACGGCTTCTATTGCTTCTTTACCATTTGATCTATAATCTATAGCGTATCCTTCAAGGGATAGAACCGCATCTACCACACTTATGTTTTGGTGTATATCGTCGACAATTAGTATTCTCTCCTGTGTATTTGTTTTTTTCATTTTTAGTTAATATGATATATGCATTTTGATCTAAGCAAGATACGCATTTTTTTCATTTAATGAAATCATGCGTGATGAATTTCTAATTGATAGATAAGTCATTCATAAAAAATGATATTGAACTTGAAAGGAGTGGGTCGTCCAGAAAATGACAGTAAATCAAGTTTTTTGTTTTTTCTTTTTTGCCGCGGGAAATAGTACATTATTAAGAATTAATCTATATCCCGGAGAGTTAGGGTGTAAATCCAAGTTGGTAGGGGGATCTCCTACAATGTGTCTATAGTCTTCCGGGTCATGACCTCCCAAGTATGTCCAAGTCCCTTTTACAAAATCGCCGTGTATGTAACGCGCTTCTCCCAGAGATTTATTTTCTCCCAGAATGGTAACATTTGCTTTTAGAAACTCTTTTTTGAAAGCGGTTGTTTGCCCCATAAACCCTTTGATTATATCGCTATGTGTTTGGCAAAGCATTGTTGGTACTTGATCCCATTTTGCGGAAAACTCAAATAAAATAAATAAATCATTTTCCTCATTTACAGGTCGTTGTTTGCTTACATCGATACTTGATATTTCATATTCGTATGGGTTTGTGCTAATTTCAAAATCTTTAAAAGCAAAACAATTGCCGTAGTTTAGCTTTTTTTGCGCGTTGTTATCCATTGGGTCGCCATCGAACATCACATCACAAATATCGACCCCGTCAGCTGCCAGTGCAACATCGAAAGAATCGGGTGCGGAGCACATGGCAAACATGTATCCTCCTCCGGCAACAAATGCTCTGATTTTTTTTGCAACAGCAAGCTTTAGTTCCGAAACTTTCTTAAATCCAAGTTTTCTTGCCATTTCTTCGGCTGCTTTTTGATTGTCTTTGTACCATTGTGCATTCTTGAACGACCTCCAAAACTTTCCATATTGCCCCGTAAAATCTTCGTGATGCAGATGAAGCCAATCATACATAGCCAAACTTTCGTTTAGAATTTCCTCATCGTAAATAACATCATAGGGAATTTCGGCATAGGTGAGTGTCAGGGTTACGGCATCATCCCACGGTTGTTTGTTTTTTGGTGAATAGACTGCGATTTTTGGAGCTTTATGGAGTTTAACTTCTTCCATATTTACTTCAGGATCTGCGATTTCATTCAGTATTGTTGTAGATCTTGCATCGGCAATTATTTCGTACGACACTCCGCGAAGTTCTAATTCTTCTTCGATAATCTTGTGGTGTTGAAACATGAAACTTCCGCCGCGATAGTTTAATAACCAAGAAATATCGACTTCTTTTTCTAAAGTCCAATAAGCAATGCCATAGGCTTTTAGATGGTTCGATTGGCTATCGTCCATTGGGACAAGTATGTAGGCAGCAAAGGTTTGTGTTGCCGTCAACAGAAGAACGAAAAAGAAAAGTATTAGGCTTCTCATGTTTATAATGTTTGAAGAATGATAAAATCTGTGCCTCTTTGTTTAATATGGAGGCTCGTCATCGTCATTCATTTTTGATGGAAAGGTAAATGTTTTGGAACCTGAACTTTCATCAAAATCGGTATTCGGAAGAATATTTGGTTTATAATCCATGTCACCGGTGTCAAGGTCTTGGAATCTTGCGTACTGTGCTACGAAGCGCAAGCGAATATCGTCTAAGGCACCATTTCTGTGCTTTGCAATAATAATTTCTCCAATTCCTTGGGTTGGGTTGCCTTCATCGTCTTGATAGATTTTGTAATATTCAGGTCGGTATATAAATAGCACCATATCAGCATCTTGCTCAATAGCACCTGATTCGCGAAGGTCGGAAAGTAAAGGCTTTTTCGAGCCTCCTCTGGTTTCTACCGAACGGTTGAGCTGCGACAACACTATAATGGGAACGTTGAGTTCTTTTGCGAGTGATTTGAGCGATCGGGAGATGGTCGAGATTTCTTGTTCTCGGTTGCCCGTGTCGGTTCCTGCCGTCATAAGTTGCAGGTAGTCGATGATAATGATTTCAATCTGATGTTGTTCTTTTAGTCTTCTACACTTTGCGCGAAGCTCAAAGACTGAAAGGGCAGGGGTGTCGTCAATATAAATAGGAGCATCAATAAGGTTTGTAATTTTTGAATTTAGCTGTTGCCATTCATACTCTTCCAGGTCTCCTTTTCTGAGTTTATCTGCCGGGAGTTCACTTTCGCCCGAAATGATTCTGGTAACAAGTTGTACGGAAGACATCTCCAAAGAGAAAATGGCAGTCGGTTTTTTCAAATCTACAGCCATATTTCGAGCCATACTCAGTACGAAGGCTGTTTTACCCATACCCGGACGTGCTGCAAGTACAATGAGATCGGACTTTTGCCAACCTGCCGTGAGACGATCAAGGTCTGTAAATCCGGAAGGTACACCACTCAGATGCCCGTCTTTTTCTTTCGCAGCTTCAATTTCCAGAATGGCTTCTTTCACCAAAACTTGCATGTTTGAACTTGCTCTTCGAAAGTTGTTTTCCGAAAGTTGGAACATTTCACGCTCCGCCTTGTCCATTAGTTCAAAAACATCTGCCGATGGGTCAAAGGCATCTTTAATAATCCCCGATGAAATGGCAATCAGTTCGCGTTGAATGTATTTTTGCAAAAGGATTCTTGCATGAAATTCGATGTTTGCTGTTGATGCAACTCGGTTGGTGAGCTGGGTAACATAAAATGCGCCGCCAACTTCATCCAACTGACTTTTTGATTTGAGATCGTTGGTAACTGTAATAATATCTACGGGTTCTGATCTGCTGAATAAATCATGTATTGATTTGTATATCAAATAGTTTGCTTCTTTGTAAAAAACCTCGGGATGAAGGATGTCTATAATTTGTGAAAGTGCACTTTTTTCGAGCATTAGCCCTCCCAATACCGCCTCCTCAACATCAATTGCTTGTGGTGGTAGTTTCCCGTGTTGTGTAATCAAATCATTTTTGCTTTCTCTCTTTGGGGTTCTGTTTGACGAAGCTCCCGGTTTATTATGCAAGATATCCATGCCGCAAAAATAACGAATACTGAAACGGAAAAAAGAAAGAAAAGTGTTTTTAGTTATTAACAGTTCGTATATGTGTTGCTTTCAATTGGGGTGTTATTGTGAAGTTGTGTGCATATAATTATCATGTATCTTTGTCGGCTTAGATAAAAAATTATTATGAGAAAAATTTGGATGATTTTCTTTGTGTTGATGATAAGCGTATCGCTTATGGCACAGCAAAAAGTTACAATTACAGGAACAATAAAAGGTCTGGACGAGAATTATGAACTTGTGGTTTATAAATTGGATCGAAATAAAGTTGTTTTTGTGAAAACTTCGGTCAAAAAAGGCGGTTCTTTTTCTGTTGAGGGAAATATTTCTGTTCCGGGGGTTTATTATGCCGAAATAAAAAAAGAGAAAATTGATTTGATTTTAGAACCGGGACAAGACGTTGTTGTGAATGCTGATATGAATGATTTTCAGAATAGTATTTCAATAAAAGGTTCTCCCGACACCGAGTATTTGTATGGATTGAAGAAGGAAGTTCAACCTGTATATTTACAGTTATCTTCACTCAAAGAGCAGTACAAAGCGGCACAAAGCCAGAAAGAAAAGAATGCGATTATTCAGAAATTCTCGAAGCTGAAAACCAATTTGGATATTAAAATTGCCAAAACATTGTCTTCCAATCCCTCATCCATTGCGAACTTGTTTTTTATTGATCAATTGGATAAGAAAAAATTTGTAAAGCTTTATGCGAAGATTTCCGAAAGAATGAAAAAAAGGTATCCCGAGAATGAGTTTGTAAGTGCATTTTATGAAAAAGTGAAAGTTGATGACCTGCTGGCAATAGGCAAGGTGGCTCCGGAAATAGACCTGCCCGGAGTTGATGGTGAAAATATTTCGTTGTCATCTTTGCGCGGGAATGTGGTGTTGATTGATTTTTGGGCTTCTTGGTGCGGACCGTGTCGTCATGCAAATCCGCATATTGTATCTTTGTATGAGAAATATAAGGACAAAGGTTTTAAGGTGTATTCGGTGTCGTTGGATAAATCGAAAGATAAATGGATAAAGGCAATAGCTGCTGATAAATTGTCGTGGGATGAGCACGTGAGCGATCTTAAGTTTTGGGGTTCTGATGCCGCAAAAGTGTATGGTGTTAATTCCATTCCGGCAACTTTTTTGCTGGATAAGGAAGGTAAGATTCTTGCTAAAAACCTTAAAGGTCCGAAGTTGGATAAAAAATTGGAAGAAATATTTGGAGAGTAATTTCTGACCCAAAAGGGCTGTTTTGAAAAACAGTGGTATGTGTATTTTATTGAAATACCTCTTTAGTTACAATGTTTATACGAAAAACGGCAGATCATCTACTGCCGTTTTTTATTCTTGCTTGCTTTGTTTATTTCTTTTTCATTGCTTTTTTTACTTCCAATAGTTCCACCTCAAAAATAAGGGTTGATCCCGGAGGAATAGGTTTTCGATCACGATCGCCATACGCCAGATCGGCAGGGATGTAAAACATATATTTAGCCCCCGGACTCATTTGTTGAAGTCCTTCTGTCCATCCCTTGATTACTCTGTTTAGCGGAAACTCAATGGGTTTTCCTTTTTTCTTGGAGCTGTCGAATACCGTTCCGTCAATCAGCGAACCGGTGTAGTGAACCTTTACGATGTCTGTTGCTTCGGGCTTTGTTCCTTCACCTTTTTCGATAATTTTATATTGTAAGCCGCTTTTAAGCGTAAACACTCCTTTTTCTTTGGCGTTTTGTGCTAAAAAAGCATTGCCGATTTTTCTGTTTTTATCTGCTTCAATTTTTAGTTTAGCTCTGTCTTTTTGCGAACTTACCTTCCTCGGATTGTTTTTTCCTTTATTTTTTTGCTGAGAAAGTTTTGCTTCACGAATTAATCGACTTATTTCTTGTCGAATGATTTTCATTTCTTCTTTTGAGAAAATGGTGTCAGCATTATGATATCCGGCAAGAAATCCTTGCATGAAAAACTCGGGATTAATCTTTATGGGATTTTTTTTGTACCGATGTCCCATTTCACTGCCCATTACAAAGCTTACCGAATCGTTGATGTTTTCAAATTTGTGGTTTTGCTTGTTTTTTTCGTCTTCCTTCTCTGTTTTTGCTTTTTTCTTTCTTTTCTTGAATAGTTGAGCATTTGTAGTATCAGAAATACCAACAATTAAAGCGAAACTAAGAATTACAGGAATAAATTTTTTGATCATAATCGTTTATACGTTTTTGTTAAAACGCAAAAATAGAAATTAATCCGTACTTATCAGGACAGAGATCAGAGCAAACTCACACTTCTAAGTTCGAGATATTAATGAGATGGCTTTCATTCTCTAGAAATTTTCTCAGGGCAAACGCATCTAAAGTAGAAAAACTTTGAGCAGCATTCCCGGCTCTTTTACGCAAATGGTCTTCGTTAAAGGCGGCATCTAAAACTCAATGTTGGATTTTATTTGTTCATTGTTTTTATAATTATCCTGAAGGGATGAAACATTTATAGAAATTTGATTTTATGCGTATTTCGACCCCGAAGGGGTCGTATAACATCTTCTTCATCTTTTGCTATAAACATTTGAATCCTTCGGATTCTATCAGGGCAAACGCATCTAAAGTAGAAAAACTTTGAGCAGCATTCCCGGTTCTTTTACGGGAATGGTCTTCGTTAAAGGCGGCATCTAAAACTCAATGTTGGATTCTATTTGTGTATTGTTTTTGTATTTATCCTGAAGGGATGAAACATTTATAGAAATTTGATTTTATGTGTATTTCGACCCCGAAGGGGTCGTATAACATCTTCATCTTTTGCTATAAATATTT
>PDWJ01005150.1_pt1 | contig 10938 bp, 9 predicted proteins | sample 1430881 | NCBI WGS metagenome assembly PDWJ01 (sample SAMN01162460, study PRJNA174530) | Oral metagenome, whole genome shotgun sequencing project. | biome: Marine environment; feature: Marine mammal; material: Swab sample of the gingival sulcus; isolation source: swab sample of gingival sulcus... | reverse complement strand
TCCCCTGCTGATTATGGGCGCCATCCCCACTACCATGCTCTTTTTTATTGCCGTTGAACAGCCCAAACCCGCCGGAAAGCTGGCCATTATCCGCCAGGTACTTGTCTTTGTGCCTCTGGTCTTTATTTTACGTGCCCTGATGCAGGTACAGGGGATATGGCTTTCCCTGCCAATTACCGATGCCCTCACCGCCCTGATGGGCTTTGCCATGATTCTTCGTGAATTTGGCAGGCTGCATAAAAGGGGATAGGATGCAGGCTTCTGTTTATGGAGCACATTGGAAAAACAGGCTTTTCCTGCCGTTTGCGTATCTGAACCCGGTAAAACGATTTTTGGCTACCGCAATTAAAATTTATAGGAAATGGCTGCTCTGTAAAATCGTTCTCTTCCTTCGGAGCCAAATTGATTACAGATATAGTCAGCATTCATGACATTATCGATCCCAAGGCTCAGGGCAAGACCTTTTATGCAGAATATATCCTGGATGGCAAAACGCAGGTTCTGAACAAAGTAGCCAGGATGCTCGTCATAGTTATCTCCTGCATTGCCATACCAGCTGACAAGAATTTTTTGTTCAGGGAAGAACCAGGAGGCATTCAGTTTCAGGTTGCGGTTTTGCTTTACCTCTTTGGTCTGGTTATCCTTTTCCTTGAGAAAATCAAGTCCTGCACCAAGTCTCAGGATTTTTACCTTTTGGCAATACGGTAATCATATCGGTAATGTCCTGATCAAAATAATTGATTCTTAGACGCCAGTTTCCAATCGTATTCAGATTTTTGCTGTGCAGGGTAATTCCGATCTCTCTGTTTTTGCTGGATTCTGGTTTCAAATCCATATTGGGGATGATTTCATATCCACCGCCTCCAAGAAATGGAGGATATTGCCCGGATGCCGTTGTAAACATATCGTGGATGGACGGAGCCCGGAAATCATGGGAGTAGTTCAAATGAAATGATGCCCATTTTGTGGCCCGTATGGTGCAGCCCACATTGGGCAGTAATTCTTTTTCGGTCATATCGCCGCTGTCAGCGTCCATCTTGTAATAGTTGTACCGCAATGCACCAATGATGGTCAGAATGTGCCAGTCAATTCTGTCCTGAATAAAAAGGGCGTGTTCTGTTCGGGTGCCGTCTGGAGTAACAAAGTTTTCTGCATGTCCGTCAACGGTTCCTTTTTGTTCCATTTGGTAGTTATTGAATCCATAGGTCAGTTCCTGCTCAATATTTCCGCTGGTAATGGAATGGGTGTTCTGGATGTCCAGTTGTAAACGCTCATATTCGCTGTCCTGCTGTTTGCCATAGGTCATGGAAGCATTGCGTTCTGTTTTGGTGTAATTCAGGTTGCTGTTCAGGTTGAGATGGTTGCTTCGACTGATTTCATAGTGCAGTTGCGCCTGCAATTCATCTGCTTTATCGGGGCGTACTGCGTGGTTGGTAAATTCCCGTTTGCTGTGGGATAACAGAAGTTGTATGCGTTGTTCGGGATCAGGGTTCATGCCGAGTTTGGCAATGATTTTGCGGCCGTCATAATCAGCGGTATCAAGATTCCGGTATTCATCAGCCAGGGTACCTGTAAGCATCCAGTCAAATCTCTTGTTCGTTGAAGTGCCGTACAGGGCAGCTGTGTGCTTCAGGCCGTCATATAAATTGGAGAACTGGCTGCGTACAAAAAAACCTGTTTTTTGATTTGGAGTAAGCAGATCAAAGGCAGATTTGGTTTTTATGGCAATGACACCGCCAAGACCTCCGGAACCGTAAAGTACGGAGGAAGAACCCTTTTGTACCTCTACTTGTTGTAACAGGCAGGGATCAATATCAAGGGGAGATAATGCCATGCCCTTGTTGGAATCGCTGGTCAGGTTGACACCGTCAACATTGATCACAACCCTTCCCCTGTCCAGGCTTCTGACCCGTGGCTCGCTTAAATATGGGTTGTAGCCGTCAATATTGGCAAAATCAACACCGGGAATTTGTTCTAGGATTTCTGCCATGCTGGTTGCTTGCAGCTGTTTGATATTTTCGTTGGTAAGAACAGAAATTGACTGGGGAAGATCCAATAGTCTGGCTTCAGTTTTGGTGGCAGTTACCACAATGGGAGCCAGAAAATACTTATCTGAAGTTTTTTTATTTTCTGTCTCATCCGTTACCGAATCAGCAAAGGCAGTACAGGGCAGCGACAATAAAATAACTATCAGGAAAAAAAATTTCTTCATCTGTGTAAAACCTCTCGTTAAATAATTTTGTTTTCAAATGTTAGAAGGTCATTATGAGAAATAGTATTATAAAAAAATATTGTTATGCAAAACAATATTTGTACGATTGCCATGTATACATGAACTTGTTATAAAATCCAAGTTTCTATATTATAAATTTGTTTTTTATGATTCGGAGGGAATCGGGCTGTTTCTTTATTATCAGGTTTGTCATGGGAAATTGGAAAGCCGGAACAGCCCCATTTCTTTTTTATTGATAAGATAATATCCCTTTGCTAATATAATCGTTTACACTTAATGGATATACAGGGCTTTTTGTCCATATCCCATGATGATCATTCACAAGTAATTTTTGTATATTTATGGAGGAAAAAAATGACAGACGCAACGGATACAGGTTTCCAGGGTGCAAATAAATATGTTTTGGATAGCGAGCTTTCGGCCATTGTAAATATTTCCATGAAAATGGAAATGCCGCTGCTGCTCAAGGGAGAGCCAGGAACGGGCAAAACCATGCTGGCCCACGCCATTTCCCAGACATTGAACATGCCCCTGATTATTCTGAACGTAAAATCCAGCATGAAACTTGTGGAAGCATTGTATCAATATGATACCCTGACTAGGCTCAATGATTCCAGATTTGGTGATTCCACAAGGGATGTCAGCGATATTAACGCCTATATCAAGATGGGAAAGATCGGCCAGGCCTTTTGTGCGGATCAGAAAACCGTTCTGCTCATTGACGAAATTGACAAGGCTGATACGGATTTTCAGGATGACATGCTGGACGTTCTGGATCAGATGCAGTTTGACATCATTGAAACTGACCAGACCATCAAGGCCAAAAATCGTCCGGTAATCATCATTACCTCCAACGCCAAAAAGGATTTGTCTGATCCCTTCCTTGGTCGGTGCAACTTTCACCACATTGTGTTTCCCGATCCCAAGATGATGAGAAAGATCATCGGGGTGCATTTCCCTGATCTGGATGAAAAACTTGCCGATGCCGCCATCAAGACCTTTTATTCCATGCGGGATATGGATGGTGTGGAAAAGAAACCAGCCACAAGGGAATTGATTAACTGGATTCGTGCTCTGCTTGCAGAACCCGGTTTCACGGCAAAGGATCTGATCAATGGTAAATTGCCGTTCATGGGCGTGTTGTTCAAGAAAACACCGGATTACCAGCGTGCCCAGAGTATTGCTTCAAGAAAGCGTGCTTTTTAAGAAGGATTGATAATGTTTATCCAATTTTTTTATGCCCTCAGGGAAGCAGGGATTCCTGCCTCTCCCACCAATTTTCTTACCCTGCAAAAGGCATTGTCCATGGGGCTGGTGCAGACTCTGGATGACTTTTACATTTGTGCAAGATCCATGCTGGTAAAAAGCGAGCGGTATTTTGATCTCTATGACCAGGTATTTGCCTATTATTTTGAAGGTATCCCCATGCCCGAAGAACAGGGATTTGAGGTGGATGCCATTGCCCAGGCCCTGTTGGACGAATGGTTGAAAAATCCCCATGAACTTGCTGATCTTTTTGGCGTGGACGAAGGCAAGCTCAATAAGATGACCCCTGAGGAACTCATTGAGTATTTCAAAAAGCGGCTTGGGGATCAGACGGAACGGCATGACGGTGGCAGCAAGTGGATTGGTACAGGTGGATTTTCTCCGGTGGGCCATTCCGGTTTTCATCCCGGCGGTATGCGTGTGGGCGGAGTTTCCCGGAACAAATCTGCGGTAAAGGTTGCAGGAGAACGCCGATACAAGGATTATTCCACAACATCTCCCCTTACCAGAGCACAGGTGGGAGAAGCCCTGAAGCGTCTGCGTCACATGATTCCTTCCGGCCCAAAAGATCAGGTAAATATAGACGAAACCATCCGTCAGACCATGAAAAACGGCGGCGAAATCGAGCTTGTGTTTGACCGTGCCTTAAAAGACCGGCTCAAGGTAATCCTTGCCATTGACAATGGTGGCTGGTCCATGGATCCCTATATTGATGTGGTACAGACCCTGTTTGACCATGCCCGCTCCCAGTTCAAGGAAGTGAAAACCTATTTTTTCCACAACACCATTTACGACCAGGTCTGGGCCGATCCCAGCAGGTATAAGCTGCCCCAAAAGGTTATGGATTTTTCCAAGCTGGATCCTGAAACTCGGCTGATTGTTGTGGGAGACGCCAGTATGGCTCCCTATGAACTCATGTCCTATGACGGTTCCATCAATGTCCATGAACGAAGCGGTCGTTGCAGCATTGAGCAGTTACAGTTCCTTGCGGATACCTTTCGCCATTGTGTCTGGTTGAATCCTGTGGAAGAGCGGATGTGGAAATATACCCACACCATTGTTTCCATTTCTTCTATTATTCCCATGTATAAGCTCTCCCTGGACGGTTTGGAAAAGGCTGTGATGAAATTGATGGAGAAAAAATAGGGAAATAAGGATGAAGATAAGAGGGCCTTTACTTTTCCTTGCCGGAAGATCTGCATATAGACAGATCATGGAAAACGGGCTTTCCCAGTCAGATGTCCGGGCAGTCCTGGGGGCTTCCGGGGCTGCCAAGTGGCTGATTATGTACGGCCTTGATTCTTTGCTCTTTTCCCAGTGGTTTGCGGGCAGAACCACGCCTCTGCATTTGTTCGGCACCTCCATTGGGGCCTGGAAATTTGCGGCTGCTGCCCAGTCTTCTCCCTGCGATGCCTTTGACAGGTTGCGGGACGGGTATATCCATCAATACTACGGCGACCGCCTTTCCCTTGCACGGATTGCCTGGGAGACGGATCGGATTTCCCGGTATTTTTTGCCGGACAGGGAAATTGACAATGTTTTGTCCCATCCTTTTTTACGCATGGGATTTTCCGCAGTTCGCTGTAAAGGACTTATGACCTGTCACGACAGATTGTTACAGGGGATTGGAGTTGCCTCTGCCCATACCCTGAATTTTGTTTCCAGAAGATTCAATCCGTTGTCTTTCCGGCGGACTTTTTTTCACCATCCTGACTATGATCCCGATATCCTTCGCATGGACGATTTTTCCACGGACAGGGTTGAATTGACCAGGGAAAATTTCGGGAAAGCCTTGTTGGCATCAGGTTCCATTCCCATGATCATGAAAGGAGTCAGGAATATTCCTTCTGCATCCAGGGGGACTTACCGTGACGGCGGCCTTCTGGATTATCATCCTGTATTTCCCCTTGGAAAGGGGGACGGCATTATTTTGTATCCCCATTTTTATCCCAAAATTATCCTTGGCTGGTTTGATAAATCCCTGCCCAAAAGACAGCCGTCTGCTTCGGCTGTGGATAACATTCTTCTTTTGGCGCCTTCTCCTGAGTTTGTGGCAAGTTTGCCCTTTGGCCGGATACCGGATCGAAAGGATTTTATTCGTCTGAAAGGAAGGGATGGAGAACGGGTGCGTTTCTGGAAAACTGCGGCCCAGATGAGCGAAACCTTGGGCCATGCCTTTGCAGATGCCGTTGACACAGGAAAAATTAAGCAGTTGGTACAGCCTTTCGATTCCTATTCATTTTCAGAAAATACATAAATTCAGATATTGTAATGAGTTATTATCCCATTTCATTGAATCTAAAAGAAAAAAACTGCCTTGTGGTGGGTGGTGGTAGTGTGGGGAAAAGAAAGATCCAGGGGCTTGTTGCAGCAGGGGCAAGGGTAAGGGTTGTCAGCAAGGAATTTTCAGAACCCTTTGGGGCGGCCGGTGAAATCATTCTGGAAAAACGGGCATATGCAAAAGGGGATGTGGATGGAATGTTTCTGGTCTTTGCGGCAACCGATGATTCCAGAAAAAATCAGGAAATCGTACAGGACGCAAAGAACGCAGGAATCTTGGTTTGTGTGGCAGATGCCCCGGATGAAGGAGATTTCATTGTACCTGCCGCGGCAAGACAGGGCGATCTTGTCTGTACTGTATCCACTTCCGGTACGAGTCCTGCCCTGGCAAAGAAAATTCGGGAAGAACTGGAATCAACATACGGCCCTGAGTATAACATATTTCTGGAACTCATGAAAAAGATTCGTCAGGATATGTTACGCAGGGGAAAAGATTCCGATACCCACAGGGAAGTGTTCACAGATTTGGTGAGAAGTGATCTCATTGAAATAATTGCCAGAGGAGATATGGATGCTGTGAATGAGAGAGTTTCTCAAATTTTGGGCAAAGATATGTCCTGAGTTACCATATTCATTTTTTTTGAAAAGGTCTCCCATCTGAGAAGTTGGATGGGAGACCTTTTTTTATCGTTTCCAGAATTCCGGTACCAGTAAAATCAGAAAGGTGTAAATTTCCAGTCTTCCCAAAAGCATACACCAGGAAAGCAACCATTTTGCAGCGGCAGGAAGATGGGCAAAATTTTCTGCCGGCCCAACCGTGCCGAATCCAGGCCCGATGTTGCCGAGACAAGAAGCCGTGGCGCCCAGGGCCGTCATCATGTCTAGCCCCATGCCGGCAAGGATGATGGTAACCATAAAAAATACAAATAGGTACAGGGCAAGAAAGGCCATGATTGATCGCATCAGACTGTTGGGAATGATCTGGTTATTCATCCGTACATGACGGATGTTTCTGGGGTGGATCAGGCGAAACATTTCCCGGTAGCAGAATTTTGCCGCCACAATGATTCGGGCGCATTTCATGCCGCCGCCTGTGGAGCCTGCTGATCCTCCGATGAACATGCACACAAACAAAATGACCTGGCTAAGGCCCGGATACTGCTCATAGTCTGCCGTGGCAAAGCCCGTGGTGGTAACAATGGAGGATACCTGAAATATGGAGTACCGCAAGGCTTGTCCCACGGAGTGATAAACGCTTCCAAAGGTGTTCCAGGCAATGAGAATCGTAAAGATCAGGATCAGCCCCAAGAAAAATCTGCATTCCGAATCCTTCCAGAAAGCCAGGGGCCGTCCTGTAATAACTTGAAAATGAAGTGAAAAGTTGATTCCTGCAAGGATCATGAACAGGGATATCACCATGTCAATATATACGCTGTTGTAATGGGTCACAGAAATATTTTTCGGGGAAAATCCACCCGTGGGAAGGGTTGTCAGGGAATGGCAAACAGAATCAAACCAGCTCATTCCGCCAAATTTCAGACACACAACTTCCAGAATGGTCAGACCTGCATACAGCACCCACAGGATTTTGGCTGAATCACTCAGACGCGGGGTTAATTTGTCCGGCACAGGGCTTGGCACTTCTGCCTTGTACAGCTGGATACCTCCGGTTCCAAGAAAGGGAAGAATGGCAAGGGACAGAACAATGATGCCCATTCCCCCGAGCCATTGGATCAGGCTTCTCCAGAACAAAATACTGGGGGCAGCACCTTCGATATTGGTCATGATGGAAGAACCGGTCGTGGTAAATCCTGATACGGATTCAAATACCGCATCGGTAAATCCTGGAAAATAGGGACTGAAAAAGAATGGCAAGGCCCCGAAAATCCCAATGGCAACCCAGCCAAGGGCCACCACGGCCATTCCTTCCTTTTGGTTGATGTAGGAAGAATTTCCCGCAAGACGCCGGGAAAAGACAGACAAAACAAGTCCTGTGACCAGAGTGATACCAAGGGCTGTGGCAAGACCTCCATGGGTCTGATCCTTAAAATAAAAACTCACTCCCAGGGGAATAAGCATGGCAAGCCCCAGGAAAATCAACAAAATCCCGATGATTCCTATGATAAAATTCCAGCGCATTATTTTGTATTCAACTTCATGGTCAACAGTTTTTCCAGCTTTTTCAGGGCCTGGGGTATGCAAAATAAGATGATGCGGTCTCCCGGCGCAATGATGCTGTTTCCGGTGGGAATGCTTACATTCTCATTTGTCATGATACATGCCAGCAAGGTCCCCTTGGGAAATTCAATGTCCTTGATGGGGTGATTGGTGATGGGGGAATCTTCGAGGGCGATTGCCTCAATGAATTCTCCGTGTTCATCCAAAATGGAAAGGTCAGAAAGCACCTTGCCCTTTCTCACATCCTGGAGGATGGAGCTTACGGCGGAAGAACGGGTGCTGACGATTTTTTCGATGTTCAGGGTTTTGAGCAGGGGAGACAAGCCTGAGTTCCCGACCCTGGTTATGGTGTTGGAAACGCCCATGTTCTTTGCCAGCAAGGATACCAGAATATTGGTCTGGTCGTGGTTGGTAACAGAAATCACCGCATCCGAATGGCCGATGTTCTCTTCCAGGAACAATTTTTGATCGGAACCGTCGCCGTGGAGCACCACACAATGGGCCATTTGTTCGGACAGCTGCTTGCAGCGTTCCAGATTTGATTCAATGATTTTTACATTGATGTTGTCCTTTTCCAGGGAGCTTGCAAGCAGGGAACCGATACGGCCGCCTCCAATAATCAGGGCATTTTTCACGGGCTGGATACGGATGCCGAATAATTTCAGGGTCTGCTGGAATTTTTTGCGTTCCGCAATGAAATATACAAGGTCGGATTCTTCTATTTTGTGGCTTCCCCTGGGAACGATGACCTTGTTTTCCCGGATGATGGCTGTAATCAGGGGGCGGTCTTCTCCAAAGCGTTCTGGAAAATCAATGAGGCTGATGCCTGCGATGGGGCAGGTTTGGTCAATGCGGATACCGACATAGACGATCTGGTTGTTCATGAAATTGCCCACATCAACGGCCTTTGGCAGTTCCATGAGGGTTCGGATGGTTTTTACCACCTCGGTTTCCGGGCTGATGATGGTGTCAATGTAAGGGGTGTGGAGCTTGAAGGTTTCGTGGTACTGGTCAAATTCCTCATTGCGGATTCTGGCCAGTTTTTTGACTCCCGGGGCAATGATATTGGTCAACAGGCAGGCCACCAGGTTGATTTCATCGCTGTCCGTAACGGCAAGCAGCATGTCTGCTTCCTGGATTCCTGCTTCCATCAATACTTCCGGGCTTGAGCCTGATCCCACGATGGTCATGACATCAATATTTTCCGACATGCGCCGGATGATTTCAGGATTTGTATCAATGATGGTTACATGCTTGTTTTCTGATACCAGACGGCTGGCAATATTGTACCCAACTTCTCCACCGCCAACAATGACAATCTTCAATACCTTTTCTCCCAATTGTTTTTTCATAAAATCAGACAATTCTTATACATATCTGTAAAATTTTTATCAATGCTTTTTTGATATGATTTGAGGATTGTCATTTTATTTATGTGGGTTATGCAGAAGAATTGTTGGAAAGAAACAAGGATGTTATTTCCCTGTTCTTCCGTTCCCTTTGTATTTATGGATTTTCCAGTCCTTGACAATCTTGTTTTCGCAACAATTATGTATGGAAAATTTCATGAACCATTACAACATTTCACAGAAGATAGAAAAGGAGATATATCCCCATGGCAGAAAAGCAGACCCATGAGTTCAAAACTGAAGTACAGCAGCTGCTGCAGCTGATTATCCATTCCCTGTATTCCAATCGGGAAATCTTTGTCCGGGAGCTGATATCCAATGCTTCGGATGCCATTGACAAGGCAAGGTTCAGGGAACAGACAGAACCGGAATTGTTCAGCAATGACAATGAATACCACATCCGGTTGAGCCTGGACCCTGAAAAAAAGACTTTTACCATTTCCGATAACGGTATCGGCATGACATTGGAAGAGGTGACGGAAAATATCGGAACCATTGCCCAGTCCGGCACCAGGGCCTTTATGGCTGCGTTGGAGAAAAACAAGGCAGAAGGTACTCTTTCGCCGGAACTCATCGGCCAGTTTGGGGTGGGGTTTTATTCTGCCTTTATTGTTGCGGATAAGGTTCGTCTGGATACAAAGGCTGCCGGAGCCGACAAGGGAGTTCGCTGGGAATCCGACGGCAAGGGTTCCTATACCGTGGAAGAAATTGAAAAGGAAGATCGCGGAACGGCCATTACCCTGTACCTGAAAGAACCAGAAGAGGGCGAGCAGGATTTTACCGATGAATATGTTATCCAGAATGTTGTTAAAAAACATTCTGATTTTGTTACCTATCCTGTCATCATGAACATGGAAAAAACTGAACCCATCCCTGAAAATGAAATCATCAAGGATTCCAAGGGAAAGCCCGTGGTAGATACCTTCCGCAAGGTAAAAAAAGATGAAACTCTCAATTCCATGAAGGCCATCTGGGCCAAGTCAAAGGATGATGTTACGGAAAAGGAACACGAGGAATTTTACCGCCATATTTCCCATAACTGGGATACTCCCATGAAAACCATTCACAAGCGTTTTGAAGGGGTTACAGAATACGATGTGCTCATGTATCTTCCTTCCAAAGCTCCCTTTGATCTGTTCCGTCCCGAAAGAAAGCACGGTATGCAGCTGTATTGCAAACGGGTATTTATCATGGACGACTGCAAGGAATTGCTGCCGGAGTACCTTGGCTTTGTTCAGGGGGTCGTGGATGCGCCGGATCTCAATTTGAATGTGAGCAGGGAAATTCTACAGGAAGACCGTCTGGTTCGCAATATCCGCAAAAACCTTGTGAAGCAGATTTTTTCTGAACTGGAATCCATGGAAAAGGAAGAGTATGAAAAATTTTACAAGGAATTCAGCCCGTCCCTGAAGGCAGGTATCCCCACGGATTACGACAACAAGGATCGCCTTGCGGCCCTGCTTCGCTACCAGACCACCAAGTCGGATGGTGCCTACGTAAGCCTGGATACCTACATTGAAAACATGAAAGAAGGCCAGGAGGAAATCTATTATATTACCGGCGAAAATCTTT
>PDWJ01005148.1_pt1 | contig 10940 bp, 12 predicted proteins | sample 1430881 | NCBI WGS metagenome assembly PDWJ01 (sample SAMN01162460, study PRJNA174530) | Oral metagenome, whole genome shotgun sequencing project. | biome: Marine environment; feature: Marine mammal; material: Swab sample of the gingival sulcus; isolation source: swab sample of gingival sulcus... | reverse complement strand
TTATTTCTGTTGCACTTGCCTTAGAGTCGCCTCCACTGGACGTTATCCAGCATCCTGCTCTATGGAGCTCGGACTTTCCTCATAATTAAATGCGATTACCTAGTCTAGTTTTTTTAACTCATTTATTATATCATCAATTTCATCATATTTATAATTATTTTTTGGAATTTTTGATAGAATACTCTCATTTTTTTTAATAAGATAATCTTTGTATTCTTTAAACTTACCCTTTGGTGTATTCTTGAATAGTCTAAAATCATACTTTTCTTGAGCACCATAACTAACTACAATGATTTCGAAAAACCTTTTATTCTCATAACTTATATGCTCATCCAAAACTTTAAAGCCATTACTAAAAAGGAACTCTCTCAAATCAGGGATTTGTTGCATAGGTTGTAAGATAATCCGTTTCGCACCCTTAAACTTATCAATATCACTCTCTATTATTTTTGATATCAAAATGCCACCCATACCCGCTATAACATATACATTATAGTGCTGTTCTATATTATTTAGACCATTTGAGAGTACAAGTTTAATATCTCTATCACCTATGTTTTCCCTAGCAATATTTAGTGGTCCTTCGTTTACATCTGATGCTACAACACTTTTTGTAATTCCTTTATCATAGAGATATATTGGTAGTTTAGCATGATCCGTTCCTATGTCTACAACACTCTCACCACTCTGAACATAGCTTGCTAATACTTCTATTCTACTTGCCATTAGTCTATAAAATCAGTAAGCTTTCTACTTCTAGTAGGGCTCTTTAACTTTCTAAGTGCTTTCGCTTCAATCTGTCTAATCCTCTCTCTAGTAACATTGAAAACCTTTCCAACTTCTTCTAGAGTTCTTGCTCTACCATCATCAAGACCAAATCTAAGCTTTAATACCTTTTGCTCCCTATCTGTAAGTGAACTTAACACCTCATCTAATGCCTCGCTTAACATTTGGAAAGTAGCAACATCTTGAGGAGACTGTGCATCATTATCAGGTATAAAGTCACCAAGATGAGAGTCCTCTTCTTCACCTATAGGAGTCTCGAGTGAAACCGGCTCTTGAGATATCTTAAGTATTTCTCTAACCTTTTCCTCTGTTATACCCATTTCAACAGCTATTTCTTCTGGCTTTGGTTCTCTACCATACTCTTGTAGGAGTTGCCTAGATATTCTAGTCAGCTTATTTATTGTCTCAACCATATGAACAGGAATTCTTATTGTCCTAGCCTGGTCAGCGATACTTCTAGTTATCGCCTGCCTTATCCACCAAGTAGCATAAGTACTAAATTTAAAACCTTTTCTATAATCAAACTTTTCTACCGCCTTCATAAGACCAAGGTTTCCCTCTTGAATTAAATCTAAGAATAGCATACCTCTACCAACATAACGTTTAGCAATTGATACAACAAGCCTTAAATTTGCTTCACATAGTTTTTGCTTTGCCTCTTCATCTCCAGTTTCAATTCTTTTTGCCAGCTCTCTTTCTTCATCAGGTGTTAGCAGTGGCACCATACCAATCTCTTTTAAGTACATCCTAACAGGGTCATCAATGCTTATTCCCTTAGGTACCTTTATAGGTGCAACCTTTTGATTCTCATCAATATCAACGTCAATATTATCATCTTCATCAGCTATATCGTCTATATCTTCACTGATATCATCTAGGTCTTCACCAGAAAAACTAATACCTTCTTTTTCAAGCTTTACTATTACTTTATCTAGTTCATTTTGATTTATATCATCATCATAAGCATTCTTAACATCATCATATGACAATGACCCATCTTCACTAGCTTTTTGTATTAATTCATCAAAAATATCTCTTTTTGTCATAACTACTCCTTCTTATTTAGTTCAGACCTTAACATCTGTAGTGCTTCTATTTCCTTTAGAATATTAACACTTTCTTTCTTATCACTCAACATTTTTTTTCTAAGACTGTTTATTTTTAACATTAACCTTCTATCTACAATATATCTATATAGCACTTGCCAATTATCAATATCATTTTTATCATACTTGACCTCAAGTGACTTTTGTACAAAATCTAGATAATCAATTGATAAAAAATCAATCGCTTTTTCTCTAACATATTTTTTTTCGCCAACAACAAGTGTGATTAACTTTCTAGTTTCATCGGATAAGTATTTAAAGTAATCACTTTTTAATACTTCAACTGCTATAGCGTTTTCATTCAACACAAGCGACATAAATTTATATGCATTGCCATCAATGCCCTTAACACTTTTAAGCTTTGTTTTTTCTACAAGCCTACTATTGCTCTCTATCTGCTCTATATCTTTTAATAGCTCGTTTTCACTTATACCAAGCTCAGCTGAAAGTTGCTTCGTATAAAACACTTTGTCCATTTTTTTTCCAAACGAATTAATAAGCTCACTTGCTTCCTTTAAATATAAGTATTTGTCGCTTCCCTTTGTAAAATCATATTTGCGCTTCATATCTTTAAGCAGAAATGCATATGCTTCAAGTTTATTTTCATCGACATACTCTAGGAAAGACTGAACCCCATTTTTTATTACATACTCATCTGGATCAAGTGATTCTGGTAATGTTAGTGCATATGTATTTATATCAGCTTCTTTTAAAATATCAATAGCTCTTCTTGTTGCCTTAACACCAGCATCATCACCATCGTAAACGATGTATACATCCTTATTATAGCGTTTAATAAGCTTTGCCTGTTCTTTTGTAAGAGATGTGCCAAGAGACGCTATAGCACAGTCTATATCTTTATCATATAAACCTATAACATCCATATAACCTTCCACTAGAATAAAGAACTTGCTCTTAGTATTCTTTGCATAGTTTAAGCCATAAAGATGATAACTTTTATTATATATGTATGTATCCGGAGAATTTAAGTACTTAGGCATATCCTCATTATTTAGCGCCCTAGCACCAAAACCGATAACCCTTCCCCTTATATCAAATATAGGAAACATTATCCTATTTCTGAACCTATCATAATAAGACCCGCTCTTATTCTGTATAAATAATCCAGAACTATCTATAAGATCCTTATCGATAACGTCTATGTATTTCTTATACAGCGTGTCCCATTTATCATGGGAATAACCTATCCCAAATTTTCTAAGCGTCTTAAGACTTATACCTCTATTTAACATATAATCTTGCGCCTTATTATTCTTATTAAAGTTTTCAAAGTAAAACTTAGCAGCACTCTTATTTAATTCATAATAGTCATCTAGCTTTTTATAAGAACTAGTTGATGATCTATACTCACTTAAATCTATTGAGTATTTTTCTGATATATACTCTATCGCATTAATAAAATCTAACTTATGGTATTTCATAACAAAAGATATTACATTTCCACTTTCACCACATCCAAAACATTTGAAGATGCCCTTATCTTCAGACACAACAAACGATGGAGTTTTTTCGCTATGAAATGGGCAACAAGCTTTATAATTTCTACCCTTTCTAACCAACATAACATTATCATTTATTACATCAACTATACTGAGTTTTGAAGCTACTATTTCACCAATATTATCTACATATCTATATGCCATAATCAGTCCCAACCCTTAGGTATAAATATTTTCTCATACTCTTTGACTACATACTTATCTGTCATACCAGCTATGTAGTCTTTTACTGCTTCGATACCACTTTCTTTATATTCTTCTCTATATACTTCATTCATCATATTTGGATTCTCTGCAAAATAATTATATAGCGCTACTATAATGCCATCTGCCTTATGATCATGTGCTTTAGCCACACTGTTTCTATACAGATGTTTAAACATAAACTCTCTGAGCCCTTTTGATGCCTTCGCAACTTCATCGCTCATGCTAACCCTGTCCTTACCAGATGAGTTCTCAATAACATCTCTAACCATGGTATCAAGTCTATCAATAGCACTACTGCCAAGCACAACTCTAATAGGACTTGGTATATCATCTTCATTTAAAATACCAGCCCTACAAGCGTCGTCAAAGTCATGATTTAAATATGCAATCTTATCAGAGAGTTGTACAACCATACCCTCAAGTGTAGCTGGTTTCATGCCACTCCTGTGGTTTAATATGCCATTTCTTACTTCAAATGATAGATTAAGGCCTCTATAACTATACTCCATTCTTCTCTCAAGTTTTTCAACAACCCTTACGCCCTGAACATTATGCATAAATCCACCCTTATGAATCCTATTAAGCGCAGCTTCACCACAATGACCAAAAGGCGTATGGCCAAGATCATGTGCTAATGCAATCGCCTCAGTTAAATCTTCATTGAGCGCAAGTGCCCTAGCAATAGTTCTTGATATCTGAGCAACTTCAAGCGTATGTGTAAGCCTAGTTCTAAAATGATCATCTTCTGGCGATATAAAAACTTGAGTTTTATGCTTTAGCCTTCTAAACGCCTTCGAATGGATAACTCTATCCCTATCCCTTTGGAAGATAGTTCTATACTCATCTTCATCTTCATAGAACTCTCTACCTTTAGACTCAGAACTAAGTGTAGCGTACTCTGATAAATATTCTTTTTCTAATTCCTCTAAATCTTTTCTTTTTAACATAATAATTCCGTTTATATATACCCCTAGAAGAAAAAAAATAGCATACCCAAATGCTATTTTTTGAACATCTTCAAAATGTTTGATGCATTTTCTTCAACAGATGTGCTTGCAACATTTATTACCGGACACCTTAGTCTATTATAAATCCTTTGAGCATAATCAATTTCTTCCATTATTCGCTCTAAATCTGAATAACCATTTGAACTATTTAGACCCATTGTCTGAAGCCTCTTTCTTCTTATCTCAAGTAACTTCATTGGGTCATTAGTGAGTCCAAATATTTTTCTCCTGTCAACTTCAAACACTTCTTCTGGTATGTCAACTTCTGGTACTAAAGGAATATTACACACTTTATATGAAAGACCAGCTAAGTACATACTAAGTGGTGTTTTTGACGTTCTAGATATTCCTAGGAGCACTATGTCCGCTTTGTGAATACCTCTTGGATCCTTACCATCGTCGTATTTAACTGCAAATTCAATGGCTTCAATTCTGTTGAAATATGTTTGGTCTAGTTTTCTTATTACACCAGGCTCATTCTTTGGTTCTTCACCAAGGAATTTTGATAGACAATCAAGCATAGGTGTCATTACATCGTAATACTTGAAACCATACTCTTCACATTTTTCTATAACTCTATTTCTTACTTCATCAATAACTATTGTGTAGATTACAAACGCTTCATCGCTTTTTATTTTATCAAATATCGCATCAACATCCTCAACTTCATCAACAAATGGATGAAGCTCAACATCATACTCAGCTTCATGGAATTGAGATAGTACCGCTTTTAAAAGCTTATCACCCGTTACTCCAACAGAATCCGATATTGTAACTAATTTTTTCATAACTAATACCTAAAAATCCCTTCAAAGTAATCTCTTAACTCATCAATCTTAACTCTCACTTGTTCCATAGTATCCCTATTTCTAACAGTTACACTATTGTCTTCAGCTGTGTCAAAATCGACAGTAACACAGTAAGGTGTTCCAATCTCATCAAATCTTCTATATCTCTTTCCAATATTGCCCTTATTATCTAGTTCACAGTTATAGTAAGGTGCTAATCTTTCAAATAATTCTTTAGCCTCATCAGATTGCTTCTTAGTGAGTGGAAGTATTCCAATCTTTACAGGCGCAATCATAGGATGAAGTCTCATAACAGTTCGCTCTGTTCCATCCTCTAGCGTCTCTACATCATAAGCATCACTTAAGAATGCGAGTAAAACTCTATCAGCTCCTAGCGATGGTTCAATTACATATGGAATATATTTTTCATTGGTTATAGGGTCTCTGTATGCTAGGTCCTTATCGGCATGCTTAGAATGCTGTGTTAAATCGTAATCAGTTCTACTAGCAATTCCCCATAATTCTCCCCAACCAAACGGGAAAAGGAATTCAATATCACTTGTACCTGATGAATAATGAGATAACTCTTCCTTAGAGTGTTCTCTCAGTCTAACATTTTCCTTCTTTATTCCAAGATTGTAAAGCCAATCTAAACAGTATCCCTTCCAATACTCATACCACTCTAGCTCAGTGCCAGGCTTACAGAAAAACTCCATCTCCATCTGTTCAAACTCTCTTGTTCTAAAGATAAAATTACCTGGAGTTATTTCATTTCTAAAAGATTTACCTATTTGAGCCACACCAAATGGTACTTGCTGCCTTGAAGTTCTCTGAATAGATTTAAAATCAACAAATATTCCTTGGCATGTTTCTGGTCTTAAATAGATCTCAGTCGTACTATCTTCAGTAACACCTTGGAAAGTCTTAAACATAAGATTAAACTTTCTTATATCTGTAAAATCTTTCTTGCCACATATAGGGCACTTGATATCATTGTCAGAGATAAAAGCTAACATTTCTTCATCGCTTAGTGCCTCTACAATCATTTCTATCTTATTCTTATCATTATGATCTTCTATTAACTGATCAGCTCTAAATCTGCTCTTGCATGATTTACAGTCTATTAAAGGATCAGAAAAACCTCCAACATGACCTGATGCTACCCATACATTAGGATTCATAAGTATAGCTGAATCTAGACCTACTATATCAAGTCTAGTTTGAACAAAGCTATGCCACCACGCCCTCTTAATGTTGTTTTTTAATTCAACTCCATATGGACCATAGTCCCATGTGTTTGCAAGACCACCATATATCTCTGAACCAGGATATATAAAACCTCTATTCTTAGCTAGAGCAACTATATCTTTCATCGTAAACATTTACTTTTTTTCTCCCGCTTCAGTTTCTTCAACTTTTTCTTCAACTTCTTCTTCAACTTCTTCTTTTTTATCCTTATAATCTGAAACTTTTTCCTTTATAGTATCACTTATATCTTTGCCTCTTTCAACGGCATAATCTTTAAGGTCTACACTGCTGCCATCGTTTTTTTCAATAGTTACTTTACAACCAGTAACAAAAGCCGTTGCAACAGCTACAAGTGATGGAAATGTAGCAAAAACCGCAGCAACTATACCAACATTTAGAGGAACATTTAAGATAGTCTCACCATCTTTTTCTACTGAAATTTTGTTTATCATTCCCTTTTGAATTAAACCCTTTAGAAAAGCAACAACCGAGTCAACACTACTCATATCATTTAGTCTCTGCTTATTCTTAAGATTAAATAATAGGATAGCTTTCTCAACACTTCCCTCAGCCTCTTCCAAAAGCGCTTTAGCTTCTTCATAAGAACAATTAGTCCTTGCCATAACTTTATCTACCATTTCTACTGTAATCATTTTTCCTCCTATTTAAAATTCTTCATCATATTTCTTAAATTCTTAACATCAATATCTAAGTGATAATTTAAATATTCATCAAAGAATTCAATAATTTTTTTATCGGCTTCTGCTTTTCTCAAGTAATCTATTATACTTAAGTTAAGTATATCATAAATAGACATTATACTTATAGCATTTATTCCCTTTTTACTCGTAATTGTCCCATCAATATTTAAATATTTTTTTAAGTTGTTTTGATCTATATATGGAAGTATTCCCATATATCTTGCTACCATCACTTCAAAGAATTGATTGAGTATAGTAAAAAAATCATTGTTTTTTCTAATTATAAATATTGAGTTAACAAACATTTCGTAAATATCCTTACTATTTGCCCCATCAACTATAACCATAGATACGAGTTTAGACAAAAAGGAAGCGTTTAGAAACTTATCATAATCTTCTCTTATATTATAAAAACTATCTATTACCTCAACTTCTGAGAGTTTAAAACTCTTTTTGCCACTTATCGTATAATTAGCATATACAAAAGGTTGAGCCCCTTTATTAAGCGGGCTTTTAGGATTATTAGAGCCATAGGAATAAACTTCGATTATCCCCATTTTTCTAGTAAAAAGAGTAAGATAAGAACTTTTAGTATTTATTTTTTTTCTATTTAAGCATATTGCTTGCGTGGTTATATTACTCATTTTTATATCCGAATTCCTTCACATAGAACTCGCTATTTCTCCAATTCTTCTTTACTTTAACCCAAAGATTTAGCATTATCTTCTCACCGTATATATCTTCCAGCTCAATTCTAGCCGCTTTGCCTATACCTTTAAGCTTGCGTCCTTTTTTGCCTATAACAATACCCTTGTGAGAGTCCCTCTCTACTATAATTGTAGCATCTATTGTAAGCACTTTATCTCTATCAAACGAATCTACTACTACACCAATTCCATGTGGCACTTCGTGAGAAAGATAGTTTAATGCCTTTTCCCTTATTACCTCTTTAACAGTAAATCTAAAGTCTTTATCTGTTATATAGTCATCTGGAAAGTACTTTGGTCCTTCATTTAAATGCTTCTTAAGATAGTCAACTATTCCGCCAGTTGTCTCCTTATTAATTGCACTAACAGCAATCTTATCAACATCATATTCTTCTAATTCTTTTAACCTTTTATTGAAAAGTTCACTATTTATTAAATCTATCTTATTTAACACCATAACTGTCTTTTTAAGGTCAGGAATTGCTTCAAGCATGTACTTATCACCCTTTCCAAACCCTTCCGATATATCAACTACAAAAAGTATGTAGTCAACTTCCTTTAGTGAGTTTAGAATGGATTTTTTCATTGTGTCGTCAAGCACATTCTTCGGTTTATGCATACCTGGTGTATCAACAAAAATTATCTGGACTTCTTCATCAGTGTATATCGCCTGTATTCTGTCTCTTGTTGTCTGGCTCTTGTCAGATACGATTGTTACCTTCTGTCCCATTATGCTATTTAGTATAGAGCTTTTACCAACATTTGCCCTACCAACTATAGCTACATATCCAGATTTAAACATCTTTCAAATCCTTCTTAGTGAAGGCATGAGGTAGTAAGTTTTCTAATTTATATTCCTTGCTTTCATCTCCATAAGCAATAATTATTTTGCAATCGTCACAAAACTCAGCTATAACTTGTCTACATATTCCACATGGATATGTCATATCTTTGCTACCGACAACAGCTATCATCTTGACATTCTTATACCCTTCACTCACACCTTTGTATATCGCAACTCTCTCTGCACAGCATGTAGCACCGTATGACGAAGACTCTATATTACATCCTGTAAAAACTTTACCGTTTTCAAATAGTACAGCTGCTCCAACCTTAAATTCTGAATAAGGTGCATACGCCATCTCTCTTGCTTCTTCAGCCATCTGAATTAGTTCTTTACTTGTCAAATTTGACCTCCATCCTCTTTTCAATAACATTTACAAATGTTAGTCCTGGGTTTACAACTAATTCTTTCCCATCAATCATAAACTTAGTCTTAGCATATTTGCTTTCTTTTTCCCAAGTGAGTTCAGTGTATTTACCACCTGTAAGGTAATAGCCTTTTCCTTTTCCAACGGTGCCAATAATCTTATGTTTACCATTGCTGTGAACTCTATGAGGTGCTATCTGAATAATAAGATTAGATATTTCTAGTGGTTTTTTAGTCTTTTCATCAATTAACTTAGTTTTTGCATAGAACTTTTCATATATATTCTTTTCTTTATTATATTTATAAGTTATATTGTATTGATAAGCTCCACTCCAACTCCTTGGAGTATAGCTGTAGTTTACTGAACTTGCTTCCTTGCCACCTTTAAGTTCTACAAATGATGTGTATGTTTTAAAAGGAAATTCAAAGTCGCTCTCAAGATCCACCTTGTACCCCTTATTTCTAGCTACCTTATATAATTTTCCAAGGTCAGAATACATATTATGAGGCATCTTTCTATGTCGTGCTCTCCAATATGCTCTAGAACCAATCCAGAATTGGTCCATATCATTAAGGCCATCTCTTCTAAGTATGTTAAGAGCTTCTGTAGAGCCACCGACATGACAATACATCCCTTTATATTCTTGCATCGCTCTAATGAAGTAAGGTCTAGCGCTTCTTACAGGCCCAACTATTCCCTCTTCATCATCAGTAAGCATCATAATCCTAGTAATTCTTCCTTCAGCAAGCATCTCATATATTATTTTAGCTCTGCTAATTCCCGATTGAGGTCTAGCAGCCCAGTGGTTATCAAGCATTATTACCATAGGATGTTTAGTAAATATATTCTTGACCTCATTCTTAGGTTTTACTTCTTCCTTTTTTTCCTCTTTTACTTCTTCTTTTACTTCTTCTTGTTTTGGTTCTTCTTTTACTTCTTCCTTTACTTCTTCTTGCTTTGGTTCTTCTTTTTTAGCACAAGAAATAACAGAAAGAATTAACACTAATATTATTAATAAAGATATTATTCTTTTCATATTTCCCCCATATTGTTGTATGCTAGTTCTTCTCTACTTCTCATTTCCTTTTTATCGTTTTCATCAATGTGATCAAAACCTAAAAGGTGGTACATTGAATGTATTGTAAGATATGCAAGTTCTCTCTTCCTTCCAGTTTTATACTCTTTAGCTTGAGATATAACTTTATCCATATTTATTACAATATCACCAATCATCTTATAGTCTTCATCTAATATTTCATCTATAGAATTATATTGAGGAAAACTAAGCACATCTGTCGTTTTATCTATTCCTCTATAGTCTCTATTCAACTCTCGTATATCATCCGATGAAACAATACTTATACTAACTTCACCTTCACCATCTATACCCTCAGTATCAAGGACCGCTTCAATTGCCTTAGTTATAACAACTCTATCGCTTTCTTCAAGTTCAACTCTAGAATCAATATCATAATCCATTATTTTCTCCTCTGAGACTCATAACGCTCAATAATTTTCTTTACAAGCCTATGTCTAATTACATCTCTATGACTAAATTCAGTAATAGATATATCATTTATATTCTTAAGTATTGATGTTGCGTGAGCAAGACCACTCTGTTTACCACTTCTAAGGTCAACCTGAGTTATATCTCCATTC
>PDWJ01005147.1_pt1 | contig 10942 bp, 10 predicted proteins | sample 1430881 | NCBI WGS metagenome assembly PDWJ01 (sample SAMN01162460, study PRJNA174530) | Oral metagenome, whole genome shotgun sequencing project. | biome: Marine environment; feature: Marine mammal; material: Swab sample of the gingival sulcus; isolation source: swab sample of gingival sulcus... | reverse complement strand
AAGCACAATCCTTTAATAGGACAACTGGCTGCCATTTCTGTTGGTATTTATGAAGGAACACCCATTTTAGATCTTGAATATATTGAAGATAGTAAAGCTGAAACTGATATGAACATTATCATGAATGACACTCAAGGTTTAATTGAAGTGCAAGGGACTGCCGAAGGCCATCCTTTCACTCGCACCGCAATGAATCACATGCTGGATTTGGCGGAAAAAGGCATCGCCGAAATTATGAGAGTACAAAAGCTGGCTCTAGGATTAGATATGGGAACCACTCAATGACGAAAAATAATAATGCGATTCTAGCCAGTAATAATAATAAAAAAATTAAAGAACTAACTAAAATTCTCCAACAATGGCAAATCAACGTTTTGCCTCAGGCACAACTATCTATTAGCGAAGCAGTAGAAACTGGTGTTACTTTTGTTGAAAATGCCCTTATCAAGGCTCGCCATGCTGCTCAGATCAGCGGTATGGCTGCTATTGCCGATGACTCCGGTCTGGTTGTTCCGGCACTAAACGGACAGCCCGGCGTATATTCAGCGCGCTATGCTGGCGAGCAAGGTGATGACGCCGCCAATAATGCCAAATTATTACAAGCACTAAGCGGCAACGAAAACCGCCAGGCCTATTACGTATGCGTGATTGTGTATCTGCGTTATGCAGACGATCCTCTGCCATTAATTGCCCAAGGTCTTTGGCATGGCGAAATAGCACAGTATGCACAGGGACAATCCGGCTTTGGTTATGATCCACTATTTTGGCTTCCTGAAAGACAAAAAACCGCTGCTCAGTTAGCTGAGGATGAAAAAAATCGTATCAGCCACCGGGCAATGGCTTTACAAGATTTTCAAAGAGTATATCGCCAGTATTGTCTTAATTCATCCTGTTAAGAAAAAATCTGCTTACCTGACTATTGATCTGATAAATCCTTAACGTAGGCGCTTAACCGCCTCTTTTATATTTTTTTGGGCGCAAATGGCAGAAATAACGGCAATGCCGTCAGAATTAATGGCCCGCACCACGCCTACTCTTTCGCCATTAATGCCGCCAATGGCTACGGCAGGAACACGTTTAACCGCTATCATCTCTGCCAATAAAGACAATCCTACGACTGCCTCGGCATCTTTTTTTGATGAAGTGGGATAGATCGGTCCGATCCCGATATAATCAACGATTTTTGGATCAGCAACCATCACTTGTGCCAAAGTGTGTGTCGAAAGACCTAAAATACGCCCACCACCAATAAGCTCTCGCACAACCCCAACGGGCAAATCATTTTGGCCGACATGAACGCCATCCGCTTTACTGGCTAAGGCAATATCAACCTGATCGTTGATAATCAGAGGAATATGGTGGCGTAAACAGATTTTCTTTAGTGCTAATGCCATAACAAACCAATCACGCTTACTCCATTTGGTTTTATGTCCGCGTAGTTGAATCACGCTAACACCTGCCTCAGCGGCTTCTTCAGCAACTTCGAGCATCCGTTTACCAGTACCGCATACCTCAGCATCTAGCACTAAATATAATGACAAATCAATACCATTCATCATTCATCCTTTCAAAACTCAACCCATCAAGCAAACGTTGCGCAAACATTCCCACTCTAGTTTGCCCTTGTACAGCGTAACCACCAGCAAGTTTCATCACCGTACAAGCCGCTGCCACCTCCAGAGCCGATACCCAAGATGTCGCCGTAAGTAAATAGCATTGTATATGATTTATAGTCGATGTATCAGCCGCTTTCATAAGGTAAACCATATACTCAAATTGATATAGATTTGGACATAATAATTGCGTCTTCTCGTTGTCTGATATTATTGAGGGCACGATAATAATTTTTACGCTCACCAATAATCTTATACCCTAAATGATGATAACAAGTTTGAGCAATGGTATTGGATCGCCTAACCTCCAAAAATAACTTTTTTACCCTTTGGCTTAACAATTGCTGCTCACTATATTTATGCATGGCTGTTGCAACTCCACAATGCCGCTGTCTTTTATACACAGCTACACCCAAAAGCGTCGCCTCATCAACAACAATTTGCCAGACAATATAGCCCAAAGGAGTTTCTGCAGAAATGGCCGCCAAACCAAGATCTTCTTCACCGCAACGGGGGCAATATACCTGACTAACATCGGCAAGTTTCATTACCCATTGTCGATCGGCAAATAGCAATGGGCGAATATCAAGTTCAGCCATATCAACTATTCTTGATCATGATACTCCGCATGAAAAACAAAATGCTCACAAATATGGGAAGCAACAAAATAATAGCTATGATCATAACCTTGACGTTGATTGAATATTATTTTCTGTTGCGCCGGATGATTAAGAATAGCTTTCTCAAGACTTTCCAGATGAATTTGTTTGCCAATTAATTGGTCTTCACTTCCAATATCTATCCATAATGGTAAAAAGTTTTCCTCACCAAGCTCTTGCAATTTAAGCAATGGATCAATCTCAGCAGATGGTTGCCTATCAGGAAATAACTCATTAAACCATAGTGTATTCATAAACCCTACCCATGGCGAAAATGCAGATACCCCACGGAATTTATCCGGATAATGCCAAGCTAAATTAAGTGCGATAGTACCACCAAAACCAACACCCATGATACTTCTTACTTCATAGGCTCGGAAATGATGCTCGATAACTTTTGGCAAATACTCCGTAATATATTGGTGAATTGCTTCTCTTTCTTGATCATAGCGCAAAAGACGCTCTTGAGTATCGCCCTGATAATCTCCAAAAAGATCAGGAATAACCACGATCATATCGTAACGATTCGCATAGTCTTGATAATTAGACTGGCTCGCTGCTTTGTGAGCCGTTGAGCCCAGATCGGGAATATAATAAAGAACTGAACAATACCTATCTTCTAATACCGCTTCCGGCAAATAAATCGCCAATTCGATATACCTATCCAGTGGTTCTGCCAGATCACGATAATAACATTGCTGACCTTTAAAGCTTACGTATTTACGCAATAATTCAATATGATAACTTTCTTCTGTTTTATCCATTAGCTAATCCTCATTCCGGGTTTGGCACCATTATCAGGTTGAATCAAATGCAATGTTTCTCCATCACCAGCACACATCACCATGCCCTCAGATACCCCAAAGCGCATTTTCCTCGGTTTTAAGTTAGCAACATAAGCAACAAGTAGGCCTTCAATATCTGCTGGCTGGTAAGCTTTTTTAATACTGGCAAATACATGGCGCAGCCCAAGTTCACCAACATCCAAGGTGAGCGCTAACAGCTTATCAGCATCTTCCACCGCTTCTGCCTTTACAATTCTGGCAATACGCAAATCAATTTTGTTAAAATCATCAATATTAATCCACGCTTCATTATTTTCTGCATTAGCGGATGTTTCTTGTTTATTTGTTATTTGATTCAAAGTCGTTTCCTTTTGCAAGTCTTCTTTACTATCGTTAATGATAGCGGTAATTTTATCAACATCAATCCGTTGCATTAATGGCTGATATCTATTTATTTTATGTCCTATTAATGGTATTTGAGCATCAGCCCAGTACAGTAAAGGCACTTGTAAAAATGCTTCAACATCAGCAGCAAGTTGTGGCAAAACCGGCTTAAGAAAAATAACCAATTGTCTAAACGCGTTTAGTGCCACAGTGGCAATTTGCTGAACTTCCGCTTGTGTTGTCGCATCTTTAATTTTTACCCATGGTTTTTGCTCATCCACATATTCATTCGCACGATCTGTTAAGTGCATGATTTCACGCATTGCCTGAGAAAACTCCCGCTGTTCATATAATTGCGCAATCGCATCGGCTTGTTCGGCAAACTGCTCAAATAACTTGGAATTATCTAGCTTATCGCTAAGTTTTCCAGCAAAGTGCTTATGGATAAACGGCGCACATCGACTCGCTAAATTAACCAGCTTGCCGACCAAATCACTATTAACTCGCTGACGAAAATCCTCAAAATTCAGGTCGATATCCTCAACTCTGCTACTAAGTTTAGCGGCAAAGTAATAACGCAAATACTCAGGCTGTAAATGTTTAAGATAAGTATCAGCTTTAATAAAGGTACCCCGTGATTTGCTCATTTTCTCCCCGTTAACGGTAAGAAAACCATGGCAATATACTCCGGTAGGTTTACGATAACCTGCACCTTCGAGCATTGCCGTCCAGAAAAGCGTGTGGAAATAGGCAATATCTTTGCCAATAAAATGATACATTTCCGTCGTTGAATCCATCTGCCAAAAATCAGCAAAATTAACACCATTTTGGGCACAAAATGCTTGAAAACTGCCCATATAACCTATTGGTGCATCAAGCCAAACATAAAAATATTTATCGCTTGTCCCCGGAATCAAAAATCCCCAATATGGCGCGTCACGTGAAATATCCCAGGCTTGTAGCCCGGCCTCAAACCATTCCGCCAGTTTGTTACGCATTGCCGGTTGAATATCGGCATTTTTTAGCCAGTTTTTTAAAAATAATTCAAATGCCGGCAGGTCAAAGAAAAAATGCTCGGATTCACGCTCAACAGGAGTTTTACCTGACAATACTGAATAAGGTTCGATTAGATCCGTCGGAGAATATGTCGAACCACATACCTCACAATTATCACCATATTGATCTTTCGCCCTGCATTTTGGACAAATACCTTTCACGAACCGATCGGGTAAAAACATTTCTTTCTCTAGGTCATAGGCCTGGGAAATGGTTTTACTTAAAATATATCCATTTTCCTGTAAGCGCTGATAAATCTCATTTACAAAATGCTGATTTTCATCACTATGGGTACTGTGATAATGATCAAAATTAATCAAAAAACGTGAAAAATCATTAAGATGCTCTGCCTTACTTTTTGCAATCAATGCTTGCGGCGTAATGCCTTCTTTTTCAGCCCGCAGCATAATCGGTGAGCCATGCGCATCATCGGCACAAACATAATAGCATTCATGCCCGCGCAAGCGCTGAAAACGTGTCCAAATATCCGTTTGAATATACTCGACCAAATGACCTAAATGAATGGGACCATTGGCGTAGGGCAACGCGCTAGTCACTAAAATACGTCGGGAGTCGGTGACTGACATACTTTTTCCTAATGATTAAACACAAACAGATATTTTACCAAATTCATCACAATCATGCTGTTTAAAACGCTTAGCATCACCACCGGCAGCCATGATTTCTTTTTAAACACTCACTAAACGCCTCATGGTTTTGCTACTTCTCCTACCCAAAATATTTATTTTAACAGCTATGTTAACAGCAATTTACCAAGCTACAATAAACAACCGACAAATATAAATAAGCTAACAGTCCGCCGCACGAATAATCTAGAAAGCAGCAAAGTTACCGAGAATGGTTGATTAAATATTTGCACATCATCTTAGTCCCGATACTGATATACTTAACTTATTGGAATAATGTTTTACGCTAACCACAATACCCTAGGCCGACCGGATATTTGTGGAAAATACATTATAGAACCTACTTATAGTGCTATTTTTTTGCCTTTATCGTTAATAGCATTTTTCAGATGCATCGGTTAATTAAAATCTACAGGAGAGCATTTATTTTTATGGTGCGATTATTTATCAAACGATTTAGCCTACATCATATTTATTACATAACTAGCTAACGTAATGTTTGTTAATTACAATCAATTTATTAGTTGGCTGTATGAAATCCCTCGCCGCTCACGCCGTGCCATCCGTCCGGCTTTGGTATCTGCCTTAGCCGGTTTGGTTGCTTGGCCGATCTCATATTATTTTATGGGCCATGAATTACCTTTGTTTGCCACAATTACCGCTATCGTTTGCCTGGCACCGGGGATTCCCAATCATGGTTCGCAAAGTATTTTGGTTGTTTTAGGCGTTAGTATAGGCTTTTTATTGGCCGAGCTGATATTACTTAGCCACCTAAAACTGCTATTTAGTATTCCCATTGCCACCTTTGCCGGTATGCTTGTGGCCGCTTCATTTGGGTTTAGGCCGGTGGTTTCAACTCAAGCTTCGGTTACCGCCATTTTGATTTTGGCTTTTGGTACCCAAACCGCTGGCTTTAATCGTCTTATTGATGTTTCGATTGGCGCCTGTGTCGCTCTATTTTTCAGTCAAGTACTTTTTACACCAAATCCCATGCGTGGATTAATTACCGCAAAAAATAATTTTTTTGAACGCGTCATCACCGCACTCAACCATGGTAAAGATGCGTTAATAAAACAACAATCACAAACAGCCCGCACCGGCACTAAAGTGATTATCAATGCGCATCAACATTTGGCCGTCTTTAACGACGCCATCAATGTCGCCTTACACCATACCAAATGGTCTTTGCGCGGACAGCTGGCATTAAATAAAGTAAAAAACATGGCCAATCACTATGACCGGCGGGTAATCCGCTTATACGCGGCCGCCGTATTATTATGTGAATCCATTGTTGATGGCTTAAGACGCCATGAACGCGGCGAAATAACACCGCCACCCTCCCTTTTAATCGAAGAAGTTCAACAACTTATCAACGAATTAAATCAATTTATTGAACATTTACCACATAATATTACTTTTCATCCCATCAAATCATTGACTCCGCAAACGCAACCGTCGCTTGATGAAACAGATCCCTGGAACCGCTGTTTTATGCGCTTGAAAGACGTGCAATATATTTTAAAGCGCATCACGGTAAATCCAGGACAAAAATACCCTAATAAATAATCCTAACTGCTTTTGCCACTTCAACCAGTCATTTTAACCGGTGCATATACCTCTACATCCAATTCAATATCAGTTTTAGGAATCACACAACACGGTAAAATATCGCCCTTGGCAATATATGCCAATGGTTGATTTGGATAATACACTTCGCCTTGTTGTAAGTGCATCCGGCAACTACCGCAATAACCACTACGACATTGAAACTCGACCATATGTTTGGTGCGTAATAAGCCATCCAGCAAGGTTTCGCCTGCTTGAAGCTTAAATGCTTTACTTGTCGTTTTTATCCAGCAAGACATCTTTCTACAACTCAAAATCATCCAAATCATCAAGATTGACTTCAGCGTCAATTTGCCCAATCAGATAAGAGCTGATTTCAACTTCTTGCGGGGCAACTTGGACATTATCAGAAGATAGCCAAGCATTAATCCAGGGAATAGGATTTTGTTTACTTTTTGGAAATGCGGGCGTTAAACCAACCGCCTGCATACGGGAGTTGGTAATATATTCCACATACTGACAAAGAATATCTTTATTCAAGCCAATCATTGAACCGTCTTTAAATAAATATTCTGCCCACTCTTTCTCTTGTGCTGCCGCGGTGGTAAAGATTTTATACGCTTCATCTTCGCACTCTTTACTGATTTCGCCCATTTCCGGATCATCTTTACCTTCTCTTAAGATATTGATCATATGTTGCGTGCCGGTTAAATGCAGTGCTTCATCACGGGCGATAAGCTTGATAATTTTGGCATTACCTTCCATCAGCTCACGCTCGGCAAAGGCAAACGAACAGGCAAAGCTGACATAAAAACGAATCGCTTCCAAAACATTCACACACATCAGGCAAAGATAAATTCTTCTTTTCAGTTCTCTTTGACTCACCACGCATTTTTTCCCATTTAAGGTATGGGTACCGTAGCCTGCCATCAGATAACGCTGAGTATACTCAATCAGATCGTCATAATAGCTGGCAATATCTTGTGCCCGATGCTGAATGTATTCATTCTCGACAATATCATCAAACACCAGGCTCGGATCATTGACAATGTTCCGAATAATATGCGTATATGAGCGGGAGTGAATCGTTTCCGAGAATGCCCAGGTTTCAATCCATGTTTCCAGTTCCGGTATTGAAACCAACGGCAGAAAACCCACATTCGGACTGCGTCCTTGAATTGAATCAAGCAGCGTTTGATATTTCAAATTAGAAATAAAAATATGTTGCTCATGTTTGGGCAGGTTTTGATAGTCGATACGATCTTGAGAGACATCCACCTCTTCAGGCCGCCAGAAAAACGATAGCTGTTTTTCAATGAGCTTCTCAAAAATTTCATATTTTTGTTGATCATAACGGGCGACATTGACCGGCTGACCCAAAAACATTGGCTCTTCAAGCTGATTGTTCCGTTTTTTCGAAAAAGTACTATAACGATATTGACAATCCATGATTATCCTCCCTTAAATTTTGCAAGCGCCACCGATACAATCATCACTCAGGTCGTCCTGATTATCAGTTGCCCCGTCACGCGTATTGTGGTAATAAAGGGTTTTCACTCCTAACTTATAAGCCAGCAACAAATCTTTAATTAGCTGATTCATAGGAACTTTTCCAGAACTAAAACGGCCTGGATCATAGCTAGTATTCGCTGAAATAGACTGATCGACAAATTTTTGCATAACCCCAACCAGCTCCAAATAACCCTTATTGCCCGGCAAGCTCCACAATAGCTCATACTGACCTTTCAAGCGCTCATACTCAGGGACAACCTGTTTTAAAATACCGTCTTTCGACGCTTTAACCGAGACATAACCTCGTGGTGGTTCAATCCCATTGGTGGCATTGGCAATCTGACTGGAAGTTTCCGATGGCATTAAAGCGCTTAATGTGGAATTACGTAATCCATGGGTTTGAATATCCTGACGTAGCGCTTCCCAATCAAACTGCAACGGCGTGTCACACACCTCGTCAAGCTCTTTTTTATAGGTATCTATCGGCAATATTCCCTTAGAATACATCGTTTCGTTAAATAATGGACAACTCCCACGCTCTTGCGCCAATTTATTAGAAGCTTTCAATAAATAATATTGCAACGCTTCAAACGCTTTGTGCGTTAACTCCAACGCCGAACCATCACTGTAGCGCACCCCGTTTTTGGCTAAAAAGTAAGCATAATTAATCACCCCTACCCCCAATGTACGCCGATTTATCGTCGCATTTTTAGCCGCCAGTACGGGATAAACTTGATAGTCAAGCAAAGCATCCAAGGCGCGAACAATCAGCTCGGCGGTATCCTCCATGTCGCCCAAATCATCAAAAGCCCCAAGATTGATTGCCGATAACGTACACAAAGCAATTTCCCCGTCAGGATCATCAAGGCTATTCAGCGGCTTGGTCGGCAAAGCGATTTCCATGCACAAATTGGATTGACGAACCGGTGCTAGCGCTGGATCAAAAGGACTATGGGTATTACAGTGATCAACGTTTTGCACATAAATCCGCCCCGTACCGGCACGCTCTTGTAACATCAAGGAGAACAAATCCACCGCCGGCACTTGCCGCTTACGGATACTCACATCCTGTTCATACTGCAAATAAAGACGTTCAAACTCTTTTTGATCGGCAAAAAACGCCTCATACAAACCCGGAACATCGTATGGTGAAAACAAGGTAATATTTTGTTTTTTCAACAGACGCTGATAAAGCAAACGATTAATTTGCACCCCATAATCCAAATGCCGAACTCGGTTTTCCTCTACCCCGCGGTTATTTTTCAGCACCAAAAGTGACTCAATCTCTAAATGCCACATAGGATAGAATAGCGTCGCCGCCCCTCCACGAACCCCGCCTTGCGAACAACATTTGACCGCGGATTGGAAAAGCTTATAAAAAGGAATACAGCCGGTATGACGCGCCTCCCCCTGCCGGATAGCGCTGCCTTCCGCGCGAATACGTCCGGCATTGACCCCAATTCCGGCACGTTGTGACACATAGCGTACAATCGCCCCTGTTGTTGCATTGATAGAATCTAGACTGTCATCACATTCAATCAACACACATGAGCTAAACTGCCGCGATGGTGTACGTACCCCAGCCATGATTGGTGTCGGTAGGGATAATTTAAACGTCGAAGCGGCATCATAAAAGCGCTTTACATAGCCTAATCGCGTCTTAGCCGGATAGCCGGCAAACAAACACATACCGACCAGCATATATAAAAACTGCGGACTTTCATAAACTTGTTTGGTCACTCGATTTTGTACCAAATATTTGCCTTCGAGTTGTTTAACCGCAGCGTAAGCAAAGTTTAAATCACGCTGATGATCAATATACTTATCTAACTCATTAAACTCCGCTTCAGTATAATCGGCTAATAAATGTTGGTCGTATTTACCTGCCTCTACGAGTTTTTTAACATGAACATATAATGAGGGAGGAGAAAATTCACCATAAGCAATTTTACGTAAATGAAAAATGGCTAATCTAGCAGCGAGATATTGATAATCAGGGGTTTCTTCGGAGATTAAATCAGCCGCAGATTTTATAATCGTCTCATGGATATCATCGGTGCGAATCCCATCATAAAACTGAATATGCGAACGCAACTCTACCTGAGAAACCGATACATTTTCCAGCCCTTCTGCTGCCCAGTTAATGACTCGGTGAATTTTATCCAAATCGATGGCTTCTTTGCGGCCATCACGTTTAACGACTTGTAAATTCTCGAAATCGACCACAAAATCCCCCACCACTGTATATTGTGTTTGTTAATTTAAGTTACACACTATATAGTGTGTTAATGTGCATTTCAATCACTATAAAAAAGAAAATTTGCTAGTCTTTAGATTTCTTTATGTTTTTAGTAATTTTTAATATAAACAAACAAAAAAGCCACCTAACGGTGGCTTTTTGCCAAATAAAATCAATATATTAAATTGACCGTCCGGCTTAATGCTTAATTAGGCATGATGATTGTTGGCTCAGCAGCAGAAGAGTCACCTTCTTGAATATCAACAATATCAACGTTGAAATGCAGATTCTCACCAGCTAATGGATGATTACCATCAATGGTCACCATTTCTTCACCGACCTCAGCGACAAATACCGTCACCATCCCTTGTGACGTTTCCGCTTGTAAAGGCATACCCGCTTGCAAATTGGGAATATCTACCAGTTGTGATTTTGGCACTTGTTGTACAGCCTCTTCATGACGCACACCATAACCCTCTTT
>PDWJ01005144.1_pt1 | contig 10945 bp, 10 predicted proteins | sample 1430881 | NCBI WGS metagenome assembly PDWJ01 (sample SAMN01162460, study PRJNA174530) | Oral metagenome, whole genome shotgun sequencing project. | biome: Marine environment; feature: Marine mammal; material: Swab sample of the gingival sulcus; isolation source: swab sample of gingival sulcus... | reverse complement strand
AAAATTTTTCTATATTTGTAGGCAAATTAAACCGTAACCAACAAAACTAACCTAATTCATGTGTCTCTTTTTTACTAGAATATCCAAAATGCAAGGCTGTATAAAAGCATTCTGAATTTTTAAGGGTATATCTCAAGTAGCACTCAATAAGCTCGCCGATTTATAAACATGGATATTGTGTTGTTTTGACGAATTATTCGAGAAATAAAACACTCGGGTTTCGTACATAGATTATTTTACAAGCATTTATGTCATTTGGTATTATAACCTGTGTAAATAAAATATACTTTTATGCTCAATAAAACATTAACACATACCAAGAATTACTTAGAATGGTATTTTGAAAATAATAAAGTACTGGAAACAGCAACACGAACGCCTATAAGTATAGCTGTAGATAGTCCCGAAAAGGAAGGGAGCCAATCGGCGCGTTTGCTGGTGAGCCTATGGCGTATAGAGCCGGAAACCTTGGCAAGGGCGTTTGAGCCCATACCGCAGTCGGAAGAGAGCAAGTCTACGCCCGGCACACGCCCCAAGGCAGCTGAATTACGTCTCAACCTTTATGTGTTGGTGTCTGCCAATCCTAATGCAGGCGTGAGCTACCCTATAGCACTGCAAGATATATCCAATGTAGTTACAGCCTTTCAGCAGCAGCGTACTTTTAGTGTAGTTGTAAAAAAGAATCCTGAAAGTAATACGGAACAAACCCAAAACAACAACTCAACTTCTTCGCAAGATAATGATTTGGAATTGTTTTTGAGCTACGAAATGCAAAGCCTTAGCAGCGAACAACACAATAGCCTATGGCAAACCTTAGGCAGCAAAATGATGCCTTGTGTAGTGTATAAAATAAGAACCGTGGCTATACAAGTGATTATAAATACTGATAACATAGGATTTATACAAAGAGCAGAAAAAAAGAACGAAATCAAAGCCTCATTTACAGTAAACGAATTAAAAAAAGACAATAAATAATAATATTAACCCCTATAAACTATAAAATTATGGCTAAATATCAAACCCCAGGCGTATATGTAGAAGAAATGTCTACCTTACCCCCATCGGTAGCCGGTGTGGCTACCGCTATCCCCGCTTTTATCGGTTTTACCGAAAAAGCCTTACCCCAGAAAGATGAAAAAGGAATAGCTGTTAAGCGTATTAGCAATATGCTCGAATATGAGGCTGCCTTTGGCAGAGGTGCGCGTTATATAAAGGGCGCTGATATAGCGTATAAAGTAAAAATTGAAACAAAAGAAGACAAAACTCAAGTGATAACATACCATCCTCAAAAAACCGATGCCGGTTTTCATATGTACGATAGTGTACGACTCTTTTTTGCCAATGGAGGCAGCAGTTGCTATGTTATCTCTGTAGGACAGTATGGTACAGATACTTATAATTATAATTTGTTGAAGGATAAAGATAAACTTAAAGAAGGGCTTACCAAAGTAGAGGATATAGACGAAGTAACTCTTATCTGCATGCCCGATGCGTTCTACTTGTCGTATACTGATTTTCATTATCAGCAACAAACGGCTTTAGCACAAGCGGGAAATTTGCACGATAGGATTGTACTTTTGGATTTAAAAGATGATAATGTTTCCAAATTTAGAAATGGCAATATAGGTTCTGAGAACCTAGAATTTGGTAGTGCATATACCCCTAATCTCAATCCTGTATATACCCCCGAATTGGCATTTCTTCCGGTTTTGGCAGCAGGTGTAGGTACAGATAATTATAAGATATTGCTAAAGAATGGTGACGAGGCATTGACAACAAAGTTATCTTCCTTAGCAACCGATGGCATAGATATATTATGCACTTTGTCGATTAGTCAAGATGGAAAAATAGATATACCTGAAGATATTGGTATTGAAAAGATAACACTTATTAGTAAAGATAGTGTAGGTAAAATAAGTTCTAGTACTAAATTATTACATACAAATCAAAGCATTACTATTCAAGACTTTCTTAATCAAGACTTTCTTAATCAAGACTTCAAATTACGAAAAGGAGACACATTACAAGTTATAGCACATCAAAAAGAACAACTTACAGCAAAAGGAGATGCGCAAGAAGATATTGCTATAACTGTAGCGCTTAACATACCTGAAGAGACCAATAAAATGCTTTTAAAATATAAAGAAAAAATAGATGGTTCTGATAAGCTAGTAAATAAATGTGTAGCATTTAATAAAAACGATAATGCATGGGAATGCGGAGATACAACAATAAAATTAAAAACAACAGGAACAGGTAACAATGCAAAAACAACAGTTGATTTTAGTGCTTATGCAAATCAGGATAAGGTTGAGGAAAAAATTTCCGTGTACTACTACAAAGCCACTGCTATTCCCAATGTTAGTTTTACCGAAGAGGAGCAGGCTATGATATTAAGAGCTATCCCCGAGTGCAAGGCTTATGCCGATAGGGTGGCAGACGATTTTTATACCGTATGTCCGCCTTCGGGTGCTATAGCCGGTATTATGGCAAAAACCGATCGTTATAAAGGTGTATGGTCTGCACCTGCCAATGTGAGTGTTAGTGGCATCAAAGGCATCACACGCTATATCAACGACGATATGCAAAGCGAACTGAATGCGCCCTCCGGTGGCGGCAAACCCATCAATGCTATTAGAGCCTTTACAGGTAAAGGATTTATGGTATGGGGGGCGCGCACATTAGATGGCATTAACAATGAATGGCGATATGTATCGGTACGTCGTTTGTTCAATTATGTAGAAGAAAGTATCAAAAAATCTACCGCATGGGCTGTGTTCCAACCCAACAATCCTACTACATGGGCGCAATTGCAAGGTCAAATAGAAAATTTCTTGACAGAACTATGGCGCTTGGGTGCTTTGGTAGGTGCCAATCCTGAAGATGCCTTTTTTGTGAGGGTAGGCAAGGGAGAGAGCATGACTGAACAACAAATTTTAGAAGGCGAATTGGTAGTGATGATAGGTTTAGCCGTTGTAAGACCTGCAGAGTTTGTTATCCTACAATTTTCACATAAAGTACAGAAATAAATAACCTTTAAAAAATAAATATTATGTCAGATAATAAATATCCGTTGCCGGCTTTTTACTTTCAGGTAAATTGGGGTGACAATATGAGTGTAAACTTTTCGGAAGTGTCGGGTTTAAATGTAGAGACACAGGTTATGGAGTATCGCGATGGGGCGAGTAAAGAATTTTCTACCGTTAAAATTCCGGGTATTAAAAAGTTTAGTAACCTAACCCTCAAAAGGGGCTCTATGGCAAAAGACAACGATTTTTTTGATTGGTGGAAAAAAACACAACTTACCACCATTGAGCGTAGAGATATTACCATTGCTTTGCTCAACGAGAAACACGAGCCAAGCATTGTGTGGAATGTTAAGAATGCTTTTCCGGTAAAAGTAGATAGCGGTTCACTTAAATCTACAGGCAACGAAGTGTTGATAGAAACCTTGGAGTTGGCTCACGAAGGGCTTACCATTCAAAGAAAATAATGTGTTATGAGCAACGAAAGAGATGATTACTTAGTGGGTTTTCACTTTAGCGTTACAATAGAGGATAGCGAAAAGGTAATAGATACCAAGTTTCAAGAGGTATCGGGTCTATCTGCACAGCTATCTGTAGAAGAAGTGCAAGAGGGTGGGGAGAATAGGTATATTCATAGGCTCCCCAAGCCTTCTGCCTTTCCCAATCTTGTACTTAAACGCAGTTTGAATAAAGCAAGTTCGGATTTGCTGAAATGGGCAAAGAAATGCATATTTAATTTCAGCATCTCTACCAGGCAAATAAGTGTGCATCTACTCAATGCAGAACATGAAGCGGTAAAATCGTGGACATTCTACGATGCATATCCGGTAAAAATGGCTTTATCTGATTTTCATGCTACCAAAAATGAATTGGTAATAGAAACCATAGAGTTTGCCTATTCTCATTTTAAAGAAGGGGAAATGAATATGACGCAAAAGAGTATTCAAGATGCGGTAAATATTCATATTAAAGGAATAAAGGGAACTGGTACCGCCATTAAATATGGAAAGAAAGCATTTGATACAATTTTTTAACACATTATGGGTATTCAAATCAATGAGCTCATTATACGAGCCAATATAGTGCAAAATCAAAGCTCACAAACAAGTAAGGAGCAAGAATACCAAGACAATCACAAGGGGAAAACACCCAAGTGGACTGTATTGAAAAAACAAAAAGAAAGAGAACGAGAAAGGTAATATTGATATGGCATTTGAAGACGATTTAAAAAATATAATAGACAAAGGCAAAGAGATAAAATCAACTTTTGATGACTATTATGCTTTTGCAGCAGGGCAGCTGACTAAGTTGACTATTAGGGCTTATGATGATATAGAAGCCAATAAAGAGGTTAAAGATTCTCCTTTTGAGTTGATGATTAACCCCAGTAGTATAACACGTCAAGTGTCTGTCATTACACAATCTGCACAGTCGCTTGGTAGCAACCAATCGCCACCCAAATATATCAATACCAACCCTGGTATCATTAGTTTCGATTTTGTATTGGATGGTACAGGTGTGGTAAATAATAACGGGGTGTTGTCGAAATATACCAAGCGGAGTGTAGATAAGCAAATAGAGGTGTTTTTGAACGTGGTGCACATGTCTAAGAGGGACTACGGTACGACCACCCATAGCCAATCTCCGTGTGCAAAAGAGCAACAAGAAACCAAGAAAAAAATACGCCCTAATTTTTTGAGAATTAATTACGGTAGTTTTGATTGGACATGTGTGTTAGATAGCGTTTCAATAACTTACAATTTGTTTAATTCTCAGGGAAAAGCTCTCAGAGCAAAGGTGTCTTGTTCTTTTACCATGTATAATCTTACAAAAGATGAGAGGAAAAAATTACCTAAAGTAGCTTCCGGCATCATTGAGAATTTTACACCGGACAAAAATGATGACATTCCTGTTTTGAAAAAGATGGAAGATTTCGGAAGAATTACAATGGAACAGAATTTTAATGCTTTAAGATAACCAAACTATAATATATGAGTTCTAAGACCAATATATTTGAACTATCTAAATTGAGCTTGTGTATCAATGAAGATAATGCTATGGGTAATTTTGCCGTTCAAAGCATTAGAACCACTTGCTTTTTTCAAAAGATAAGCACTGCCGAGATAAAAATATCGAGGGGGCATAAAGATGCTACATCTATGTATTTTAAAACTTTTGATGATAAAAAAATTGTGCCGGGCAGCCCTATTTCTCTTGTGTATGATAATATTGTTCTGTTTAAAGGGGAAGTGATAAAGCATAGTTTGGAGGTAGAACAAAATGAGTCTTACATTACGATAGAAGCCAAACATCGGGCGCGTCAACTCTCTGTAAATAGAAAAAACAAGGTGTTTTCTAATAAAATGGATAGTGAGGTTATCAATGAGATAATACAAGAAAATGAGATGATAGCCAAGGTAGAAGCTACTCAAAATACCCATGAGAGTATTGTGCAATACAATGTTACAGATTGGGATTTTGCCAATATCAGGGCAGAAGCCAATGGTTTGTATTTGTTTACATATTCAGATGCTATTTATGCCATTCCCCTGAAGTTAGAAACCAAAGCTAAACACACCTTGTCTTATGATAAAACTATTTACGAATTAGAAATAGAAATAGACGGACGGTTTCAGTTTGAGAACTATAGTGCCGGCTATTGGGATTATGCATTGCAACAGGCATCCCAAAAAGAACGTCAGAACCAAGAAAGTAGGATTGCGGGCGTAGATGCTGCTTATAAAAAGAGCAAGTTGCAACCTAATAAGTTTACTCAAAACTTATTTTCGTATAACGATGATAAGGAGGTTGATGCAGGCTTGCTGGCTATTGAAAACAGATACGGTTTTTCTCGTATAAGAGGTAAAATTGGCACTTCTCAATTGTTTGATCTTTTGCCCGGAGATACTATAGCGCTAGCAGGTATAGGGCAACAGTATGATGGTAAAGTATTGGTGTCCGGCGTAGAACATATCTTAGAAAATAATGCTTGGAAAACCATAGTGCATATAGGTATAGATCATACACCCTATAAAAAACTGTATGATGATATAGATAGTCCCCAAGCAGATAACCATTGGGCGGCTACACAGGGCTTATTTACTGCTAAAGTAAAACAAATAGAGAAGGATCCTGAGGAATCGTTTCGTGTTTTGGTAGAATTTCCTGGTTTTGAAGGAGAAACACCTGCAGTATGGGCGCGTTTAGCACATGCCTATGCGGGCAATCAATACGGGTGTTTTGTAATTCCAGAAGTGGGAGATGAGGTGATTGTGGGGTTTGTAAATAATAATCCCAAAGATGTAGTGGTAATAGGCAGTGTGTATAGTAGCAAGTTACCGCCAACACAAAAGATAGAGAAAGAAAACAAGATTAAAGGTTTTTATTCGAAAGCACAAATTAAAATAGAAATAAATGAAGAAGACAAAAGCCTTTTGCTCAGCACTCCGGGTGGCAATACTATTTTGCTGCACGATAAAGACAAGAAGGTAGTATTGGAAGACCAACACAGCAATACATTTACCATGCACAAAGACGGTATAGACATTGTATCGGCAAAAAACATCAATATAAAAGCGCCCCAAGGTGATATCAATATGCAAGCCAATAATATGAGTGCAAAATGTAATGTGGCGTATAAAGTAGAAGCTAGTACACAAGTAGAGATTAAATCTTCGGGTACTGCTGTGTTAAAGGGCAGTATAGTACAAATAAATTAAGAAAAACAATATATATGGGAGCAGCAGCAAGAGTAGGTGATGCAACAAATCACGGTGGCACAGTTACAGGTCCGGGGGTAAGCAATGTGCTTATAGGTGGTATGCCGGCAGCTGTAATGGGCGATATGCACGTATGTGGTATATACGGACATCCGCCAAGTTCGCCTTTTGTTATAGGAAGTGCCACGGTGTTGATAGGTGGTAGGCCGGCTTTAAGAGCTATGGATGTTTGTGGATGTGGTGCAAGTGTGCCGGTGGGCTGTCCTACTGTGATTATTGGAGGGTAAAACAAAAAATATTTACGATAAATAAAAAAGAAACATGGCAGATACATTTTATATAGATAGAGGCTGGAATTTTCCACCATCGTTTTCTAAATATACCAAAGGAGCTGAAATGGTAACCGATGAAGAAGATATTCGCCAAAGCCTGATTGTGCTTTTGAACACTCGTGTGGGCGAACGTATGTTTCATCCTGATTTGGGAAGCCCGGTTTACGATTTTGTTTTCGAAAATTTGAATTATACAAATGTCACACGACTAGAGAACAGTATACATGATTTGGTTAGTTTGTACGAACCCCGTATCATATTAAACAATGTGTCTATTATGAAACATGTGGAAAAAGGGGAACTGATAATAAAGTTAGATTACACCATACCATCTTCAGCAATAACAAATGCAATAAGTTTAGCTTTTCCTTTGGGTTAAACATCTTAAAGATATAGATTTATGAAGAATCAAAAACGGTCATATACATTGTTGCATACCGGTACACATCAATCCGATAGGTATACCAAAGCCTTAGATGGCTCTTATATACCTATAGACGAGCGTACCTTGTCAGACCTAGTGGAGCAGATGGCACTATATGCAAAGTCTGTAAAATATTATAATGAACATAATCAGCACCAAGGCGACTGGACAGACTTTTTTGAAGAAATCTATGATTATAAACTCAAAAAAGTACGATTTAGTAGTATTGAAGATTTAGAATCTAAGGCTTCCACTTCGCCTCATCTTGCTGTTTTGTTGTCTTTTTTACAGCTGTATATCAAGGAAATAGAAGCGCTTAATACCATTACAGATAAGCATCTTGATTTTTATTATAGCGAACTTCTAAGACTCAAAAAAAGAGCAGCACAACCGGATAAAGCAATAGTAACTTTTGAGTTGAAAAAAGATCAGCGTTCGGTACAACTTCCTCAAGGTACCCATTTATTTGCACAGCAAGATGAGCAAGGTAAAGAGGTATTGTATTCTACCTTGTCGGAACTGGAAATATTACCGGCCACCATATCGGATATAGAAGAGGTGCAGAAAATGACCGCTTCTAGTGCAGTCAACACTTTTGATACATTTGTTATATCCAGTGCCTTATTTAATCTTACTGAGGGTAGAAGAAAGATAACTATAGACATGAGATTGTCTATGCCTGTGAATGACTCTACATTTGAAGTGGAATATTCCGGCCCAAAAGCTTGGGAAAAACCTTATCGAGTACGAGCCAAGAATATAGATAATAAGCTTTGCCGGCTTATCATTCTAATCAGTAAAAAACAAGCGGCTTTTACGCCTGCCAACACAGTGCACGGCCTAAAATTTGAAGAAGAAGCCCCCTTGCTAAAAATTCGTTTGAATAAAAAAAAGAAAAATCGTGAGTTTTGGAGTTATTTTGCCCCCTCTTGTGTCGAATCTATATTTACCAGTGTAAATGGTGCTAAAACGCTGTGTTTGCAAAATGATTTTGGAAAAATAGATACCAATACTACCTCTTTCAAACCCTTTGGTCCTATTCCTAAAAAAGGATATTCCACCTTGTTCATAGGCCATAAAGATATTTTCAACAAGTTCTTAAAATCCTTTCATATTGCTATGTCTTGGAAAGGCTTGGCTTATAAGAATTTAGAAAATCAGGTGGAAAAGTATAATGAATTGTTAGCAGAATACCAGCAATCACATTTGTTTAATGGTTCTGACTTACGGAATTTTTCTTTTGGCCATCCCCCCGGAGATATAGAAATATTGGACGAAGGCAAATGGAAAAAGCTACCTATAAATGAACAACATGGTTTTACAAAAAACAGGGAGCTGTATCAAAATAAATATTATACCCAAAAACATGAGCTTGTATCGTCTCCTTTACAACATAGCATACAATCGTACAAAGAAGGTTATCAGACCGGATTTGTACGCATGAAACTCAATATTGATTTTGGTCATCAGGTGTATCCCGAACTTATCAAGTTTCAAGCCTATAATCAAAATAGGGAGAATGATGCGGAAAAGTATAAATATGTGCCCAAGCCTTATGTGCCTGAATTTAACACATTGCATATAGATTATGAAGCCAGCTCGTCAGACCAAAAAGATTTCAAGTGTTTTTACTCCAATTCATTTGGTTATAAAGTGCTCAATGATAGAGTTGATAATATCAGAGATGATGTTGGATTAAATGTTGATGCCAATCATGAAGTATATATTGGGGTTCAAGACTTTCACGCACCGGCTACCTTGCATCTATATATGCAATTAGATGCATCTGTCAGTATAGAAACCCCTCTTAATGAGGATAATCTCTCTTGGTCTGTATTAAAAAATAACACATGGACTAAGATTGAAGCTAATGCCATAGTTGTAAATACCACTAAGGGCTTTATGCAGTCCGGTTTAATAGGTTTACGGTTTCTGAATCTTACTTCTGCATCACAAACATTGATGCCAGCCAACAAAACGTGGATTAGGTTAAGTTTTAATACCGATAGATGTCCCAAAATAAAAAAGATATATACAAATGCGGTAATGACGGCATGTGTTTTGGATGGAAGAGATTTGTCGCATTTAGCAAAAGGTTTGACAAAAAATACTATCTCGAAATTACAAACGCCTATACAAAGTATAAAGTCGGTAACACAGCCGGATGTTTCATTTGATGGCGTACCCCAAGAGACCACTAAAGATTACCGTACACGCATTAGTGAGCGATTGAGGCATAAAAACCGAGCATGGAATATTTGGGATTATGAGAGACTTGTTTTAAGTGAATTTAGAGATATTATGTTTGCCAAATGTTTTTGTTGTACGCAAGATAAGTCTAAAGTAAATATAATGTTGATACCCAAAGGTGTGTTTGACATAGCAGAATCTAGTGCCATCAAAAAAGTGGCGCCTGTTAGAAAACGAGAAATACGACGCTTTTTGCAGATGCGAACTTCGCCTTTTGTGTCCGTTGATATTCAGGATCCTAAGTATGAAATTTTAAGTGTAGAGTGTAAGGTAAAATTACATCCCGATTATACTAACATCAGATATTATGAAAACAAATTAAATCAGGCGCTTGTCAATTTTCTCACGCCTTACCGAAATGAGACCTATTCTCCTAAAGCATCTTTGTATATTTCAAATATCATTGCTTTTATTGAGAGTCAAGACTATGTAGATTGGATACAAGATATCAAAGTGAGTAGTGATTGTCAATATTTTAAAAGACAAGACATGTTAGTAGGCTCTCAGCCTAACGCTGTATTGATATCATTGCCAGAGTATAACGACATACATTTTGAGTAATATGGAAACAACAAATGCATCAAATACAAACACATCGAAGCCTATTCCTGAACATTTTGATATAGAAAAACTAAGGATTAGGGCTATAGAGCAAGCTTTTAAGCTGTCGAAAAAAATATGGACAGATAATAATGAGCACGACCCCGGTGTAACCTTATTGGAAATCCTAGCTTTTGCCCTTGCAGATATTGGGTACAGAACATCTTTTGATATTAAAGACATACTAACCCAAACCAAAGAGGACGGAAAACAAACGTATATACCAACCCAAGAACATTTATTTGTTGCAGAAGAGATATTGCCTTCCCATCCTGTTACACTATTAGATTACAAAAAACTAATATTGGAAAATGTAGAGGGTGTACATAATGCCAATGTTTGTATTGCTAATACAGCTAATATAAAAGGTTTTTATGATGTATATATAGAACTTGAAGGTGAAAATACGAGAAAATATAACGTGAAAAAAGAGGTTTATAACCTATTTCGTTCACATCGAAACTTATGTGAAGATATTCGTGCTGTCAATTATATAGAACCTGTGTTTTTAAATCTTAATATAAATCTTGAGTTAGATGAGTATGTGAGTAAATATGATATCCCTGATATTGTAAAGGAAGTATTTAAAACTAT
>PDWJ01014631.1_pt1 | contig 10946 bp, 13 predicted proteins | sample 1430881 | NCBI WGS metagenome assembly PDWJ01 (sample SAMN01162460, study PRJNA174530) | Oral metagenome, whole genome shotgun sequencing project. | biome: Marine environment; feature: Marine mammal; material: Swab sample of the gingival sulcus; isolation source: swab sample of gingival sulcus... | reverse complement strand
CACCAACCAGAATAATCGGGCGCTCGCCGGTGGCGGCTTGTAAACCAAACCCGGCCGGCACGCCATAACCCATGGTCGCATAAAAACCGGGGGCGACCAGCCGCGTGTTATAAATATCCAAAGTGGTAAAAAAACAGTCGCCAATATCCGAAGCAATCGGCATGCTGCCTTTTTCTTTAAATAAATCATTAAGTAAAATAGCAATATCATTGGGCGTACAGAGCGTATCGTCAGCGCAAAAACCGTACTCAAAAGTTTCCGGACAGGCAATTTTATGCTCACCGTCGGTATTTTGCGGGCATTTTTCCAGCAACGTTTCAACCAAACGTGACAACGGTAGATCCGGGTAATTGTGATAGCCCATCGAACACTGCCCATCAGCAGCGATAATGGCGCGGCGCAAATCAAACGATTTGCCCGACAAACCAAAATTATTATCGGTCAAAATCACACCGAGTAAAAACGCCACATCGGCGCGATCAACCAATTGGCGCAAGGCTTCGTCACCACCCGTGCCCAAATAGGTGCCACGCAGATCAATATCAGCTTCATCAGCAAATAACCCCCGCCCCATCAAGGTTGTTACTACCGGAATTTTCAAACGACGTGCCAGTTCAGCGACTTGTTTTTCCACCCCAAAACGGCGAATTTCCACCCCGGCCACCAGCACCGGATTTTCCGCCTGGCGCAGCTGTTCTAAAGTCGCCTCCGCACAGGCATTCAGTGCTTGCGGGTATGCCGGCCACAGCTCTTCACTAGGCGCCGGTACCCGCTGGCACGGGGCAAAGACTTTATCACGCGGAATTTCTAAATACACCGGGCGCGAGTGACGGCGACAGTTTTCCAATACGCGGGCGATTTGTGCTGGTGCTCTTTCAGGGTCATCTAAAACGGCTTGGTCACAGGTCACTTCTTCGTAAACTTTTAATTGTGAATTCAGACTCTTGGCCTGGTGATGCACCAGTAAGCCGGTGGCTTTATCGGCATCCCCCGGCCCGCCGGAAATCACCACCACCGGCGATTTTTCCGCATACGCCGAGGCAATCGGATTAACCATATTAAACCCACCGGCACCATAAGTTACCGCTGCCACCGACGGTCGGCCATGCAAGCGTGCCGCCGCATCGGCAGCAAACCCGACACCGGGTTCGTGACTCATATAAAACGTGGGTAAAATATTAGATTCTTCCACCACCTTAAAAAACGGCAGGGCAAAATCGCCCGGTAAACCAAAAATTTCTGATACGCCGTGGGCTTTTAACCCGTGGAGTAATTGTTCTGCTAAATTCATCGTTATTTCCTATACTGCTACAGCGGTGAATTACACCGTTTCCAAGGCAATGGCGATGCCCTGCCCGACACCGATACACATCGTTGCCAAGGCTTTGGTGCCGGCCGGTTGATCGGCAATATCCACCATCGCACTACCGGTGATGCGCGCCCCCGAGGCACCCAATGGATGGCCGAGAGAAATCGCCCCACCATTGGGATTTAAACGCGGATCGGTGAGCTCAATGCCAAAGTGGCGAATGGTCGCCAAGGCTTGACTGGCAAAGGCCTCGTTTAACTCGATAATGGCAAAATCATCCATCGTTAAGTTCAAACGTTTTAACAATCGCTCAGTTGCCGCAATCGGGCCAATACCCATAATGCGCGGTTCAACCCCGCAGGATGCCATGCCGAGGACTTTTACCTTGGGCTTCAGCCCGTATTTTTCGACCGCTGCATCCGAGGCCAGCAACAAAGCCGCCGCCCCGTCGTTCACACCCGAGGCGTTACCGGCTGTTACCGTGCCGTCTTTGAATAAAGGACGCAACTTGGCCAGTTTTTCTACCGTGGTACCCGGACGCGGGTGTTCGTCGCAATCGACAATTAAATCGTCCTGCTTGCGGCGTTTAACGGCCACCGGCACGATTTCCTTAGCCAGCCGCTCACGGGCCGCTGCCGTTTTGGCCTGTGAATGGGCGGCAAAGGCGTCTTGATCCTCGCGCGAGATATTAAAATCCTGGGCAACATTTTCGGCCGTTTCCGGCATGGTTTCAACGCCGTATTGTGCCTCCAGCGCCGGATTAGGGAAACGCCAGCCGATGGTGGTATCGTAAACGGCGTTGCTGCGCGAAAATGCGGTTTCAGCCTTGGGCATCACAAACGGCGCCCGCGACATCGACTCGACCCCGCCGGCGATGACCAAATCGGCATCCCCGGCTTTAATCGCCCTGGCCGCCATACCGATGGTATCCATACCGGAACCACAAAGACGGTTAACCGTCGTCCCCGGTACGGCTTCGGGATAACCTGCCAGCAATAGCGACATGCGCGCCACGTTGCGGTTGTCTTCCCCGGCCTGATTGGCACAGCCGAAAAGGCAGTCATCAATCAGTGCGGCATCAAAGGGAAAACGCGATTTAATATCGGCCAGCACCACCGCACCCAAATCGTCGGGGCGGATTGATGCCAAAGCACCGCCATAGCGGCCAAATGCCGTTCGGCAATAGTCAATAATATAAGCGTTTTTCATTAGTTTCTCCCCATTTACTGCACATCAAAATCAAAGGTTGCCCTTTTGCTTTTGACAAAAGTCTGACAAGTCAATACCATGCCGCGGGCAACGTCGTCGTCTTCGAGACCATAATTTAACACCATCTCGGCTTCACCATCGAGCTGTTTGGCTTTACAAGTGGCACACACACCGCCTTTACAGGCAAACGGCACATCGGCACCGGCGGCGATGGCGGCATCCAAGACATTTTGATCTTCAGCAATCGGAATTTCCTGGGAAACGCCTTTACTGATAATGGTCATCATAAAATCTGTTTCACTGGCATCGACTTTGCGCGGGGCTTGAGCCGCGTCCGGCGTCCCGAATAATTCTAAGTGAATGCGCTTTTTATCCAGGCTTTTGTCGATAAAAGTTTGGCGGAATAATTCAATCAATGGCAACGGCCCACACATATACACATGGTCAATATTGGTGCCGACAAAACCGTCGATTAAGGGGCCGACAGTTTCCTTGTCGGGGCGCTGCGCCAACATCGGCAGGTCGCGAGCCTCGCGCGTCACCACGTGAATAACCGAAAAGCGACTCAGATAAGCATTTTTTAAGTTATCCAGCTCGGTAAAAAACATAATATCAGCACGCCGTGGATTGACGTAAATCAACACCACTTCGGTGTGGTCAAAATTGCCCAGCACATAATTAATCATGGCAAAATTAGGCGTGATACCACTGCCGGCTGCTAAAAAGAAAAAGCGGCTTTCTTGCTGAATTTGTTCGTCTGACGGCAGGCAAAAATCACCTTGCGGCGCCTGCACGCCAAGGACATCTGGCAAAAGTGATGGTGACGGCATTGGCTGTTTCAGGTTTGACAGCGGAAACCGTTAAATCGTAGTAGTTTGACATAAAATTTTCCTTTGTGTTGTGCCTTAGGGGGTGTTACCCTCTTTTTAATGACATTTGAAATACTCAAATGGTTCTTTGCAGCTAAGGCAACGGTATAGCGCCTTGCAAGCGGTCGAGCCAAAGGCGCTGACCAGCTCGGTGTGCTCGCTACCACAACGCGGACAGGCCTTGGGTTTTTGTGCCCCTTGACCACAGTCGCCGTTAGGTGGTGCAATACCGTACTTGCGCAATTTTTCCCTTGCCTCGGGTGCTATCCAGTCGGTTGTCCAGGCAGGCGACAGCTGTTCGTATAATTTTGGAGCCGGATAGCCGGCGGCAACCAATGCTTCGGTTACCATATCGCGAATCGCATGTGTTGCCGGACAACCCATATAAGTTGGCGTTAGCGTTACCTGAATTTCACCGTCTTTAATTGCCACATCGCGAATAATGCCCAGTTCGTTTAAAGTCAATACCGGCACTTCGGGATCGGGTACTTGCTTAAGCACCGCCTTGATGGCAGCTAAATCCAGTGGTTTCAGCGCGTCGTTCATTACCATTTAGCGCCCGGATGTTCGCGGACGACTGCCTGCATTTCGGCCAGCAAATACCCCAGCGTTTCGGTATGTACGCCGTGAATGCCGCCGTCGTAGTAGTAGTCCGGATTGGGAACGGTAAGGCCAGCGTGATCCAAGGTGGCAGTCACCGTTTCCAGCCACTGCGCATTCAGTTTGGCCTTATCCGGCACGCTGCCGGCTTGAAGCAAAGCCTTCTCGACGTCGTCTTGTTCAAATAACTCTTTGCTGTACGGCCAAATATGATCCAGTGCCTTGGCCAGGCGACGATGACTTTCTTCGGTGCCTAAGCCCAAACGCTCGACCCAATCGGCTTGATGTTGACAGTGATAGGTCACTTCTTTGACGCTTTTTTGGGCGATGGCGGCAAATTCCTCGACATTGGAATTGAGCATTGCCTTGTATAAATCCAGCAAAAAGACGCTGAGTAAATAACCACGCAGAATAATCTGAGCAAAGTCGCCGTTTTCCAATTCCGCCAGTAAATAGTTGGTGTACTGACGTTCGTTGCGCAAATAAGCCAAATCGTCGGCGGTTTTGCCCTCGCCTTGATATTTTGCCGCCAGCTCCAGCCACGCCGTCGCCTGACCCAGCATATCCAGCCCGATATTGGCAATGGCAATTTCTTCTTCGAGCATTGGCGCCGTGCCCACTTGTTCGCATAAACGCTGCGACAAAATCATCGCCGTATCACCCATACGCAGGGCGTAGCGGTATAAATGCTTATCTGCTGCCATTACATATGCCCCACTTCTTCGGGAATGTCATAAAAAGTCGGGTGGCGATAAATTTTATCGTCAGATGGCTCGATAAACGCCGCCCGTTCGTCGGCTTCCATGGCTAAAATCGCTTCCGACGGCACCACCCAAATAGACACCCCTTCACTGCGGCGCGTATAGAGATCGCGGGCATTTTGCAACGCCATTTTGCTATCGGTGGCGTGCAGCGAACCCACATGTTGATGCGATAAACCGGCTTTCGCGCGGATAAAGACTTCGTATAATTTATATTGACTCATTTTATTGCCCTTTTTAGTCAGTTACTTTATAAAATCATTGCCATCAAACAACCTAAGCAGCCTTGGCGGCTTCTCGCTTGGCGGCAAAGGCTTCCGCCGCTTCAATCACCCAAGCGCCCTCTTCCTGTGCCTTGCGACGCTGTTCAATGCGCTGGCGATTGCAAGGGCCGTGACCGCTGATTACTTGATAAAACTCATCCCAATTGATCTCGCCAAAGTCGTAGTGTCCGCGTTCTTCGTTCCATTTTAAATCTGGATCGGGGATGCTGACACCTAGATATTCAAACTGTCTAACGCTGTTATCGACAAACTTTTGCCGCAGTTCATCGTTGCTAAAGCGCTTAATCTTCCACGCCATCGACTGGGCCGAATGCGGCGAATCGGCATCGTTGGGGCCAAACATCATCAGTGCCGGCCACCACCAACGGTTAACGGAATCTTGTACCATCGCCCGCTGTTCTTCGGTGCCTTTCATCATTTGCATTAACAACTCATAACCTTGGCGCTGATGGAAAGATTCTTCTTTACAGATGCGCACCATACCGCGCGAATAAGGCCCGTAAGAGGTGCGTTGCAAGGCCACCTGATTGACAATAGCGGCGCCGTCAACCAGCCAACCCACGGTACCGACATCGGCCCATGACAGGGTAGGATAGTTAAAAATCGAGGCATATTTCATCTTGCCTTCCAACATCGCATTCGTCATCTCTTGACGGTCGGCACCCAAGGTTTCGGCGGCACAGTAGAGGTATAAACCGTGGCCGGCTTCATCTTGGATTTTCGCCATTAAAATGGTCTTGCGCTTGAGTGCGCACCAAGTTTTTGCGGTACTTCTCCGGCATCCAGTCGCGCGGCTCAATTTTAATTTCAGCTTCGATTTTTTCCTCGAAGTGTTTTAATTGCTGTTCTTCTGTCATTTTCTCACCTCTTTACGTTCTAATTCAGTTTTCCTTTATTTTATTTTTAAGCTGGCGATAAGCCATTATCGCTTTATACAAACATATAACACACCATAGATGTGGCACAATGGCGGTTGTCTTTGTCGTAGATATCGACAACCCCCCGCAAAGTGCGGCGTCCGCGTTGAACAATACGCGCCTCCAGGCGAATATCACCCGGATGTACCGGCTTTAAAAACTGCGTACTTAAATCCAAAGTCGCCATGTTTTCGGTGTGGCCGATGGCGGCGATAATGGGAAAAATCATCAAACTGTCCGCCAAGGCCATAATCGCCTGCCCGCATAAATGCGCCTCGTCGTGGGGGGGCGGAAAGCGGCGAAACAAATCCGGGTTGTGTCCCAATTGAAAAGTCGCCGTCTGTTCATCCAAATGGGTAATTTGAATATCCATATGGTCAAGCACCCAAGGCGGAAAAATATGCTCATTCTGCCAACGGACACTGTCACCATATTCGGCCATCACCTCAGGTGTTGCTGTAATCATTGCATTTTCTCCTTTTTATGAACATAACAGGTAAACGCCACGCTTTCAACCCAGCAATTCACTCTGGTTTCTTAAACGGCAGTTCTACCCCATTGCTTGCGGGATTGCCAACGCCAGCCAAGGCACAAAAACAATCAGCATAATGCGAATCATGTCGGCAATCCAAAAGGGTGTAACCCCCTTAAAAATTGTCGATGTCTTGACATCGGGCAACTGGCCTCTTAGTACGAAGACATTCAAACCCACCGGCGGCGTCAACAGCGAAATTTCGGTGGCAATGACGACGATAATGCCAAACCAAATTAAGTTCATTTCTGAGGTTCCCGCCTCAAAGAAGGTCAACCCGGCGATTACCGGCGCAAAGATCGGCACGGTCAACGTAACCATCGATAAACTTTCAAAAACGGCCCCCAACATCAAATAAATGCCGATAATCACCATAATCACCATATAGGGCGAAAAATCATTGGAAACGACGACATTAAGTAACTCATTCGGCAATCCGGTTCTGACGATAAAGCGTGAAAAAATAGCAGAACCGATCAGCACCACGAATAGCGAGGTCGAAGTCAATACCGATTTCACCACGGCTGATCGAAAACCTTCCCAGGTAAAGCGTCTGAAGACTATTGACAAAATCAACGTGCCCACAGCACCGACGGCCGCGGCTTCATCGGCAGCGTAAATTTTAAAGTACAAACCGCCAAAAATCATCACAAACAACATCAACAGCGGCGTCACTCTAAAAGCCGCCAAGAGCATTTCTTTGGTGGTGAATTTTTCACCGGCAGGCCCAGAATCCGGCTTCATTATCACTGTTGCGACGACGGCAACGATATAAAGGGCGATACCCAAAATCCCGGGCAATACCCCGGCTAAAAACATTTTTGCCACCGACTGTTCGGTCATAAAGGCATAAATCACCAACAGCACCGACGGTGGTATCAAAATACCCAAGGTTCCACCGGCAGCAATGGATGCCGTAGACAGCGAATCGTGGTAGCCGAACTTGCGCATTGACGGCATGGAGACTTCGGCCATGGTTGCCACCGTAGCCAGAGACGAGCCGGAAATGGCGCTAAAACCACCCGATGCCAAAATCGTTGACATTGCCAAACCACCCTTAAAGCGGCCAATCACGGTATAGCCGGCGCGGTATAAATCGTGGGCCATACCGGAGCGGGCAATTAACATCCCCATCAATATAAACAAGGGAATAATCGATAATTCGGTTTTTTGAATCGTCTGCCAAATATCGTGGGCAGCGGGGCCCAGTGACGATTTAAAGCGCCAATTATTTAAAGCGGCAAAACCGACAGCACCGACGATACCCATGGCAAAACCGATGGGTATGCGTAAAAAAACCAGGCCGATAACAATCAGAAAGCCAATAATAGCAGCAGTCATAGTAGTCCTTAATATATAGAAAAAATTACAAAAATAAGCGGTGGCGAATTTCGGCGATATCATCGTCTAAATTCTTAACAAAAATAGAGATAATATGCAAAGCGGCCAACATCACCATAATAATGGCAACAAAAGCCAAGATAACGGCGAAAAACTGACAAAAATAGCTTTCCTGAATGCCTAGCTCTTCGAACATCACTTCGCGACCCGGACGAGAAAGTCTTCCCGCCTTATCCCACATCCAATACGACAGGGTGGCACAACTGATGGCCACCAACATATCGATGACAAAAAACTGAACTTTCTTAAGGTTGCCGGGGAACAGCTTGTCGAGCAAATCGACATCCAAGTGCTCATGGCGCATGGTAATGACCGGGAAGCTGGTTGCAAATACGACAATCAGCGCCAGTCGGAAAATTTCTTCTCTAATCACGATAGAGGCATCAAAAAAATACCTGGCAAAGACATCGGCAAAACCTAGAAACATAATCATTATCAGCAAGGTACCGGCTATCGCCAAGAGAATATTGTTTAATTTTCGACGCAGCTTAATAATGGTAGGATTGGCTTTCATCTTAATACTCGGTTCACTTTAGAAAAAGAGAGGCACCAAGGCCTCTCTTTGTACGGCTATATTTATTGACTTTTGTAGTCTGTCATTGTTTTCATAATATAGTCGTAAGCCGCTTGACCATCGACGCCTTTATCGGTTATTTCTTTGATAACTTTGGCTTTGATACCGTCAGCCATCTTAGCAAAGGATTTAACTTCCTCTTCTGACATGGCAGTTACCTTACCGTTTTCTTTGTATGACTTCAGTCCATTCTCGTAAAGCTGATCCCAAACCTTACCAGCATCAACGGAGAGCTTTTCGCCGAAGTATTCATTGATCGCTTTTTTGTCCGCTTCACTAACGCCGTCCAGCGCTTCTGGGTTCATAAAGATACCAAAAGAGCCCCGATAAAAACCACCCGGCACGCTGTAGGCGTTAGGTGCGACTTCGTGTAAACGCATCAACGCAACCGTTCCCATCGGCAGGAAAGTACCGTCAACCATGGCCCCAGAAATAACCTCATAACTTTTTGAGGCCGGTACCACCACCGGTGAGACACCCAGTGCTTCACCAACTTCGGCAGCTACACCGCCGGCGATGCGCATTTTGCGCCCCTTAAGCTCTGATAGTGATTTAATTGCACCGTCTTTGTTCATTAACAGATAAGCCGGTGCGTGCACCATTACACCAACTAATTCAACGCCTTCGAATTCATTGGCTTTGGCAAAGAACTTTTCGTGGGCTTTCCAGTACGCATACGAAGCGGCCTCAGAACTTCCGGGAAAACCTGGCAACTCAATCAGCTTGGTGGTGGTAAAGCGACCTGGGAAATAGCCACTAAATGTCCACGACAAATCAGCCCCGCCGTATTCTATCAGCTCCAATAGACCATTGGGCGGCGCAAGGCCGTATTCGACTTCAAGACTAACGCGCCCGTCAGTGCGTTCTTCTAATTCTTTTTTAACGGTTGGCCACAAGGAAGCATTGATATTGTGCGTGGTGGGCAACCAACTGGCGACTTTTAACACTTTATCGGCCGCACTGGCAACACTGGCTAAACCGCACAAAACGCCGATGGCGAGTAAATGACGAAACGTTGTTTTCATAATATTATTTCTCCTAAGGATATTATCTTGTCAAAAGTAACTATTGTTATTGAAGCATAAGTTTAACTTATAAAGATAGTTACTGGTGTTTAATGATATTATAAACCGACCAATCGGTCAATTAAAAATCACACTGCAGGTGAGCTATCGCCGCCCTCACGGTAAAAAACTGCCGGGCGTTTTTGCAAAAAGGCACTAACACCTTCTTTATAATCTTCACTATAACCGGCCTGGCGCTGATATTCAGCTTCCAGCGCCAACTGCGCCGCTAAGTCATTAGTAAGCGCGGCATTGAGTGCTGCAATCGTTAACTGCGTACCCGTTTTGGGGCCATAAGCCAATTGTTTTGTTAGACTTTCTGCTTTTTCTACCAGCACCGCCGGGTCGTGCAATCGCCAGACCAAACCGTATTGCATTGCTTCTTCGGCAGTTAGCACCGCATTGGTTAACACCAACGCTTTGGCACGCGCCAATCCGAGTAAATGCACCAAACGCCACGTCAACCCTGAATCCGGCACCAAACCGATTTTACCAAATGCCATGGCAAATTTGGCATGATTGGCGGCCAGCACCATATCGCAAGCCAGTGCCAAACCAATGCCCGCACCGGCGGCTACCCCATTGACGGCAGCAATTTTGGGTTTATTAAGGGCCGCTAAGCGTGTTATCAATGGATTATAAAAAGTGTTAATGGTCTCACTTAAATCATAAGTTTGCTGGCTGGGATCGCGATCCCCCAAATCCTGACCGGCACAAAACCCACGCCCGGCACCGGTAAACATCAGCGCTCGAATATTATCGTTTTGTTCAACTTCGGTCAAGGCTTCCTGTAGCGCATAATGCATATCATTATTAAAAGCATTCAATTGCTTGGGTCTATTCAAAGTAATCACGGCATAGCCTTGTTTAACGTTAAACAGTATCGGGGTATCAGGGTTTGTCATTTGTTTTCTCCGGTTACTTTTTCTTAAAGCGATTCAGTATATCGGCCTTATGCAAAGCATGGCAAAATATACTTGACCACTTGGTCGGTTTATTGATACATTATACATAAAATCCACAGATGATAAATATAAAAGCAGACATCTTTTAACCACAATCAAACAATAACTGCGCCCTTGCGCTAACCGGAGAAAACCCCATGTCAACTTGGTTTAATCAACACAAAGCCACTTTAGAAAATGCTTTAACCGCCTGTCAACAACGTCATCATTGGGGTGCCTACCCCGAAATCCCCAGCGAAAAAATTTACGGCGAAGGCAGTAAAAAAGCCGGTGAAGACGCCTTTAAGGCACTACACAACCAACCCTTTACCTTTACACAACCGATGGAAGGCGCAGCTTATGTAGAAGCTGACAGTCAATCCCCTTACGGCTTTGCACTGGGTATCACCTATCCAAAAATCCCCGTAGACAGTCTACTCGATCGCGCCGAAGCGGCGCAAAAGCAGTGGCGGCGTCTCGAT
>PDWJ01010965.1_pt1 | contig 10947 bp, 9 predicted proteins | sample 1430881 | NCBI WGS metagenome assembly PDWJ01 (sample SAMN01162460, study PRJNA174530) | Oral metagenome, whole genome shotgun sequencing project. | biome: Marine environment; feature: Marine mammal; material: Swab sample of the gingival sulcus; isolation source: swab sample of gingival sulcus... | reverse complement strand
TGACCGAGAAGCTCGCCTCCCGCTACTACCGCGATATGCGTCTGGTGTCGATTGGCGGCGGTGCCGATGAGGTGATGCTGGGTATCCTGTGCAAATTTATGGGCACCTTGCCCAAGTCTTGAGGATGTCCTGTGGAGTCTCTGCCTGCAGGTGGTCGCCCGCATTGGGTAAAGTCAATCACTTGCGCTATGCGGATAGTCTGCAAACGGGCTTATTTTATAAAGAACTAAACAATGCGATTTGAAAAAATACTGATAGCCAACCGTGGCGAAATTGCCTGCCGCGTTATTGAATCTGCCAAGGCGCAGGGTTACACCACCGTGGCGGTGTACTCCGAGGCAGATGCTGGTGCGCGCCATGTGCAGCTCGCGGATGAGGCGCTGTGCATCGGCTCGGCGGCGGTGTCGGCCTCGTATCTGGATGCCGACAAGGTGCTGGCCGCAGCAGCGCAGAGCGGGGCGCAGGCGATTCACCCCGGCTATGGTTTTTTGTCAGAAAACGCCGCCTTTGCCCGCGCCTGTGCAGCGGCGGGGCTGGTATTTATCGGCCCCGGCGCGGCGGCGATTGAGCTGATGGGCTCGAAGCGGCAGTCGAAAATCGCCATGCTGGCAGCCGGAGTGCCCTGTGTGCCGGGCTATGAGGGCGCAGAGCAGGGCGACGAGCGCCTGATCGCCGAGGCGGACAAGATTGGCTATCCGGTGATGGTCAAGGCCTCTGCTGGCGGTGGCGGTCGCGGTATGCGGATAGTCGCACAGCGCGAGGAGATGCCAGCGGCATTAAAATCCGCGCGCTCGGAGGCACTGAACGCCTTTGCCTCGGATGAGCTGATTCTGGAAAAAGCCGTGCTCAACCCCCGCCATATCGAAATCCAGGTCTTTGCCGATGAGCAGGGGCAGACCGTGTATCTGGGCGAGCGCGATTGCTCCTTGCAGCGCCGCCATCAAAAAGTGGTTGAGGAAGCGCCGTCGCCCTTTGTCAGCGCCGAGCTGCGCCAGGCCATGGGCACAGCGGCGGTGGAGGCGGCGCGCGCCTGCAACTATCGCGGCGCGGGCACGGTCGAGTTTTTGGTCGATAGCGAGCGCAACTTCTACTTTTTGGAAATGAACACTCGCCTGCAAGTGGAGCACCCGGTGACCGAGCTGGTCACCGGGCTGGATTTGGTCGCGCTGCAACTGCGCGTGGCGCAGGGCGAGCCGCTGGGCTTTGCTCAGGACGATGTGCAATTAAACGGCCACGCGATTGAAGTGCGTCTGTATGCCGAAGATCCCGCTCAGGGCTTTATGCCGCAAACCGGGCAGATACTGCGCTGGCAGATGGCCGAGGGCGCGCGCAACGACCACGGTATTGTCGAGGGTCAGCAAGTCAGTTCGCACTACGACCCGATGCTGGCCAAGGTGATTTGCCACGCCCCCAGCCGCAGTCAGGCGATTAACCAGCTGCGCAAGGCGCTGGCCGATACTGTACTGCTGGGCGTCAAGCACAATGCGGCGTTTCTGCGCGAGCTGCTCGACAGCGCGGTGTTCCGCAATGGCGAGGCGACCACGCAATATATCGAAGAGCAGTTTTTGCCCGCCTACAGCGCAGATGCGGATAGCCCCGGCGTGGCGCTGGCGGCGCTGCTGGTGTATCTCCATGCGGCGCTGGCTGACAGTACGCGGCGCGGCTGGTGGAGTGTTAGCACCCAGCCCTGGCCGGTGCGCCTGCAACTGGGCGAGCAGTGCTACCACGCCGGTGTGCGTCCCGTTGCGGCGGGCGAATACCATATTCAGCTCGGCGAGGAGACGCTGGTCGTCAAGCAAATCCGCGACGATGGCCTCTGCTTCTCCGCCTGTCTTAACGGGCAGCAGCAGCGCGTTCACTATGCGCTGCGCGACAATCGCCTGTGGCTGAGCAACCAGCGCGGCTGCTTTGTATTTGACAACACCACCCACCAGCGTGACAACCGCGACAGCGATGGCGAGGCCGAGCGCCTGATACGCAGCAAAATCAACGCTGCCGTCATTGTCCTCGATGTCGCGCCGGGGCAGCGCGTCAGCAAGGGGCAAACCCTGGCCGTACTGGAGGCAATGAAAATGGAGCACCCCTGCAAGGCACCGGCTGATGGTGTGGTAGAGACTATCCGCATTGCCGTTGGCGATCAGGTCAAGCCGCGACAAGTTCTGATTGAACTGGCGGAATAGGGCGCGCGCGGCAAAAAGCGGTTCATGTTTTCTGCATTTGCGTGTATCTTTAAGAAATTACTGCGCAAGTCGCAAATAACTGACAACAGGGGAAAGCAATGAGTGTAGCAGGCGGTCACCAGGGGATACTAAATCTGGCGATTAAAGACAAGGGCGCGTTGTACGCCGCGTTTATGCCGTTTGTGAAAAACGGCGGCTTGTTTATTCCCACCAACAAGGAATACAAGCTCGGCGATGAAGTGTTTATGCTGCTGATCCTGATGGACGACCCGACCAAAATGCCCGTCGCCGGCAAAGTGGTCTGGATTACCCCGCAGGGCGCGCAGGGCAACAAAACCGCCGGCATTGGCCTGCAATTTTCCGATCAGGACAACGGCCAGACCCGCCGCAAGATAGAAGGCTTCCTCGGCGGCGCACTCAAGGCAGACCGCCCCACCCACACCATGTGAACACCTCTCAGCACTGCCCCGGCGTATTACGCCGGGGCTGCTGCTGGCCTATCCGCATAGCCGGAACAGACAAGGCATCCGCATGATGATTCAAACCGTGGCGATTGCCCACACGCCCTTTCAGGAAAAGTTTGCCATTCCGCGCCAGCCGGGGCTGGCGCCGGCGGCGCGTGGGCGGATTGTCTTGCAGGCACCCTTTGACCGCCCCGAGGCGCTGCGTGGGCTGGAGCTGTGCAGCCATATTTGGCTGTTATTTGAGTTTCATCAGGCGCTGCCGAGCGCAGATGCGGCGCGCCCGCCCACCTTGCAGGTGCGGCCACCGCGTCTGGGCGGCAACAAGAAAATCGGCGTATTTGCCAGTCGCTCGCCGTATCGCCCTAACCGCCTGGGGCAGTCACTGGTCAAGCTGGAGGCTGTGCGCGGTACCGAGCTGTGGGTGTCGGGGATTGATTTGCTCGATGGTACGCCGATTGTCGATATCAAGCCCTATCTGCCCTATGCGGATAAGCCACAGGGAGGTGGCGGGTTTGCGCATTGCAGGGAGCCTAATGCGGACGACTCCCAGGGAGGGGAGGAGTTTCCGCATTGCAGGGAGCATAATGCGGACAAGCCACAGGGAGGTGGCGGGTTTGCGCATTGCAGGGAGCATAATGCGGACAAGCCACAGGGAGGTGGCGGGTTTGCGCATTGCAAGGAGCATAATGCGGATAGGCCACCAGAGGAGGTCTTTTATACGCTGGCAGCGCAAGCGCCGCCGTGTATCGAGGTGTGCTGGCAGGTGCAGGCCAGAGAGCAGGCAGAACAGCATGCCCGGCGTCTGGGTGAGCCGCTAACGGCCTTGATTGAGCAGTGTCTGGCGCAAGACCCCAAGCCCGCCTATCAGCAGCCGAGTGCTGAACGCTGGTACGGGGTGCGCTTGTGGGATATCAATGTGCGCTGGAACTACCCCAGCGCCGAGAAAATCTGTGTACAGGCGGTAGAGCGCTGTACGGCAGCGCCTATGCCGCGTCCTGTTTGACGTTGTGGTAGATGTTTTGCACATCATCCACATCGTCGAGAATAGCTAAAAACTTCTCGAACAGTTCAACGTCGTCACCGCTGATCTCGGTGTAGGCCTGGGGGATAAACTGGATTTCATCCACGGTAAAGTCGGTATCATCGCCGCAGCATGCCAGCAGTGCCTGTTTGGTTTTAAAGTATTCGGTGTGCGGGGCGAACACGGTGAGCTGACCGTTCTCATTTTCAATGTCGATAACATCGACATCGGCTTCCATCAGGGCGTCGAGCACGGCTTCTTCATCGGCGTAGGCAAAGACAAAAATAGCCACATGGTCAAACAGGTGGCTGACGCTGCCCTCGGTGCCGATTTTGCACTGGGTTTTCGTCCACGCCTGGCGCACATCGCCAAAAGTGCGGTTGGGGTTGTCGGTCAGGCACTCGACAATCACCATACAGCCACCGGGGCCGTAGCCCTCGTAACGCGCCGGGGCAAAATCCTCACCCGCACCGCTTTCGGCCTTTTTCAGCGCCTTGTCGATAACGTGGGCGGGGACTTGATCCTTTTTCGCGCGCTCAATCAGGCCGCGCAGGGTCAAGTTACCGCTGACATCAGTACCACCAGCTTTGGCAGCCATATAGATTTCGCGGCTGTGACGGCTGTATATCTTGGCCTTCATGTCTGAGGTTTTGGCCATCGACTCTTTGCGGTTCTGGTAGGCTCTGCCCATTTGACACGTGCTCCGTAGGAAAGGAAGGTTTGCTGTAAATAACAGCCCGAACCCCTGTGGGTTCGGGCTGTGCGCAGGGGTTTATTTGCCCAGCTGCTTTTCCGTATTCACGACCACTTCCTTCATCGCCAGCAGGCTATCGGGGTTGAGTGACATGGTTTGAATACCGTTTTCGACCAAAAACTCGCAGACTTCGGGGAAGTCAGAGGGCGCCTGGCCGCAGATGCCAACGTATTTACCCGCCTTGTTACAGGCTTCGATGGCCATTTTCATCAAAAGTTTGACAGCTTCATTGCGCTCGTCGAGGCCAAACAGCAGGCCGGAGTCGCGGTCGGCACCCAGCGAGAGCTGGGTCAGGTCATTGGAGCCGATGGACATGCCGTCAAACAGTTCGAGGAACTGGTCGGCGAGCAGGGCGTTGGAGGGGATTTCGCACATCAAGTAAACCTTGAGGCCGTTCTCGCCGCGCTTGAGGCCGTTCGCTTCCATAATCGCAATAACGCTTCTGGCTTCATCCAGGGTGCGCACAAAGGGCACCATCAGAATCACATTGTCCAGTCCCATCTCGTCGCGCACGGCCTTGAGCGCCGCGCACTCCAGGGCGAAGGCCTCGGCAAAGTCCTCGGAGAAGTAGCGTGCAGCACCGCGGAAGCCCAGCATCGGGTTTTCTTCCTCTGGCTCGTAAATGTCGCCACCAATCAACGAGCGGTACTCGTTGGACTTGAAGTCAGACAGGCGCACCACCACGGGGCGGGGGTAGAAGGCGGCGGCGATAGTGCCCACGCCTTCCTTGATTTTCTCGACAAAGAAACGCTTGGGATCTTCGTAGCCACCGACCACCTTGTCGATACGGTACTGGGTGTACTCGTCGAGCTTGTCGTACTCCAGCAGGGCGCGGGGGTGAACGCCGATGGTGTTGTTGATAATAAATTCCAGGCGCGCCAGGCCAACGCCGTCAGAGGGCAGGAAGGAGGATTCGAAAGCCACCTCGGGGTTGCCGACGTTAAGCAGCAGCTTGGTCTTGCTGTCGCCGATGTCGGAGAGGTCGATGACTTCCTGCTCAAAGTCGAGAATGCCCTCGTAGACATAGCCGGTGTCACCCTCGGCGCAGGAGGCGGTTAGCTCAATGCCGTTGCCGATGATTTCTGTGGCGGTGTTACAGCCAACAATCGCGGGAATCCCCAGCTCGCGGGCGATAATCGCCGCGTGGCAAGTGCGTCCGCCACGGTTGGTGACAATCGCCGAGGCGCGCTTCATGACCGGCTCCCAATCGGGGTCGGTGATGTCGGTAATCAGGATTTCGCCATCTTCCAGGTCGTGCATATCCTTGGCTTCGAGAATCACCTTGGACTTGCCGGTGGCAATTTTCTTGCCGACCGACTTGCCGGTGACCACCGTAGTGGCATCCGAGGAGTCGATTTTGAAGATGGTGTGCTTTGTGTGGTCGGCCTGCGACTGGACGGTTTCCGGACGTGCCTGGACGACAAACAGCTCGCCGCTGTCGCCATCTTTTGCCCACTCAATATCCATCGGCATATAGTTGCCGTCGTTATTGGCAGTGTAGTGTTCTTCAATAGTGACAGCGTAGCGCGCCAGGGTCAGCACGTCTTCATCGCTGATTGAAAAGCGGCGCTGCTCTTCCTTGTGTACCGATACGTTTTTGGTGCTCATGCCGGCATTGTTGTGCTCGGCAGAGTAAATCATCTTCACATCCTTGCGCCCGACCTGGCGCTTGAGGATAGGCGCCTTGCCGCTCGCCAGACAGGGCGACACCGATGTGCTCAAAACCCTGGTGGACGCGGTAGGAAATGGCGCGGTCGGTGTATAGCGAGGCAAATACATGCTTGCAGGTACTAATCAGATTGCGCGTGCCGCGAATGTTCAAATAAGATTCCTGCTGCCCGGCGAAGGAGGCGGTCGGCAGGTCTTCTGCGGTGGCGGAGCTGCGCACGGCGACATCGGGGTTGTGGCCGTATTCATCGCCCATCTCGGCGTAGGCATCTTTGATTTGTTGTTCCAGGTCTTCCGGCATCTCGCCATAGGCAATCCCGGCGCGGATTTTGCCGCCGATCTCGGCCAGCTGCTCCAGGTTCTCGGGGTCGAGCTCCTTGAGGTAGTCGGCAATCTGCTGATCCAGGCCATTGTGGCGCAGATAGTAGCGGAAGGCTTCAGCGGTAATCGCGTAACCGTTGGGGACTTTGACGCCCTTGGAAGTCAAAGAAGAGTACATTTCGCCCAGCGAGGCATTTTTGCCGCCAACCTCGGGCACATCTTCAATGCGGATATCAACAAATTTTTTGATGTAATTCATGTAGCTACAAACCTTTTGGGTAGAAAATCAGCGCTGCAGAGTTTAACACAGCGCCAAGGTAAAGCCCAAAACCTTGGCAGCGCTATTTGTTCACTGTCACCGCTGGGCGCACAGCGCGAAAGCTGGCCAGCTGTGCCTTGAACTGTGCCAGCAGCTGCGCCGATTCGCCGCGGTATTGCAAACAGTTGTAAGTCTCGGCAATGGCGATCAGCTCGCGCTGCTGGTCGGGCAGCTGCTGGGCGAGGCGGGTGGCGTAGGCGGTGGCGGTTTCGTGGGGGTGGCGGGGCAGCCCGGCTCTACCCATGCGCTGGCAAAAGCGCTGGAACAGCACCTGCGCAGCGCTGAGTTTGTCGCGCCGCGCCGGGCGCAGCAGGGAATAGCTGACCACGGCCAGCACGATGCCCAGCAGCACTAGCATGGCAATAATAAAACTCGTCACGGTCTCCAGGCCGAGCCTGGCCAGAAACGCTTTCTGGAATTTTGGCCCGTAGCCGAGCACCCACTGGTTCCAGCTGTTGTTGGCGGCATCCCACAGGTTAATCACTCCTTTCAGTAGCGAAGGCCTGCTGACGAAGGCAATATCGGCGCGCTCGGCATCGCCCAGCGCTGCATTCAGGTTTTCCTCGATGCGCTCCGGGGCGACTGCGGCGGTGGGGTCAACCCGAACCCAGCCGCGCTGCGGCAGCCAGACCTCCGCCCAGGCGTGAGCGTCGGACTGGCGCACGCTCAGGTTTTGGTTGATGGGGTTTGTCTCGCCGCCCATATAGCCGACCACTATGCGGGCGGGCACACCGGCGGCGCGCATTAAAATAACAAAGGCATTGCTGTAGTACTCGCAGAAGCCCCTGCGAGTGTTGAAGAGGAAATCATCGGCCTTGTGCTTCCCCAGTGGCGGCGGCTTGAGGGTGTAGTAAAAATCCTGATTGTGAAAAAAGTTCAGCGCCCGATTGACAATCTCCTGCTGGCTGGATGCGCTGGCGCGCCAGCGTTGGCCGAGGGCGCGGGTGCGCGGGTTGTAGTCGGCGGGCAGTTGCAGCCCCTTGCGCCACTCAAACGGCTCCAGCACCGGGTTGATAACGTAGTCCAGCTGCGATTTGACCTGATATTGGTAAACTTGGGTAACGGGGCGCTCGGCGCTGAGCTGATAGTTGCGATCCAGATTTTTGGCATGCTGGTAGCTCACTGGCATGTCGAGGCTAAACAGGGTGGTGTTTTGGTGCGGCTCCAGGGTGACGGTGTAATCCAGCTGCGCCGCCTTCTGTGGGGCAAAGGCCGCAGCGCTGGAGGCGACGCGCTTGCCCTGATTCCAGGTCAGGCCGTCGTAATGCCACAGGGTCAGCCCCCGCCAGTACAGCTGCGCCTGCGGCGGCGGCTGACCGGCAAACTTGACCCGAAAGGCGACCTCGCCCGATTGGGCCAGCTCGGCAAATTGGCCGGGCGACATGCTGTCGGAAAAGCCGGTGCGCGGCGTATTGCTGGGCTTGGGAATGCCCCACAACGGCCCCGGAATGCGCGGAAACAGCACAAACATCACCAGCATCATCGGCAGCGCGTACAGTACGGCCCTGACCGCCAGTTTTGCACGAAAGCGCAGCGGGGCATGGTATTTGATCTGGTTCATGCTGATCAGGCAAAAGGTAATCAGGGCGACTTGAATCGGCATCCATACCGCCGTGGGGATGCTCTGGGTAAAAAGGAAATTCACCGCAGTCAGAAAATAGGCGAGGAAGCTGGCAATCATGGCGTCGCGGTAGTTCTTGGCCTCCAGCAACTTCAAGGCCAGCATGCCGAGCAGCAGAGCCGAGCCTGCCTCGTGGCCGCTGAAAGTGCCGTAGTGGACAAAGACCAGGGCGGCAGTGCCGAGGGTTAGCGTCAGTAGCAGCAGGCGGTTGGCGGCCATGCGCCCGCGCCACAGCATCAGCAGCTTGATGCCCAGAGCGCCGCCAATCAGCGCACTGATGGTGACGGGGAGACGGAAAAAATGCGGCAGGGCGGTAATGGCGATAACCGCCATCAGCAGCATCAGCGGCCTGGCTTGCAAGGCCGGGTTCTTGACCCGTGCCAGCATTGCCTTGCGCTGCGGATCGGCGCGGCCAAACAGGCTCATGGGCGAACCTCAAACAGGGCGAGCTGGCGCAGGCAGTGCTGCTTGTGCCGCTCGCCGAGGTCGATATCAATCACCTGACCGGGCAGGCGCAGACCGTAGGCCAGGTGATCGCGCTCGCAGTCGAGCACCCACTGGCACAGCTGCGACAGGCGCTGTTCGACTTGCAGGGCGGTGAGCTGCTGGTAATCCAGCCAAATCGTGTTGTCGGTGCTGCCGTGAAAGTCCTTGGCCAGCAGCTCGCCACTGTGCGCCAGGGCTTTCCAGGCGATGCGATTGGGCGAGTCGGTCTCCTGATAGCGGCGGATGCCGGCAAAGTCGTCATCGCCCTTGCGCGGGCTGCTGTGCTGGCCGGACTTGCCGCCGTGCAAGGGCAGCTGGGGCAGCAGCGCCTGCGGCTTGGGGTAGACCAGTACCTCGCTGTCCAGGGTCAGCCACGCCCAGCTGTAAAACAGGCCGAAGGGGAAGGTCGTCCAGATGCGGGTGCGGGGCAGCCTATAGCGACCGCGTTGCAGTACCGGGGTCTGGTAGTCAATCGGCGCGCGCGCCTGCTCGACAGGCGCGGGGGCTTGCCACTCGTCGCTGTTGCCCAGCACCAGACCGTAGCGCGGGCGCTGGTTGAGCGGGGTGAGCAACAGGCGCATCTGCGCGCGCTGCCCGGCAAACACGGGGCTGTTTGGCGCGGCCTCTATTTTCAGCTTGACCATATTGCCATAGGTGTAGTGCATGCCGAGCACGGCAATCCCCGTCAGCAGAAAGGTCAGCATAAAGGCCAGGCTGTTGCTGTAATTCATCGCACTGAGCAGCAGGACGAACAGCATAAAGCCGAGCAAAAAACCATAGCGCGTGGGGATCACATAAATTGACCGCCCGGTCAGGGTAATACTGTTGCCGTGGCGCTCGATACGCGCATTAAACCAGCTATGTAGCTTAATGCGGATAGTCTGGTAGAGGCGCTGTTGGGCGGAGCGGGCAGGCATGGCTCAGGGCACGGGCACGGCTTCGAGCAACTGCTCGCGCAGCTGCGCCTCGCTCAAGCTCTCGTGGCGGTGGCTGAGCAGGCGGTGATTGGCGACCGGCAGGACAACTGCCTGCACATCCTCGGGAGTCACATAGTCCCGCCCCAGCAGCAGGGCATTGGCCTGGGCGGCGCGCTTGATGCCCAGCCCCGCGCGCGGTGACAGCCCCTGCTCAAACAGGCCACTGTCGCGGGAGTGCTGCAAGATGGCTTGCAGATACACCACCAGCGGCTCGGCCACCTGCACCGCTGCACACCGCGCTTGCAGGGCGAGCAAGTCCTGTGGTTCAAGCTCGGCGGCGGTATCGTCGAGCATCTGGCGGCGGTCTTCGCCGAGCAGCAGGGCGCGCTCCGCCGCCTGATCCAGCTGCCCTATGCTGATACGCATCAAAAAGCGATCCAGCTGCGACTCGGGCAGGGGAAAGGTACCAATCTGCGTGGAGGGATTTTGCGTGGCAATCACAAAAAACGGCTGCGGCAGGGCGTGGGTTTCCCCGTCCACCGTGACCTGTTGCTCCTCCATCGCCTCAAGCAGGGCGCTCTGGGTTTTCGGCGTGGCGCGGTTGATTTCATCGGCCAGCACCAGCTGCTTGAACAGCGGCCCTGGGTGAAAGCGAAACTCACCCTGCGCCTGCTGAAAAATCGAGACGCCAATAATATCGGCGGGAAGCAAATCACTGGTGAACTGCACGCGCTGATACGCCAGCCCCAACACCTTGGCCAGCGCGTGTGCCAACGTGGTCTTGCCCGTACCGGGCAAGTCTTCAATCAACAAATGCCCGCGCGCGAGCAAACAGACCAGCGCCTGCCTGACCACCTCGGGCTTGCCGAGAATAATCTGGTTTAAACGTTGCAGCGTATTGTCTAACAGGTTTTGCATGGCGACTCCAAGTGTCTCTATAACCGGGCAATGTAACCCAATTCGCGGCAAAAGACAGCGGTTTGTAAAGGGGTTTTAGATTAAGTTCCTTATCCAAGGGGGCAAGGAGTTTAAGCATGATTCCTTGCCCCGCCACCCTCACCCCAGCCCTCTCCCGGAGGGAGAGGGAGCATTCGTGCCGTGCTTGAGTTAATCTAAATGCGGATAGTCCAAATAGCACACTTTTTCAGGCGGTACTCTAAACAGTTCCCTCTCCCTCTGGGAGAGGGTTAGGGTGA
>PDWJ01005385.1_pt1 | contig 10947 bp, 5 predicted proteins | sample 1430881 | NCBI WGS metagenome assembly PDWJ01 (sample SAMN01162460, study PRJNA174530) | Oral metagenome, whole genome shotgun sequencing project. | biome: Marine environment; feature: Marine mammal; material: Swab sample of the gingival sulcus; isolation source: swab sample of gingival sulcus... | reverse complement strand
ATTTTTGTCAGCAAGCCATAAAATGTCTTGCTTCTAAAAAGCCAAGCCCAAGGTCTTGCCTTTTGTTTTTTTATATTTTTACAAATTTATGGTTTGAAAAATATAATTTTAGTGAACTTTAAAATAAAAAAGTTTAAAGTTTTACTCCTAACAAAATACCACATATATTCCGAATTAATATTAATACATGGTGTTAAAACCTAATAAAAAAGCATATTTAGCAAAGGAGGAGTTATGAAAACGCTCACAATTGCCATTGCAACTATTTTTCAAAATGGTGGAGATGCTACAAGAGCTATTGAAGTTGCTAAAATCATAAAATCATCTCAGCCTAATAATTGCAATTTAAGAATAGTTTTTATTTCAAGAGGAAGCAAATTTGAAAAAAATGTTATTGACTTAGGCTTTGAAATTTATCATGCAAAACCTAAAATGAAAGGAATTAAATTTCAAGAAGATTTTCATTCTAAATTTGGTGAGTTAATAGGAAATAAATCATTAGCATTAGAAATATTAAGAGGAGAAATAGAAGCATATAAAGAAATTAAGCCTGACTTACTAATTTATGGATTTTGGCCTATTGGAAGTATTGCTAAAAGAATAGCCATCCCAAATGTAAAAAGTATTGCTTTTTTGCCAATCCCATTAAAAGAAGTTTTCTTGAAAGAAAATCATACATTTCCTGATGAATTATTATTATCAAGATTACCCAAATGGTTACAAAAGGCAATATTTAAAAGTATTCCCCTTTGTATTGCAAAAAGAAATCCTGCTTTACGCCATTCTTTTATAAGAAAAGCTACAAATGAAATTGGCTGGCAAGGAAAACCATTAATTAATATTTTTGAAATGTTGAAATCTGATTTATATTTGATAAATGATATTCCAGAGTTTTATCAAACCCAGCTATATGGTGATAATTGTGTTTTTACAGGAGCAATTTTTTCTAAAAGTAAAAATGAAAAAATCACTGATGAAAAAATAAATTCAATTTTAAGTTTATCTAATAAAAGAAAAAAAATATTTTGTAGCTTAGGAAGTTCTGGTAGTAAAAAACATCTCCTTGAAATAATCAAAGTTTTTAACACTAAAAAAGGGCTTGAATATAGTGGTATTATTCTTTCTCCACCTGCTATATGCGATATTGATGAAGCACGAAGTTTATTAAAAAACACCAATGTTTATATTACTGATAAATTTGTTCCAGCAAAAGCAATCAATGAAAAAGTTGATTTGGTTATTTGTCATGGTGGGCAAGGTACACTACAAACAGCAATCACAAGTGGTGTTCCAATTATTGGTGTTCCTAATCAACCTGAACAAAATATAAACTTAGAGCATTTAGAAAATTTTGGTGTAGCTATTAAAATATCCATGTGGGCTTGGAAAGCTGAATTGATTGCTAAAAAAGTATCATTTATTTTTGATAATTACCTAAATTACAAACAAAAAGCAGAAAAACTAGAAAAAATATATAAAGAAACGCAAGCAGAAAAAATTATTGCAGAACAAGTTTGGAAGCTAATAACTTTGTCTAATATAATATAAAATTAAAGTAGGAATAATAATTGTTATATATAGCTAAATAATAGAAAAGATTATTTGTAATTACAAAGCTTAGGCTCTTGTCTTTCGTTTTTTTATATTTTTACAAATTTATGGTTTGATAAACATACTATCACCATAGGAATAAAATCTAAAATTGTTTTCTATTGCAAATTTATAGGCATCAAAAATATTTTCTTTTCCATGTAAAGCAGAAACAAGTAATAAAAGTGTTGATTTTGGTAAATGATAATTTGTGATTAATCCATCTGTTATTTTAAATTTATAACCTGGATAAATAAATAAATCAGTTTCATTTTCTCCTGAAAGTAAAATTCCGTCTTTTGATGTGCTTGCTTCGAGTGTTCTTAAAGATGTTGTACCTACTGCAATTATTTTTTTGCCTTGTTTTTTGGCATTATTTATTTCTTGTGCAGATTTTTCAGAAACAGAATAGGTTTCAAAGTGCATTTTGTGATTTAAAATTTCATCGGTTTTTATTGGCATAAAAGTACCTAAACCAACATAAAGAGTTAATTTTGAGCTTGTGATATTTTTATTTTTTAGTTTTTCTAAAAGCTCTGGTGTAAAATGCAATCCAGCAGTTGGAGCTGCAACAGCCCCCGAATTTTTGGCATAAACAGTTTGATAACGAGTTTTATCTATTTCTTCATCACTTTGAGATTCTCTATTTTTTAAAATATATGGAGGCAAAGGAATATGACCATTTTTTGCAAGCCAATTATCAAAATCAGTAAATTTTTTATTAAATTTAACCAAAGTTGGAGCTTCTTTTTTTATTATTTCTGCACTTAAACCATTTTCAAAAAAAATTTCTTCATTTGGTTTTATTTTTTTTATATTTTTACCAATAACTTCCCAAATATTATCTTCAAAAGATATTGCTCTATTTAATAAAATTTCAAAATTTCCACCTGTTTTTCTTTTTCCAAAAAGCCTTGCTTGTAAAACTTTTGCGTCATTAAAAACGAGGTGCATATTTTGGTCTAAATCATCAATTATATCATAAAAATGTTTGATTTTTTTATTTTTAGTTTGTTTATCGCATACTAAAAGTTTTGAATTATCTCTTTTTTGAGCTGGATAAGTTGCAATTAATTCTTCTGGTAAATCAAAATCATAATCCTTTAAATTCATGGATTTTCTCCTTTTTTATCTTTAAAAAATACAAATTATCACAAATTATTGCTTTTTTCTATGTTTTTATTTGAATATTTAGAAAATGTTTATTTATATTGATAGTTAAATTTAAATTTTCTACAATTAGGAAATTTCTTTTTGTTAAAAATAATTTTACCCTTAAATGCTCCATACTTCCCCACTTTTGGGCATGGTTTATTTGGCTGTTGCCAAATTATATTAACAATATTATTTTCAAGTTCAACTGACAATGAAGAAATTTCTGGAGTAAAACAACCTCCTCCTATTTCAAAAACATACATAGCATTTTGAGAATAAAAAGTTTCATTTTTGTTTATTTTTTTATAATTTTTACCCAGTAAGGCTTCTTCATCAGCTTCACTAAAAAAAAATTTATTTAAAATTTTATTAAATACTTTATCAGAATAATTATTAATTTTTTCTATTTCTAAATTAAATTTTTCTTTGAATACTTTTTTACCAATTTTACCATTTGGATATTTAAAATTTGCAATAATTTTATCATCTTTAAGCTCTAAATATGAGATATTATATTTTTTATTATTTATATTTTTTATATGGGCATTTACTATTATTTTATTATTCAGCAATTTATACTTATATTTTTTTACTTCAATATTTTTTTCATAATTTTGATAATATTTAATATTTTTTGAATTAAATTTTTCATCAACTAAGTCAAATTTTTTAATTTTTATTTCAATATTTTCTTTATTAATTTTTAATTCAATTAAATTTACTATTATTGTATTTTTTAATTTATTTGATTTTACTAAATTTTTATTAAAAAATGTTTTTCCAATATATTTATCCATACCCTTAGGATAGCATATAGTACTTAAAAATATCAATATAACAAAGATGATTTTTTTCATTTTGTTTACCCTATTAAAAATTACCTACTTTAAATTTTAATTATAAGCTATAATAAATAATATTTCAATAATTTCATTAAAATTAATATGAATTTTATAAAATGTTTGAAACTAAAAAATAAAACAACTTTGTTGGTTTATTTTTCAAAGTGAAAACACCATTTATGGTGGTTTCACGACCAAAAGACAAGACCTTAGGCTTGGCTTTTAAGAGGCAAGACCAAAGGGCTTGACGACCAAAATTTAAACCCAAAGGGGTTAAATTTTGCATGGAAAAGACCCAAACTTGGGGCTTTGGAATGCTTTATTATAATTTATTCAACAATAATTCTTTGACCATTAGAATGGCTAGAAAATTCTGGGGCATACATCGATTGAATTGTTGATATTCCTGTTGAAAAGTCCCCACTATGAGTTACATAAAGTGAATACTCAAAAACATAGGTTCCTTTTTTTAGATAATCAAAAAAGAAATCAACCGAAGCATCTTTTATAGATTGATAATAAGAAAGACCATCTTGATAATGATAGCGAGAAATTGTTTCTATCGGCTCAAGATTACTTGACCTCATATCTTTTAAATGAATAAATTCCATATCTCGGTCGGCTTTTAAAATAATTCTAACTTTTATTTTATCACCTACTTTTATCTTTGTTTTATCAATAGAAACTAACTCAATACCTTTATTTGTGGTTTTTTCAACAAAATATGACCTTTCAAGAGATAAAGGTGTTTTAGAAAATGTAATCTTATCAAGATTTTCAAAATATTGCCAATAAACACCACCCCAAGCAGGTGAATCATTTTTATTTATAACTGTAACTTTTGACATATTTGGTTTGATTTCGGTTTTATTCCATGATTTTTTTAAATATCCACTTCCTGCCTGAACTTTTAGATTTTCATCTTCATAATTGATTTTTTCATCTCCAATAGTAATTTCTGCTAATTGACTTTGATTAAGCCAATCATTTCCTTTTAATAAAAGTGCATAAATTGCATTTGTTGTTGCCTTTGTAGTATTCCAACTTTGAGTTTGTTTTGATTTTAATAACCAAGTTTTTAAACCCTCTACTGTTTTTTTATCATTTTTAACTTCATCAAAAGCTTCAATTAATAAAGCATGAGTTTCGATTGGGGCATTATACCAAAAATAACCATAACTTTCTTTTAAATAAAGTCCCATTTCATCATTACTAATTAAATGTTCTTTTATCGAATCCATGATTTCATTTGCAATTTTCTTTTCTTTATGGCGGTTTAATGTTAATGCAATCATTGCTTTTGTATAATTACTAAATTTACCCCAATAAGTTTTTTCTTGATTTAAAAAGTAATCATAAGCTCTTTGTGAAGTTTTTGGAAGCTTAAACATCGAATTTAGATAAGAGCGGGCATATAAATAATGAATTATTGTATATGTTAAATTTTCATTTTTTAATTTAACTTGACTTTTTATAAGATTTTCATAATCTGTTTGTATTTCTCTATCAAGATAAGCAAGAGCATTTGTAATCATATTTCTTATACTTGATTTATTTAATGAAATTACATCTAAGTTATTAAGCCTAGAAAAACCACTTACAATATATTGAGTAATGTAACGATTTTCTCGTCCACCTTTAAACCAAGGCCAAGCACCACTTGGCATTTGACCATCTTTTAGCTTTTCTAAAGCACGGTTTAAACTATTTGACATATTATTAAAATCAAAAAGTAAAGCAATTCGTTTTTTCTGCTCACTCTCGCTATAAGCATCACGAACCCAAGGAGTTTCTTTTAAAATCAATGATTTTAATTCTTGATTTTTTTCTAAATTAGACTTCAAAGCACCTTCTTGGCTTGTTTTCCATATATCAAACACTCTCTTTATTTTTGGATTTTTCTTAATAATAAAACTTGATAATGAATTTGCATAAAAACGGCTAAAAGTTTGCTCCATACATTCATAAGGATATTCAATAAGATATGGCAAAGCCTGAACTGCATACCAAATAGGATTAGATGTAAATTCAAGAGTTAATTTATGATTTTTTAATGTTTTACTTTTATTATCTTTTAATTTCTTAAATTCAAAAGTTTTGGTTTCTTTGCCTTTTAGAGGTAATGGCATACTCTCTGTAACAAGCATTCGATTACTTAAAATTGGAATAGTCATTTCTTCTGCATCAGAAAACACACCAGATTTTGCCACAATTCTATATGTAACAGCATGGATATTTTCAGGAATTTTAATTTTCCAAGCCACTTTTACACTTTGTTTTGGCTTAATTTCAAAATCTTTTTGGAGTGTTTTATTATCAAAATAACTATCTATTGGTTTCATTGTTATTGCATCAAATAATAATAATTTTACATTTCCTTTTAAAATTTCATCTTTTAGGCTTGTTATTTTACTTGTAAATATTATTGAATCACCTTCTCTTAAAAATCTAGGTGCAAAACTATTTACCATTAAATTTTTTTGAGTAATGATTTCTTTACTTGTAAAGGCATGTTTTAAATCTTTTGTATGAGCAAAACCTAAAAATTTCCATTTAGTTAAAGAATCAGGCATTGTAAATTTGATATAAATATTTCCTTCTTTATCAGTTTTTAGATTTGGATAGAAAAATGCAGTTTCTTTAAAATTTCTTCTAATTTGAGGTTTAGTATCTTTATTATTTTCATTAATTTTATCTTTTCTTTTTAATTCTTTATCTGAAGAAATACTTGAAACTTCTTTTTGTTCAATTTCACTAGCTTCTTCCTCAAAATCTATTTTTTTCATAGATTTTGCTAAAGGTCTTCCTTTAAAACTATGATATGAACCTCTCACCCCATAGTGCATTATTCTAAAAAGAGGCATATTTATTCCAAACCAATTTAAAGAATCGTAATATTTGATTATTTCTGAAACATTATAAAAATAAGAATAAAATCTTTGATTAATAGAATTACTTATATCATTTTTACCCTTAAAAGGAATATTTGATTGATAATATGAATAAAATGGATAAGTCCAATCATGTTCTATAAAAGCATCAAGAGAGGCATCATACATAGTTGCAACCATTTCAGCAATAACTCTATCTTTATGTTTACCAGAAATTTTTAATATCCATTCTTCTTGGCTTGCTGGTAATAATTTATCTCTAAATGTTTCATAAGTTATTTTTAATTCTTTATTATCCCAAGGAATTTTAACAAATTTACTTTTAGTATAAACAAATCCCCCTTTAATAAATGCAAAATTTAAATAAAAACCACCTCGGTAAGATTCTTTTAATGGAATTATTATCTTTTTTTGATTATTATTTAACTTTATTACTTTTGATTTAATAATATCGCCGTTTTGTATAATATTATATTTCACTTCAATATTATCAGAAGAACCAATTAAAAAACTTATAGGTTTTTTGATATTTTTATATGATTTTACTTCATCTAATGTAAAAATTTGAGGATAAGCCAATCTTCTTGATTTAGAATTATAAAAAGTAACATATTTTACATCTTTTATATCATTTCCTTTAGAATCTTTTGAACTAGCTTCGATTACATATTTTCCAGACTTCCATTTATTTATGGATTTTAATGATATATTTTTAGATTTTTTAGTATTAAAATTACTACTAAAAACTAATTTTTCTTTTTTCCAAGTTTTAAAATCATCTTCATTTTTATAAGCATTATGTGGAAACATTTTTTCATAACTTTCTTTTTTCATTAAAAATTGACTTGGAGTTCCACTTCCCCAAGGTTTTTTAATATAATAAGTTTTTGGCGATTTTAAACGGTAAATATTAACTTTACCCTTTGAAGCTAAAAAATCTCCTGATAAATTTTTTGAATTTATTTTAAAATCATAATTTTTGTTTGCTAGGTCAACTTTATCTTCCGTTTGAATATCCAAAACAAGTGAAGTTGTTCCAATAACTATTGTTTTTTGAATTGTTCTTGTTTCTCCATTAACATCTGTAACTGAAGCATAAATAATAAAACGATGAGCTGGTTTTCTTTCATCATTTTTATCTAAATCAGAAATAGCTTTAAATTTTATTGAAAAATCTCCATTTTCATCTGTTTTAGTAGTTCCATTTTTTATTTCTATTTTTTTAGAATTTAAAACTCTATAACTTACCTTGGCCCCATCAATTTTAAATCCTGCAAGTGCCTTTGCAACACCATCTATTTTAATAATTTCATTTAATTTATACTCTTTTTTACTTGGTTTAAATTCCACTTGGAATTTTGGTCTTTTATATTCTTCAACAGAAAAATACTCAGAATCATCTTCATTTCTTATATAATAATTTCCTGTTAAAATATTTTGAGGTAACTGAAACTCTCCGCTAACTGTTCCAAATTCATTAGAAACCAATGTTAAAGAAGATATTTTTTGATGATTAACATCATAAAGCTCAAAATTCATCTTTCTATTTTTAAGAATTTTATTTTGGGCTTTATCACCATGGTCTACATACAAAGAAAGTGCTTTAAAATAAACTGTTTGACCTGGTCTGTAAATTTTTCTATCAGTAAAATAAACTGTTTTACTGAACCTGTGTTTATTTTGATAATATCTATAAAAATGGAAGTTTTTCTGCGGAAAATAAACATCTTTTTTATGTTTAAATTCAACATATCTACTATAGTAAGTTTCTTTTTCATCTATTTTTAAATATCCATTTTTATCTGATTTTAATGTTCTTATCTTTTTAAAAATGTGTTTTGAACGGGTTCTATTCCAACTTCTATCATATAATGTAACTTCAACATTTGGTAAAACTTTTCCTGTTTGAAGATTTTTAAAATAATATTCATAAAAATTATGTGAAGCCTTTTCAAAAAATCCAATGTTTGTTATATCAATAACACTATAAGAAAATAATTCATTTTTATTTAAAGTATCTTCAAATTTTGGTGAATTAGAAAAAGCAATCAAGTATTTTCCTGATTTAAGACCTTTTAATGGCAATTCCAAAGTATTTATATTAAAATCTTTTTCATCAGGTAAATCAAAAATGTATGATTTAACATCTTTTTTTTCATTTAAAAGCTTTATTATCATATCCTTAGTGTTACCTTTATTATCTTCATATTCTTTAAAATTTGTTTTTATAATTTTAACATAAAGCTTATTAATATTTTTATAAGTCAATAACCCATTAAATGCTTTATTAGAAGGTTGTGTTTCTTTTGTAACAAAATTAAGATATGGCATTAAGATAGCCTCTTTTAAACTTTCACAATAATTTTGTGCAAATAGTGTTGAATTTTCATTTTTTAAAGTACTACAAATTTCAAGAGCTTCTTTTTTATAATTTTTATACTTTTTACCATTTTTAATATTATACTTTTTTGATAAATCATATTTTAAATAAGCCATTTGATATTTGATTTCTGAGAGCATTTTACTATTTGTTTTTTTGTAATACTCCAACATATTTTTAAGTGAAGTCATATACAAATTTTCTTTATCATCAAGAATTATATTATTATAAATAAATTTAAGTCTATTTAGCTCTATATCAATTATTATATTTGGAGTTTCATCATTTAAGTGACTTTTTAACCATTCTTGATAATATTTTACAGCCAAATATTTAAAATCATTTATATCTTTAGTTTTTATATCAATAGCTAAAAAATCTGCTGTATTAGAAAAATATTTATTATTATCTATTTTAAAATAATCAACTGGTTTTATTAAACCCGATTCGCTATTTTCATAAAAATTTATTGCTCTAGCAATCAAAAAATCATATAAAGTTGGTCTTAAAGACCTTGTATCTGGTCTTTCTGTTAAAATATCAGAATAGTCTTCAATAGAGGTATCTTTTAATAAATATCCATTTTCTAAAGATAAAGAAAACTGATTTTGTATTTCTTTAATTATTTTACTTAAATCCCATGTTTTCATATCTGAATCATAGATTTTTGATTTCTCTGAAATTTTACTTCTATGCAAAAAACGATAACGATTTTGCTGATAATAACTCCAATAAACCTCAGCTAAAATAGAATGTAATATTTCTTTTTTTGGGGAATTTGAAATTTTTATTTCATTTAAAATTAAATTTCTAGCTTCTACTAACTCATCTTCTTTAACTTTTTTTAGAAATTTAATCTTATAAATCAAAGCTTTTATCATCTGGGAATTATTTTCATCTGAAGAAGCCATTTCGTATATTTTTTCAACATCTTTTAATGCAGACTTGGGCTTTAATCTATTTTCCTCTACTTTTCTCCAAAGTTCCTGATATTCTTCAAATGTTACTTTCTTTGAATTTTGTAGTTCATTTTTAGGTTTTAATTTTTTTATATTTTTATCTCCATTTAAAACTTCTTTACTACAAGAAGAAATGCTAAAAGCAAATAACAAAGTAAAAATCATAAGAATTGAAAATCGTTTCATTTTAACTCCTTCCTATTTAAAATAACTGACTAAGGTCATTATAAAAGATATAAAAATATTAGTCTAGTAAAAAAGCTAATAGCCTTAAAATAAACTTTTTGTGGGTTATTTTTTAATTAAAATTTTAGGATTATTTTTATTTAATGAGTATTATCTAAGAGATTTGCTTGCACCCTTCATGATTGTTTCATAAATTTTGCTTTTTTTAACACCTTTTTTATTTAAAGCTTCTGCTTTTTTAAGCTCTTCTTCTACAAGACTTTTAAAGCTATCATAAGGTTGAGCTCCACTTAAAAAACGACCATTTATGTAAGAAGCAGGTGTTCCTCTTGTTCCTACTAAAGTACCTTCACTCATTTGCTTTTTAACTGTTGCTTGATATTTGTTTTAGCTCATAAATCGCTTGAGCTGCCTCGGCTGCTGGCATTGCATTTCTATGAAATCCTAATGGAAAGTTTTTCCATACTACTTTTATTTTTCCTTTATAATCTTCTAAGAGTTTATCCATTGTTGGTTCTACTCTTTTGCAGAATGGACATTGAAAATCTGAATATTGAACTATTGTTACAAGTGCATCTTTTGTTCCTTTCATAGGAGCATTTTCAATATTATTGTAGTAAGCTTTAGATGGGTCTGGCTCTGATGGGTCTCTTACAACTGGTGCAGCTGCAACTTTCTTTTCAGCACCCTTCATGATTGTTTCATAAATTTTACTTTTTTTAACACCTTTTTTGTTTAAAGCTTCTGCTTTTTTTATCTCTTCTTCTACAAGACTTTTAAATCTATCATAAGGTTGAGCTCCACTTAAAAAACGACCATTTATGTAAGAAGCAGGTGTTCCCATCGTTCCTACCAAAGAACCTTCACTCATTTGCTTTTTAACTGCTCCTTGATAAGTATGGTCTTTCATTGCTTTTTCAAATTTTGCCATGTCAACACCTAAA
>PDWJ01005736.1_pt1 | contig 10949 bp, 10 predicted proteins | sample 1430881 | NCBI WGS metagenome assembly PDWJ01 (sample SAMN01162460, study PRJNA174530) | Oral metagenome, whole genome shotgun sequencing project. | biome: Marine environment; feature: Marine mammal; material: Swab sample of the gingival sulcus; isolation source: swab sample of gingival sulcus... | reverse complement strand
ACCGGCTTGTTGGCGGCATGGGTGGGGTAGTCCATAATCTGCACATCCAGCACCGTCGTCAGGCCACCCAAACCCTGTGCGCCGATGCCCAGGGCGTTGACCTTTTCATAAATTTCCAGGCGCAGGGCTTCCACAGTATTTTGCGGACCGCGCTCTATCAGCTCATTGATATTGATGGATTCCATGCAGGCTTCCTTGGCCAGGCTCATGGCCTTGTCTGCCGTACCGCCAATACCGATGCCCAAAATACCCGGCGGACACCAGCCCGCGCCCATGGTGGGCACCATTTTCAGCACCCACTCGACAATATCATCCGAGGGGTTGAGCATGGCAAATTTGCTTTTGGCCTCGGAGCCGCCGCCCTTGGCGGCAACGCGCACATCCACCGTGTTGCCGGGCACCACTTTCATATTGATAACCGCCGGGGTGTTATCCCGGGTGTTGCTGCGCTTGCCCGCAGGGTCGCTCAAGATGGAGGCGCGCAGCACATTGTCGGGGTGGCTGTAGGCGCGGCGCACGCCTTCGTTAATCATTGCCTCCACTGACAGCTCGGCATCCCACTGCACATCCATGCCGATTTCGATAAAGACCGTGACAATGCCCGTGTCCTGACAGATGGGTCGCCGCCCCTCGGCGCACATGCGGGAATTGATAAGAATCTGCTCCATGGCCGCCCTGGCCGCCGGGCTTTGTTCCTTTTGATAGGCCGCATAGACCGCGTCTACAAAATCCTTGGGGTGATAATAGGAAATAAATTGCAGCGCATCGGCGATGCTTTGAATCAAATCATCCTGGCGGATTACCGTCATGGTGAGCCTCTACAGTCGTTATTTATAGTAATGCTCATTATAAGCCAGCTTGCACGGCAGCGCACAAGCTTATAGTCGCCACTGGCAGACTATCCGCATTGGGACGCTATGCGGATAGCCTGGAAGCAGGCTTGTTTATCAATCCGCTATAGCTTGCCATTTTTTACAAAAATGCCCTGCTGGCACGGCTTTCGTCAAATCCCTGACATATTGGCCGACTACCCTGCGCCCCAGTTATTCAGGAGCAGCAATATGAAAAATTTGATCGGTATTATTATCGGCTGCGCGCTTGCGCAAAATCTGTACGCCGCAGAGGTTTTGCGCATTCACGGTTCCAATACGGTCGGCGCTCAGTTGATGCCCGCCATGGTCAAGGCCTGGCTGCATGAGTCTGGCTTTCAGATTCAAAAAGAAGTCTCAACAAGCAACAACGAGCGCACAATCCTTGCTGTCAAAGGGCGGCAACATCGCAGCATTGAGATACACGCCCACGGCTCCAGCACCGGCTTTCACTCCATCGCCGAGCGCAAGGCAGATCTGGCCATGTCATCCCGCCCCGTTAAAGACAAGGAGCTCACCAGACTGAAACACCTGGGCGACCTGAGCCAGGTCAACCAGGAAACCGTCGTGGGGCTGGACGGCATTGCAGTCGTGGTTCACCCGGACAATCCCGTATCCGCCTTGAGCATGCGCCAGCTCAGGGGTATTTTCTCGGGCGCCATCAGCAACTGGATGACGCTGGGCGGATCAAACCAGCCCATTCGGGTCTATGCCAGAGACAACCGCTCGGGCACTTACGACACCTTCAAATCCCTGGTACTGAGCAAGCAAAGCCCCTTGCTGTCCAGCGCGATACGTTATGAGTCCAACCATCAGCTCTCCGATGATGTTGCCGCCGATAGCGGGGGCATTGGTTTTGTTGGCCTGCCATCCATCCGTCAAGCCAAGGCACTGGCGATTGCCGATGGTCAGAATCGTGCGATTCTCCCCAGCGAGCTGAGTGTGGCAACGGAGGATTACCCCCTGTCTCGCCGCTTGTATGTCTATACCCCTCAGCTCGCCACGCCATTGGCAGCAGAGCTGGCGCAGTATATTAAATCAGCCCAAGGGCAAGGCGTGGTTGCCAACTCGGGGTTTATTTCACAAAATGTGAATGCCTACGAAGTCACCATGAATCCGCAGTATCCCAGCGAATACCAACAGCTGGTGAGTGATGCCAACCGCCTGTCATTAAACTTCCGCTTTAACCCCAAGCAATACAAGCTCGACAACAAGGCATTACAGGATATTGAGCGCCTGCTGGCCTATCTGAAAAAAAGCGCGGCCAAACAGGTTATCCTGGCAGGGTTTTCCGATGGCGCAGAAGCCGCACCCTGGCGACGTTATGTGCTATCCATTGAACGTGGTGACTTTGTCGCTGAGGCGTTGATTAAAAATGGTATTAGCCCCAAGGCCGTGCGTGGATTTGGCAGCGAAGTGCAAGTGGCCAGCAATACCACGACCAAGGGGCGGGACAAGAATCGCCGCGTGGAAGTGTGGGTGAGATAAGGGCACAGCAATCAGCGCGTCACGCGCCCAGGCTCGCCCTCCCCCCGCTGGCAGACTATCCGCATTGCACAACACGCTGAATTGCATTGAATGCGGATAGCCTGCCAGACCAGCCACCGCGCACTGAGCTAACGACGGCGGTAGCGCAGCCCCAGCTCCTGCAAGTCTGCGGCGACGCGGTTGATACTGGCATCCGGCTGGACTTTGATTTTGACGGTATTGAGGCCAATTTCTTCATCGATATAGGCCTGGATGCCCTGCAACTGGCTGGCCTTGTACTGCTCAGGTTCGACCACGGTCTGCGCAATATCGCCACTGATCAGCACATAAGCGCCGCGCAGCACGGGAATCCGCTTGGCCGCCTTGATCAGGCGCAGGCTGGGCAAGCTGATGGACACCTGCACCCAGGGCTTGACCTCCGGCAGATTGCCAAAGACATCCTCTTCGCCGTATTTGACCTTGAGCTTGTGGCGAAACAGCAGCTTGTCGCCCTCGATACGCAAAGCTTCGACTTTCAGCGCAGTGGCCAGCGCCTCCAGCAGTTGCGCGGTGTTTTCCGGCTCTGCCTGTGGTGCAACGGGCTGCGCTGCAACAGCGGCTGGCTGCCCCGATACAACAGGCGATGGCGCAGCTGCGGTGGCGCAAAGCCGGGTAATTTGCTCAGGGCTAAAACCCTTTTGCAGATAAAACTCCACATCGGCGCGCTCGCAGGCTGCCCAGAGGGTGCTGCTGCTTAAACACAGTGCCAGTACAGCGAATGGTTTCATGTTGGTCTACCTTGGGAAGCCATGAATAATTTGGCTGGAAAGGATAAAACATTTAGGCAAAAACAGATACTTGCGCCAAGCAATTTTATTGGATTAAACGCAAGACATTAGCAAATCGCGCCAATTCATGACAGGTTCATGACAAGCCCCCAGCTTTGCGGCACAATGCGGCCACTGTTCAATCACTGCAACTGGCGAAAAATCGATGAAAATTGAAGAACAAAACCAACGTCTGGACCAATGGCTGAAAAACCAGGAACTGGCCGAGGAAATGCTGCCGCTGATCGGCAAGCTGTACCGCAACAACGGTGTGATTTTGTGCATATACAATCGCCCCCTGGTCAACATCTCCACCATTCAACTATTAAAAGACCACCGCTTTGTGCGCCAGTACGAGGGCGAGGAGCTGTCCGTGGCAGACAGCCACGCGATTCTCAATGCGATGACGGCATTAAACCTGGGACCTGCCCATATTGACCTGGGCAAGCTCACCATGGAGTGGATTAAATCCGGTAAAAATGTCAGCGCCGAAGCGTTTACTGCGGAAAAACTCGGTTCCATCAGCGGCGATTTGGGCAACCTTCTGCAAGAGCGTCAGGATATTGTTCTCTACGGCTTTGGCCGGATTGGGCGGATTCTCGCCCGTTTGTTAATCGAGCAGACCGGCAAGGGCAACAAACTGCGCCTGCGCGCGATTGTCGTGCGCAAGGGTGGCGCAGATGACTTGCACAAACGCGCCAGCTTGCTGCGCCGCGATTCCGTACACGGCCCCTTCAATGGCACGATCACCATTGACGAGGAGAACAACGGCATTGTTGCCAACGGCTGCTTTATCAAGGTGATTTACGCCAGCTCCCCCGACAGCATCAACTACAACGACTACGACATCGACGATGCCATTGTTATTGATAACACCGGCATCTGGCGTGACGCGCAAGGGCTGGGCCTGCACCTGCAAGCGCAGGGCGTAAAGAAAGCCCTGCTCACCGCCCCCGGCAAGGGCGAGATTAAAAACATCGTCTACGGCGTCAACGACCACATGATGAGCGACAGTGATACGATTATCTCCGCTGCCAGCTGCACAACCAACGCCATCACGCCGACCCTGAAGGCGCTGAATGACGAGTATGGCATTGACAACGGCCACGTTGAGACCGTCCACTCCTACACCAACGACCAGAACCTGATTGACAACTACCACAAGGGCTCTCGCCGTGGGCGCAGCGCGCCGATGAATATGGTGCTCACCGAAACCGGCGCTGCCAGCGCGGTGGCCAAGGCGCTCCCTGAGCTGGAAGGCAAGTTGTCCGGCAATGCGATTCGCGTGCCCACGCCCAATGTGTCCATGGCGGTACTGAACCTGAATCTGAAAACCGCCACAAACCGCAAGGCGCTGAACGACTACTTGAGCGAAGTGGCGCTGAACTCGACACTGAAAGATCAAATCGACTTCACCACCTCCAGCGAGATTGTCTCTACCGACCTGGTTGGCTCGCGCCACGCCGGGGTGGTGGACTCGCTGGCGACCATCGTCAACGACAACCGCGTTGTGCTGTATGTCTGGTACGACAACGAGTTTGGCTACAGCTGCCAAGTGATGCGTGTGGCGCAGAAAATGGCCGGGCTGGCTTACAAGCAGCTGCCGTAGAGCAGCTATAAACAAGGAGCGGCCTCCTGGCCGCGAAGTCGAAGCCACTGAATCCGGGGCAACCGCACACCAGAATAGCAGCGTATTGGGGTGGGTGAGTTATCCAGCCAAGTGGCATACCTTCGCGGTCAGGAGAGCGCTCCTACCCTGCCCCACAGACTATCCGCATACGATAGTTTCTGAATGCGGATAGTCTGCCAGAGCCTACCCTTTACAGCTTATAGTGGATAAGTCAGACTAACAGAAGCCTTATAAAAACGGACTAAGCTAACAATGAGTGATGCAACCCGGGTCGCTGACCTTTTTCAATTTTTAAATGCCAAGTTGGAACTCGACTGGGTGGCTGGGCAAAATTCTGCCGAGCAAGTCATCAACACCAATATCGCCTGGGGCAATCACCCCAAAGTGGTCGGGCACATGAACCTGATTCACCCCAACCGCGTTCAGGTTTTGGGGGAGATTGAACTCAGCCATATCGACAACCTGCCCGCCGCCGAGCGCAAGCACGCACTGGAGGTGTTGTTTGCCAGCCAGACTACCGCCGTAGTGATTGCCAACCAGCACACCATCCCCGACGACTTCCGCACGATGGCCGATGCCAACTGCGTCCCCATGCTGGTCAGCCCCCTGCCTAGCCACGAGCTGGTCAGTATCCTGCGCTTTGAACTGGCGCGCTTGTTTGCCGACAACGTCACCCTGCACGGCGTATTTATGGAAGTCATCTCCGTGGGCGTACTGCTGACCGGGGAGAGCTCGGTCGGCAAAAGCGAGCTGGCGCTGGAGCTGATTACCCGCGGCCACCGCCTGATTGCCGACGATGCCGCCGAATTTGCCCGCATCACCCCGGAAATCGTCGCCGGGCACTGCCCGCCAATGCTGCGGGATTTTCTCGAAGTGCGCGGCCTCGGCATTTTGAATATTCGCGAGATGTACGGGGACGGCTCGCTCAAGGACAGCAAATACCTGCGCCTGATTATCAACCTGATTCGCTCCGACTTTAGCGACCCCGATATGGATCGCCTGGGTTGCAGCAACTCGGTACGCAATATTTTGGGTGTCGATATTCCGGTTATCACCTTGCAGATGGCCGCCGGTCGCAACCTCGCGGTAATGGTGGAAGCGGCGGTGCGCAACCATAAAGTCAAGGAGCGTGGCTACAATGCCAATCAGGATTTGATTGCGCGCCAGCGCCAGGCCATGGGCGCCGAGACCACCTCCTATGACGACTAATAGGCGGCTGATTATCAACCCCCTGCGCGAGCGCGATATGGCCGAGCAACTGCATCCACACGGCAACAATAGCGCAACGACGTCTCCCTGAGACACCGCGAACTAATTGGGCACTAATATGAGTCACAAGGGCAGCGACAAGGGTACTGGCATATTGCTGATCACCCACGACAAAATCGGCACAGGCATTCTCGCCACCGCCGCGATGATACTGCAAAAGCCGGATTTGCCGGTCGGCCTGCTTGAAGCCCCCGCCGATTGCTGCACCGAGGAAAAAACCCACCGGGCCAAGGCATTGATTCAACAACTGGACAACGGCCAGGGCGTGCTGATTCTCAACGATATCTACGGCGCTACGCCATTTAATATCGCCAAGGAGCTGGTCGGTGAGCGGGTAATGCTGCTCTCGGGGCTGAATTTGAACATGCTGCTGCGCGCCATTAACTATCGCGAACGGCCACTTTCCGAGGTGGCGGAAAAAGCTCGCGAAGGCGGCCTGAACGGTGTACGCTATGGCGATTAAAATAATCAATACACCCTACGCTTTATGCTCTGTGAAGAAATAACCATTATCAACAAGCTCGGCCTGCACGCCCGCGCTGCCGCCAAGCTCGTCGCTGCCGCCTCCTCCTTTCAAGCCCTGATTGAGCTGGAAAAGGGCAAGCAGCGCATCAATGCAAAAAGCATTATGGGAGTGATGATGCTCGCCGCCAGCAAGGGCACAACGCTGACCATCTACACCCAGGGCGATGATGAAATCGAGGCGATGGAAGCCCTGCGCACCCTGATTAACGATCGCTTTGGCGAGGGCGAATAAAGCACCGCCCAAGCACCAGACAGGCAAGCCAACTGACCTACCCCTCCTGAATCACACCCGCTGCGAAAGCAGCCCCTATTTGGCGGCCACCGGCTGACCATACAAGCCGCGTTGCAACTGTCGCCGCAAGCCGCGCAAGATGCGCCACGGCCCGTCAGCGGCGACCATATTGGTCGCCCAGTTTGGCAGCCAGCCGCCCAGATGAATCACGGTGTTAAAATCCACTTCGGTGTGGCCGTTGGGCAACGGCGTCAGCATCCATTCATTGTGCATCTTTTTCATCCGCACATGTTTTTTCTGCTTGGGCCAATCTGCATGTGTGATATTCCAGAGCGTTAAGCGAAACACCCCCGTCTGCGCATCGAGTGCAAACTGGCTATCGAGCAAGACATCGCGGGGGCTGACCGGCCCCATCCGCGAGAACTGCAAATACAGCACCGAATCCCTGCCCGCGACGGCCCGGGCATTGACATGCTTGCAGTGGTACAGCCACTCGGCAACTCGCGGCTTGTCCAGCAGCAAGGTACTGATTTGCTCAACAGAGTACGGCAGTGTCATCACGCCGCGAAAGGCCTTGCTGGACTGCCCCTTGACCTTGGCGGTATAGGTGGCGATGCCATCATCGGTGAGCAGGCGCGGCTGCCAGTTAAGCTCGGCGGCGGTGCCCAGCTGGGTACCGAGCAGTAACAAACCGACAAGCAGCAGGCGACTGAGAATAGATATGGGTTGGCAAATAGTCATCAGGGCATCTGAAAGTCAAAATTGGGCTTGGGCTGAAAGTTCAGGCTGACTTCCTGAATATCAAAACTGCTGTCCACCGACTCGGCAGGCCATGATTTTGGACTATCCGCATTCGCCCCGCCCTGCTCGCGCTGTAGCTGCAAACCGGCAAAATCAAACAGGGTTCTATCGGCCATTTGCGAGGGAGCAATGTTCTGTATGGCCGCGTAAATCGTCTCGATACGCCCGGGGAACTGCTTATCCCATGCCTGCAGCATGGCCTTGATGTTCTGGCGCTGCAAGTTGGGCTGCGAGCCGCACAAATTGCAGGGGATAATCGGGAATTCTCTGGCCTCGCTAAAGGCGATGATGTCCTTTTCCTTGCAATAGGCCAGTGGGCGAATCAGCAGGTTTTGCTTGTCATCACTGAGCAACTTGGGCGGCATGGCCTTCATCTTGCCGCCGTAGAACATATTGAGAAACAGGGTTTCGACAATATCGTCGCGGTGGTGGCCGAGGGCGATTTTGCTAAAGCCGTGCGCCTGGGCATAGCCGTACAACGTGCCACGGCGCAGGCGCGAGCACAGCCCACAGGTGGTCTTGCCCTCGGCAATCACATCCTTGACCACGGTGTAGGTGTCTTTCTCAATAATGTGATAATCCACACCGATACGCTGCAAATACTCGGGCAGAATATGCTCGGGGAAGCCTGGTTGCTTCTGATCCAGATTGACCGCCACCAAATCAAAGCTGACCGGTGCCGATTTCTGCAAGCTCATCAGAATATCCAGCAAGGTATAACTGTCCTTGCCCCCTGACAGGCAGACCATGATTTTGTCGCCATCCTCAATCATGTTGAAATCGGCAATCGCCTGCCCGACCTGACGGCGCAGGCGCTTTTGCAGCTTGTTAAAGCTGTACTGTAATTTGGATTTGCTGCTCATGGGCAGGATTTTGCCACAGGCGGCGGCTTTGCGCATTACAAGCCCCCACTCAAACAACACTCGAAACTGTCCCCTCTCCCTTTGGGAGAGGGTTAGGGTGAGGGTACTTAATTCATGCGCTACCCTCAATCATATCTCCTGCCGCACTCCGCCCAGAAACGGGGTGGTACGGCGATCAGCGAGTCCACTCTGAATAAGATTTCTGTCATATTTTCTGTATATAATGAAATTTGAAATCAGGAGTAAAGACATGGCCGACATTCTTCATCAGATAAGCATTGAGACTGACCTTGCCGCTGCCACCGGCGCAATCACTACACTTAAAGGCCTCTCCCGGTGGTGGGCTCCCGCCTCGGGAAAATACAAGCTGCGAGAGAAATTTCAGCTGGACTTTGCCGGTCAGCTCATGGAGATTCAGGTCATCTCCATTGAGAAGCGGCGTATTGAGTGGCGCTGCGTCGGCAGCGACCCCGAGTGGGAGAAAACCCGTCTGGTTTTTAAGCTCAAGAAGGATAACGAGGGCATCGTGCTCAACTTCTCGCACAAGGACTGGGATGGCACCACCTCCCGCTTCCGTCAGTGCAATACCCAATGGGCGGCTTACCTGCTGAACTTGAAGCGGTATCTGGAAACAGCTACAAAATAGCCAAGTTTGGCAATCTCAGATGCCAAGGATGGCATGCATGCAAGTCACACAAGGAACGCTCGCGACCCTGTGGCTTGCCCACATAAAGCCCCAATAATAGGCTTTGTTCGGCAGCTCCCTGCAGGAAAACAAATTGCTACAGTGAGCATTTTTTGTAATGATGCCGCCGTAACTTCCCCCCGCAATCAGGACGACATGCCGCACAGACTTCTACTTCTACTCTTTCTCCTTCTCTGGCCATTTGCAGGCTTCGCTTGCGATGTCGCTGTGGTTGCCGGCAGGGACGATAATGCGCCCATCAGTTACGAGGTGAATGGCCGCAACCAGGGCATTGGCTACTCCCTGCTCAAAACCGCACTGGATAAAACCGCAACCCGAATGGAGCTGGCCGCCAGCATGCCGTGGCCGAGAACGCTCAACCGGGCCAAATCCGGCAAGATTGATATACTCGTCGGCATCCACAAAACCGCCGACAGGCTGCCTCACTACGAATACCTGAACCCGCCGCTCACGACCACCGCCTATACGGTTTTTTTCCTCAAGGAGAAACAGGATAAAATCCGCTCCTGGCTTGATCTCAAGCAGTGGCAGGGCAGCATTGTCCGCGAGACCCTGTCCGACGAGCTGCTCGCCGCGACGATACAGGAAGACTTAAACCTTCTTAAAGTCGGCAGCTTGCCACAGGCCATTGAGCTGCTGGTGGACTTTCAGCGCACGGATTTTATTATTGCGCCGCTGTTGCCAACGGTAAACTTTATCCAAAAGACGCAGCCCGAGATTTTGGATACACTGGGCTTTCTGCAAACCCCGGCAGCGATTACCGATGAGTATATTGCCATCGCCCCACTTTGACCAGGCGCTGGCCAAAGAGCTGGAAGCCTGGGATGCGATTGACTGGTATATGGACAACCACTTGTACCAACACTGAGCAGCGAACCATGTTTTTGAACAGCTTAAACTTGAAAACAGCAAGGAGCAGACACTTGAGAAGCCAATTACTTATGATTGCCATAAGCTGCGCACTGGCCGCCCCCGCATGGTCGGCCAGCGATATGGGCAGCCTGCGGATTGATGGTTTTGCCTCCTTTGTCGGCGGCAAGGCCATTGGCGACACACCCTTCCACACCCCGGGCTATAACAAAGACATCCGCTTTAATCAGCACTCGCTGTTTGCCATACAACTCAGTGCCGATCTGGATGAAAAGTTCTCCGCCACCACCCAGCTGCTCAGCGAGGCAAAAAATGACTACGCAGCCAATCTGGAATGGGCTTATCTCACTTACCAGGCCAGCCCCAGGTGGCGCATCAATATGGGCAAGTTCCGCGCCCCGCTGTTTATGTATTCTGATCGCTTGGATATCCGCTATACCTACCACTGGGTGACCCCGCCGCTTGCGGTATACGATATACCCACCCGCACCTTTGAAGGTCTGTCCATTGAAAACCTGCATGACTTCGGCGACTGGAACTCAAGAGCCACCCTGATTGTCAGCAACGGCAAGGACAACTACAGCTACGCTGGCGAGGCGATTCATACCGAGCTGCAAGGCGTGCTGGGAATCAACTGGGCATTGAGCAATGACTGGCTCACCACGCACCTGATTTATGGCGAAGTCCACGAGACATCCACACCCATGCAAGCAATCTACAACAATGCCAATCCCGGCGATCCCAACTCCATCGCCGGCGCCCTGAATGCCCTTGCCAGCGACCCGGCCACCGCCTCATTGTTCGGCTTGCAGGCAAACAGCTTCCAACCCCTGATCAATGATATACGCATCCATAAAGACCGCACACAATTTGTCGCTGCCGGCTTTGCC
>PDWJ01005142.1_pt1 | contig 10954 bp, 10 predicted proteins | sample 1430881 | NCBI WGS metagenome assembly PDWJ01 (sample SAMN01162460, study PRJNA174530) | Oral metagenome, whole genome shotgun sequencing project. | biome: Marine environment; feature: Marine mammal; material: Swab sample of the gingival sulcus; isolation source: swab sample of gingival sulcus... | reverse complement strand
CCGATGACCAGTTTGAATCCTGTATTTTCCGTTGAAAAACAGGTTGGTGAGGCTTTCATGATTCACCAAAAGAAGTCGAAACAAGAGGCCTATTCAGAAGTGGTCGATATTCTGGCTGATGTTAAGATTCCAAATCCGGAAATCGTGGCCAAACAGTATCCGCACCAGTTGTCCGGAGGGATGCGCCAACGCGTAATGATTGCTATGGCGCTCGCTTGTAAACCGAAACTACTCATTGCTGATGAGCCCACAACTGCGCTGGATGTGACGATTCAGGCTCAGATTTTGAAGCTGATGAACGATTTACAGAAAGAAAAGGGGACTGCTATTCTCTTTATCACGCACGACTTGGGTGTTATTAATCAGATGGCGGATGTCGTTGCCGTTATGTACTGTGGTCAGGTAGTTGAACTGGCTCCGACAAATTATATCTTTGGCAAGGACACCGAGAATTCGCATCCATATACCGAGGGGCTGCTGAACTCTATCCCGCGTTTAGACACTCCTCCGGGATTCAAGCTCGAGCCGATTCCCGGCTCTGTGCCCCATCCTTTGGATTTGCCCAAGGGGTGTAAATTTGCCCCGCGTTGCAAATATGCTACGGATCGCTGCCTCAACGAGGAACCGCCTCTGGTGAGTGTAGCTGAGGATCAGGAAATCCGCTGCTTCTACCCGAAAAAGGAGGAACGCCATGCAACAAAGCAATAACTCAGCCAAGCCTTTATTTAAACTTGAAAACCTCAAACAGTGGTTCCCGCTGAAGAAGAAGGGGCTGTATGTTAAGGCTAATGACGGAATTGATTTGACCATCTATGAGGGCGAGACTCTCGGTTTGGTCGGAGAGTCCGGTTGTGGTAAGTCGACCCTTGGTAGAACCCTGCTTCAGCTCTATAAACAAACGGACGGTCGTACCATGTACTATGGTCGTTCTCTGGTAGACATCGCTCCTCGCTATATGGAGAAGACCATAAATGAGCTTCAGGAGCGCAAAAAAAAGGCGCACGAGCTTAAAAATAAACTGGAAAAGGCGGAAGAGCGTTACGCCACACTGTCCGAGGAAGAACAATTCAAAGAAGCAGATAATATGCACAAGCTGCGCCGCGAAACAAAGGATGCTGATTTGCATCTTACCTCGATTATTGGGGGGCTCGTGGTGCTGGATGATTTAAGTCCCGTAAGACAGGTGTACACTACGCTCTTCTCTGCTGCAAATAAGCGCCGCAAGATGATATTAGAGCGTCGTGTCGTCAAGATGGAGCTCGATGATGCTTCTTTCCGCAAAGAAAGTGGTAAGGTCTGGGGTTCGTCTGGCAAGGTGCAACGTTTGCAGGATAAGCTTGCCTTGCAGGACAAGGCTATTGCCGAGGCGGACAAGGAAGTAGCCAAGGCGCAGGAAGCGATAGATAGACTTCGCGAAGAACACAAGGACGCCCCGGGATTTGCCGAAGAAGACAAGAAACTCGATCTTGGCATTGACCTAGCACGCCTTACATATAACGAGATGAGGCATCTCCGCGTTGATATGCAGCTCATCTTCCAAGACCCTTACTCATCTCTTGACAGTCGTATGACGGTAGGTCAGATTATCGGGGAGGGGATGCTGACGCATAAACGTTTCAAACAGAATGATGACCGTATGAAGGAAGAAGTCCTTCGTATTATGGATGAATGTGGTTTGGCGCAATACTTCCTGCACCGTTATCCGCATCAGTTCTCCGGGGGACAGCGTCAACGTATCGGTATTGCTCGTGCGCTCTCCTTGGATCCTAAATTTATTGTTTGTGACGAGGCGGTATCCGCTCTGGACGTGTCAATTCAGTCTCAGGTCATAAATCTTTTGGAAGAGTTGAAAGAAAAGAAGAATCTGACATATCTCTTCATTACACATGACCTTTCAGTAGTTAAGTATATTTCTGATCGTGTGGCCGTTATGTATCTTGGCGTTATTGTTGAGCTGGCAAGCAGTGAAGATATTTTCCACAATGCTTTCCATCCTTATACAGAGGCTTTGATGTCGGCGATTCCTACTGTCGACGATCAAGAGCGTGAGCTTCTCATTCTGGAGGGGGATATTCCTTCTCCCGTCAACGCCCCTCCGGGGTGTAAGTTCCATACTCGCTGCCGTTATGCTACAGAAGTTTGTAAGCACGTGATTCCGGAGATTAGAGAACTCTCTCCCCAGCACTTTGTGGCGTGTCACCATCCCCGCCACTGCAAAGGGGCGGATGTCACCGGCGAGGAACCTGTGACCTAGGCACATCGCCTAACATAGTGTAATCTATAAAAGCGGGCCGGGAGAGCTCCCGACCCGCCTTATTATCTTAAACAGCAGGTGATTATCGATGGAGTTTCGTAATTTTATTTTCTTTCGGAAACGCGTAGAGCGTTCTTTCGATGTAATGAAAAGAAAAAATAAAAGCAAGTCGGAACTTACCCCGCAGGAAAAGGCGGAGAAATATCTGGAGGAGCAGAAGATGCCCACAGAGAAAGGCGATATGCTAAGCATGATATTATCCGCGTGGATGATAATCTTGCCGATAGCGTTGCTGGCTCTCCTCGTTATTGTTGGTCTACCCTTACTTCTAATCTGGCTTTTATAGACGTCTTTACTGGATGCTTACTTGAAAAGTAGCGGCAGGTATGTGAGTAGGAGATATATGGCTCCTGCTGCCAACGCCAGAGACAGGATAATTGCGACAATTACTAGAATTAAAGGTCCCTTGCCGCTGTTTTCCATAGGCGGAGTAACTGAGGGTCGGATGGCATGAGAGTTGGCTTGTGGCATATCCTTCCAATCTCCCTTGTCAGGAGACAGGTTGTCCGGGTATTGTGTGCGGTAATGGGGGTCCAGTATCTCGCTGCCGTTCCCCATGTTTTGTTGAGTGTGGGGTTGGTAAGTCGGGCTGCCGTGTCCCATATTTTGTTGATTGTGAGGTTGGTAAGTCGGTCCGCCGTGTCCCATGTTTTGTTGATTCTGGGGAGGGTAAGTGGGACCTGCCTGCTGAGCCGTCTGACTATAGGGTGGCTCGTTTGTTGGGGCGCCTTGTTGGAAGGGAGCTTCCTGGCTTGGGGTGATATGGGGCTGTCCCTGTTGGTGGCTGGAGAAGTCTCTCATAGGACCCGGGTGTATATTCTGATTGTGGGCTGTTATGGTCGGATTCGGTGTAAATGTATTGTGGTTTTCATCGTTGCTGTTCATAGATTATGCTCCTTTACCTACATTTAAGTCACCCTAATTATATCTTAGTTTGGATGTAGTTTGCAGGAATAACAAAAAGCTATTACTTGTTTAAGTTTAAGTGGTTTTATACAGCAAAACAAAACTATAACTGTTATTAATTTGATGTCGGGATAGTTTTACGGTATAATTATTGGGAGTGTTTTTATAGCGAACGGTTATTTAGGAATTAGGAGAAGTGAGATGAATTTGATTAAGACAACCGTGAAGCGCCGTCGCATGAAATATGGGGCAATGCGTAAGAATACGGTACAAGAAACAGAATCTCTCGGTTATCTGTGTCCCCGTTGTAAGAAACTAGTCAGTTATGTACCTGTTCGCACTCTTCGTCGCTGTGTATATTGCAGTCAGGAATTGGATTGGACGCCGGATTCCGGAACGGAAGAGGAGTAGTCTACGGCTCGTTTCATTGAACACAAAGAAGGGGGGATCAAAAGCGATGCCCCCCTTTTTATCTTTCTTTGTTTGTTGTTTACCGCAAAAGTCATTTTCCACATCGCTTGTGTTGCGGCAGCCTTCGTGCAGGCATCTCTCCGGTGGTACAAGGGTTGTGTCACTCCTTATTGTTTCCGGCGGGGCTACAGTTTGAAAATAGCCTCGCGAATGACTTCGGATACGGTCGGGTGGGGATAAACCTGGGCCTTCATCTGCTCCAAAGGCATCTGTTGTTCAATCATAATACCGGCGGCAATAATCATTTCTGAGGCATAGGAGCCCATGAGATGACAGCCGGCCAAAGTATTGGTCTTGGTGTCCAAAATCAATTTGCACAGGCTTAGTTCTCTTTCTATCTCCGCCACATAGCGGCCTGCGTAGTTGAAGGGAATGGAGACCTCGCGATACGGGCGTTTTGTCTGCTCCATCTCTTTTGCGGTGGCACCCACCCAAGCTACCTCCGGATGAGTATAAATGACTGAAGGGCAGTTGGCATAGCAGACAGCTTCGTCTTGTCCCAGGATGTTGTTGACGGCGACCTCAGCTTCTCTATAGGCGGCGTGAGCAAGCATCCATTGCCCGTTGACATCGCCTACAGCGTAAACGTTCTCAACATTGGTCTGCTGCTTGGGATTGGTGACAATATGTCCTCTTTCAGTTGCGACACCCAGATTTTCAAGACCGAAGCCTTGGGTGACGGCGCGTCTGCCGACGGAAAGAAGAACTTTGTCAGCGCCGATGGTAAATGTTTCACCATCTTTTTCATATTTGACGAAGTCTTTGCCGACCTCGGTGACCTTCGCTTTGAGGAAGAATTTGACTCCCTTTTTCTCAAAGCTCTTTTGTAAGAGCGAGCCAATCTCACTGTCGACATTGCCGGCTATGTGATCCAACATCTCCACCACGACCACTTCGCTGCCGACCGCCTGATAATAGCCGGCCATCTCAAGTCCGATGACGCCGCCGCCGATGACAACAAGTCTTTCAGGAATCTCAGAGAGCTCTAAGACCTCGCGGTTTGTCATTACCATACCGGCCTCGAGACCTTCTTTCACGCCGGTAATAGGTGGCACGACAGGTACTGAACCGGTTGCGATCATAAGGGTCCTGCCTTCGTATACGGTATCGCCGGCTTCTACGCGGAAGGTATCGCCTTCTTTGCCGAGAATGTTGGCATGGTCACTCACAACTTCAACGCCCAAATTCTTCATCGTCATGCCGATACCGGAAACGAGAGTTTTGACAACTTTATTCTTGCGCTTGATGACCCTCGCTTGGTCGATTTGGGGGTTTTCGGCGGTGACGCCGAAAGCTTTGCCGTCTTTGGCGTGTTCAAAGATCTTGGCTGAGTTCAGAAGGGTTTTGGAAGGGATACAGCCTTCATTAAGGCACACTCCGCCAAGTTTGTTTTTCTCAAATAATACCGTCTTAAGGCCGGCCCCTTGGGCGCGTTCCGCTGCCAGATAACCACCCGGGCCGCCACCGATTACCATTAAATCAAAAACCATAAAAACCTCCGCTTGATTTTAATTTATATTCTTGCGCTGATATAGTAATATTATCATGTATGGTTTAGCTAAAAAAGCCTAGCCGCGAACTGGCAGGCAGACGATTTGACCGAAAAGGCGGATGTTAAGGCAGTTTTGCAGAGATAGTCTGTATCCAATTCCGGATTGTGGCGCGAAGGGATTGCTTAAACCCGGGAAAATGGCGCCGAGAAAAATTCTAAAGATAAACCTATCGAAATGAGGAGAAGCCTATGAATAATTTTGAAAAACTGGGAATGTTCTATCTGGGCAGGGAAGTTGATTCGGATACTTACGAGGTGACAGATAAGCTCATGATGTATGATTCCTCTGATCTTACCACTCATGCTATGTGCGTGGGAATGACGGGAAGCGGCAAGACGGGTCTCTGTATTAATCTTCTGGAAGAGGCGGCGATGGATAGAATTCCAGCTATCATTGTAGATCCCAAGGGGGATATGGCTAATCTTTTGCTGTCGTTTCCGGAACTGAAACCAAGTGATTTTGAGCCTTGGGTTGCTAAGGAAGAGGCGCAGAAGAGCGGTATGTCCGTCAGTTCCTATGCTGCGGATCAGGCGAGTAAATGGCGCGAGGGACTGGCTGACTGGGGCATAGACCGAGAGAGAATCAAGACGCTGCATGAGACTACGGATATTACCATCTACACACCAGGAAGTACGGCGGGCAGACCTCTTTCTCTCTTGAAATCATTTGATCCCCCCGCTGCAGCTATTCTCGGAGATGTGGAGCTCTTGGCGGAGCAGGTTTCCGGGACGACAGACAGTATTTTAGGGCTCTTGGGAGTGGATATTGACCCCTTGCAATCGAGAGAGCACATTCTTATTACCCACATCTTGCACCATTACTGGAGTAGGGGGCAGGCTCTGGATCTTGCGAGCCTTATCACCGCCATCCAGAAGCCTCCTTTTGCGCAGGTGGGCATTATGGATCTCGAGGCTTTCTATCCGGGCAAGGAGCGCTTTGCCTTGGCGCTGAGATTTAATAATCTTTTGGCCTCTCCCCAGTTTGGCAGTTGGCTTACGGGGGAACCGCTCAATATTGATAACCTTCTCCACAACGGAGAGGGAAAACCGCAGCTTTCCATTCTCTCTATTGCTCATCTCGGGGAAGCTGAGAGGATGTTTTTTGTTTCTTTCTTGCTCAACCGTCTTGTGAGCTGGATGCGTACGCAACCGGGTACGTCAAGTCTCAGGGCGATTTTCTACATGGACGAGATTTTCGGCTATTTCCCACCGGTGGCACAGCCTCCGAGTAAGAAAGCGCTGTTGACATTGTTAAAGCAGGCGAGGGCGTATGGACTCGGCATCATGTTGACCACGCAGAATCCGGTCGACCTCGACTATAAGGGTCTTGCCAATATGGGCACTTGGTTTATCGGTCGTCTGGTGGCGGAACGCGACAAAGCTCGTCTCCTCGATGGTTTGGAGGGCGCGGCCACCGCATCAGGGATGTCTTTCCGGCGCAAGGAAATGGACATGCTTCTTTCCGGGCTGAAGCAGAGAGTCTTCCTGATGAACAATGTGCACGAGGATGCGCCCGTTCTCTTTCAGACGAGATGGGCTATGTCCTATCTCGCAGGGCCTATGACCAGAGATAAGATTAGGGAGCTTTCGGGCGAGGGCGTACCACAAAGTGTCACGCAAAATGTTTCCCGTACCGGGGCGCAGTCTGTTGCTGTGGTGGCAGCATCTCCCGTGCCTTTCCCGGCGGCGGGAGCAGATCGCTCTGTCTCTGCCGCGTCAGCATTTCAGGTTGTCGGAGAAGCTGAATCCGTTAGCGGAGTGTTTGGAACCGCCGTGGGCGGCGCCTTGGGAGGAGTGTCCGGCGCCTCTGACAAGATTGGTCATGAATCTTATGGCAGACGAGCAGCGGCTGCTGCTGTGGTGTCGGGGGCAGGCGTAGACGCTGAGGGACTATTTTCACAAGCTCCCGGAGCCCCCGCAGGAGTTGAGGTGTATTTCCCGCACGGGGTTGAGAACGGGTCGATTATGAGACCGGCACTGTTCGCCATGACGGCGGTACATTTTGCGGACAAGAAGACCGGGACGACACTAGAGCGTGAAGAGAATTGGGTGACGGCTGTAGAGGATGCCATGGTGGCGGTTGACTGGGAGAGGCGCCTTGAGGTGGAGTTGTCCGAGGCGGATTTCAGCGCCCGAGCACCGCAGGGGGTGAGATATTATCCGTTGACACAGGCTGCGAAGAAGAAGACGTCCTATACCGCATGGCAGAGAAATCTCAAGGATGTTATTTCCCGTGAGGCGGAGGTTGAGATTTTCTATCACCCGGAGACGAAGCTGACTTCAAATTTAGACGAGACAAAACGTGATTTTGCTCTCCGAATTGAACAACAACTGAGGGAGAAACGTGACTTGCAGGTTGAGAAGTTGCGCAAAAAATATATGACCAAAATCAGCCGAGCAGAGGAGAGAGTGCGTAAACAGGAGCAGCGTGTCGAGGCGGAGAAGGAACAGGCCACCGATGCCAAGACGGCAACGGCGATTTCTATTGGCGCCACAGTTTTGGGAGCTTTCCTGGGAAGAAAGGCTTTCTCGGCATCAACTGTCAGTAAGGCTGCCACTGCCGCCAAGACGGGTAGTAGGTCTCGCAAACAATCGGGTGATGTGGATCGCGCCAAGGCGACGCTTCGGGCGTATCAGGAGGATCTCGCAGACATAGAGGCGGAGATGCAGGCAGAGATTGACAATCTTACCGAGGGGTTTGCGGGCATACAGGACAGTCTCCAAACACTGGTAATGAAACCGTTGAAGAAAAATATCAGTGTCAAAGGCTACGCGCTGGTCTGGTTACCGGAGAGTTATTTTGTATGATACTGGAAGGAAGTACATTTAAGAGAGGCTATCTGACTGCTCGCACGGTGGTTAAAGTGGACCGGGCAGCCGGGATGTCGACAGCCAAGGTTTTGGATCTTTGTCTGTTGAATCTGTGTCAGGATATGGCCGTTCCGGTGCCGATTTGGCTGGAGAAAAATAGCCGCCAGTTTAAGCGCTTTGGCATGACGAGCTTCTACCCGGATCAGTTTGCCGACAAAGTTAATTTTGACTTTTTTCAAATTAAATGGGTTGAGTAATCTGATTTGTTATCCTCTTAAGGAGTACGCTCGCGGTGCCGCCTGTGTGGCAGCTTAGGTTGTCGCGGCCCTCTTCGGACGAGCCTGGGGGAGGATACTTGTAATACTGACTGGGTTGTGTGATATTTCTATTAGCGCGATACCGTTTATCAAGACAGGAGTATATTTGAACGATATGGCAGATTACGAATTTAATAAACGCAAAGCGAAGGAAGATACTTTTACGGTTAAAGAGGAATATAGCGTGGAAGAGCTCCTCGCCATCATGGAGTACCTCCGTTCCGAGGTAGGCTGCCCTTGGGATAGGGTTCAGACGCATGATAGTGTCAAGAACAATATGCTGGAAGAGGCTTACGAAGTGATTGATGCCATTATGAGCGGGAGTCCGGAGAGACTTGCCGATGAGCTCGGCGATGTGCTCTTGCAGGTTATCTTTCATGCCCAGATGGCGCAGGAAAGCGGAGATTTCTCATTTGAGGACGTGGTAGGGAAAATCAGTCGCAAGCTGATTTCCAGACATACGCATATTTTCGGCCACGATGAGGCAGAAGATCCGGATGCGGTGCTGAGAACATGGGACAAGAATAAGAAGCTGGAAAAGGGGTTACGGAGGCAGACAGATGTTCTCAGAGACGTTCCGCGTTCCCTGCCGGCACTGATGCGCGCTTACAAATTACAGAAGAAAGCTGCGCAAGTTGGTTTTGACTGGAAAGAACCGGAGGGTGCTCTGGAGAAGATCCACGAAGAATTGGCAGAGATTGACGAAGTACGTACTCGCCGTGGCGCAGAGAAAAGAGAGCTGGAGGCAGAGGCGGGGGACTTCCTCTTCGCCGCAGTTAACTATGTTCGCCTCTTAGGGATAGAGCCGGAGGTCGCACTCTCCCGTTGCTCCGACAGATTTGTTGATAGATTTGCCGCCATGGAAGATAAGGCGGAAAAGGATAAACTTGTCCTCAAGCAGCTCACGCTGGACGAATGGGAAGAGCTTTGGGTGGCGGCCAAGGAGAAACTCCGGGCAAAAGAACAGGAACAAAACGGATAGATGAGCTTCGCGGTATTTGCAGCGGGTGGGAACCTCAGGGGAAAGACTCTGCCCATGAGTGCTGAGTCCGAATTCCAAGTACAAATTTTGACTTGTTATTTGCTAACTGTTGTGGGGAACAATTATGAGACTGGATAAATTCTTAAAACTGTCACGCATTATTAAACGTAGAACCGTTGCCAACGAGATGGCAGCGGCGGGACGCGTCAGTGTCAACGGCAAAAAGGCCAAACCCTCCGCGGATATTGCCATCGGCGATGTTCTTGAGATAGGTTTTGGCAATCGCAAGGTCACTGTTAAGGTCAAAGAAGTAAAAAATGTCGTCCGCAAAGAGGAAGCGGAGACATTGTATGAACTATTGGATACCGACGAAATAAACTCTTAGTCCCAAGTTATGATAATATCGCTGGGGGAAATCATGCCGAGTTGTTCGCGCGCCACTCTCTCCAAATATTCAGGAGTGCCCAGCATCCGGACTTCCTGACTGAGCGCTTCCTGTTGTTCTTCAAGTTGTTTTTTCTGTTGCTGTAATTCCGCATTGAGACGGCGGAGGCGTTCTTTATCTTTGTTCTGCGAAATGAATATATTGAAAGCCACCGCCACTAGAAGGATGACAATCCCGGCGAGGAGGACTCGAACAATAGGCTTGCGGGAAGCTTTTTCGCTCTCGGTTGCTTCTCTTCTCTTCTTTTGAGACACTCTCTTAACCTCCTGTTGACATTACATCTTTACGGTGAAACAATTCTAACTCGTTTGGCGATTTTTGTCCAGTCCTTGGAGGTGGGAGAGAATGAATTCTGATAATACCGTGTTACAAAGCCTCTTGGGTTGCTGTCAAACTACGGCATAATATGATACAATTATCCGTGCTAAACACCGTCCTCGGTCTGCAGTCGAATGTGGGTCCGTGCGATGTGGCCCGTGAACCCCGTCAGGTCCGGAAGGAAGCAGCGGTAAGCGGTTTCCCGCATGCGCCGCGGGGTGCCTGCCTCGGCTGCAGTCCGAGGGTGGTGTTTCTTTTTCTTGGTGCCGAGAAATGGTCAGAGGCAAATAGTTGAGGAGGCCCTTGGATGCGTATCGCCTTTTATCGAGAGTTCAGACCTCAGGCGTTTGAAGATGTGGTTGCTCAGAAACATATTGTCTATCCCTTGAGACAGAGCATTATCCGGGGAGAAATAGGTCACGCCTATCTCTTTACGGGGACTCGGGGCACGGGAAAGACGTCTCTGGCGCGCATCTATGCTAAGGCGGTCAATTGCCTTGATTTGCAAAATGGTTCTCCCTGCAACAAATGCGAAATCTGTAATGAGATAAACAGCGGGGCTCTCCTAGATATTATCGAAATGGACGCTGCCACCAACAGCAGTGTTGACAATATCCGGCGGCTTACCGATGAAGTGGTTTTTACTCCGGTAAAAGCAAAGTACAAGGTCTATATTATAGACGAAGTCCATATGCTTTCCACGGATGCCTTTAATGCCCTGCTCAAGACTTTGGAAGAACCACCGGAACACGCTATCTTTATCCTAGCGACGACGGAGCCCCATCGTATTCCCGCCACTATTATTTCTCGCTGTCAGCGTTACGATTTTCGGCGCATC
>PDWJ01005140.1_pt1 | contig 10958 bp, 9 predicted proteins | sample 1430881 | NCBI WGS metagenome assembly PDWJ01 (sample SAMN01162460, study PRJNA174530) | Oral metagenome, whole genome shotgun sequencing project. | biome: Marine environment; feature: Marine mammal; material: Swab sample of the gingival sulcus; isolation source: swab sample of gingival sulcus... | reverse complement strand
TTGTGTAAATTTGAAAAATTAAAACAAGGTTTGGCTAAAGGCTGTGGCAGGATTAAAGTTTATCGCTTTTATTCCGCTACTGCTCATACACTAACCGTTAGCCACAATCCCTCATAGCTCCCAAAACTCTTAGTACGTTGGTTAACGTAAAATCGGGAAAATGGGAGCATAAAAATAAAAAACATGACAAAATACAAGGAATTGATTATCAGCAAATTAATTTTACCTTAGTCAGAAGTTTAAAAGCAGAACACTGAATTCAAGGAACATAAAATGAAAGGACTAAAAATTAAAGAAAATGAATTATCCTGCCTTATTGAAGATGCTATTCTGAATGAAAACGATACATATTCACGAATTAAAGGCAATATAACTACAGGTTTTATTGTTGAACCAACTGAACCTATTGAAAATATTAAAGAAAATGACTGGAGTGAATTATATCCATCTCTTGAAGATGAAAATAATGAATTCAAAGTGATTGCAGGAGAAACAAGTTGGAGAGGAACTGGATTTGTTGCAATAAAAAATGTGGAAACAAATTCATTTAAATGGGTTTTACATTTATCAACTATGAACCCGTAGTGCATTTGAATAAAGTTGTGCAAACTGCAAAAATGCAGTATATTGTAATTCCTACAAAAAAATACAAATGCACAACTTTAAGGCAAATTTCGTTAAAATTTTAGAGGTATTAAATAGTATTGAGGAAAAATCTAAATTTTTAAATCAAATTAGACAACCCCCAATTAACATATAAAGAACTAATTGCGGTTAATTTAACAGCAGAATATATGGGAGTTGATAGTGAACATCAACTTTTTAGAATACTTTCTAACTCTATTTTGTCAAAAATAGAGAGAAGTGTTTACAACAGGAGGAAGAGACGACTATTTCCTTATATAGAACAAATTAGAGGTAAAATAGCTAACCTGTTCAATATTGTTGATAGTATGCCCTTAGAGGTATGTAAATTATCACGCAGTTCTCATTCAAAAATATGTAAAGAAATGACTTATTCTTCACCTGATAGAGGGTATTGTGCCTCTCAGGCATCAGGATATTATGGTTATAAATTACACGCAGTTTGTTCTGTGAGCGGAATTTTTAAGAGTTTTGATATTAGTCCTGCTTCTGTCCACAATATACACTATTTAAAAGATATTCAGAGTCAAATGAGTGATTGTACCATTATTGCTGATAAAGGATATCTATCAGCTCAATATAGACTTAATTTATTTGAAACCAACAACATACAATTACCTGTGCCTATGCGTAAGAATCAGCATAATTACAAAAATCAACCTTATATTTTTAGAAAATCAAAGAAAAGAATTGAGACTTTATTTTCTCAGCTTTGCGACCAATTTATGATTAGAAGAAATTATGCAAAGTCTTTTGATGGTTTTAAAACTAGAATTCTAAGTAAGTTAACTGCTTTAACTATTATTCAACACATAAATCATTTCATTTTCAAAAGAAACATCAACAATTTAAAAATTAGAATTTCCTAAATGCACTACGGGTAAGAAAAGCAAGATTTGGGAAATCATAACATTTAATGATTATAAAATCAAAATAATTTCTCTACCTTTGTTTTTATTTAGTTTTATTAAAAATAAAAAGTTATGGAAGAGAGAATAATAATCCTTTTTGTAGTAGCTAGTTTGTTGGCAGCATGTAACAATGCAAATGATAAAAACTCCAAAAAGAACTTGGAAAACAAGGTAAAACAGGCAACAAAAGTAGAGACAATCTACGATAAAGCAGGAACAATAAAGTTGCACGATCCCAAATCTGTTATGGTAGGTTATCGTAAATTCAGCGATGATATTTTTGAAATTTCGCTTGATGATGTGGGTAAATATACCGGTCATGTATGTGCAGGTGTTTCTTCCGGTTATTTATTAACGAAAAAAGCTTTGGAACTTTTATATCCTAATAATGAGATTCCTGTTCGAGGACAAATAAGTATTGTTACATCAGCTTATACCGACCACGCAGAAGTTGCCTCATATATTACAAGGGCACGTCAAACAGAGGGTGATGAAAAAGAGCCAAATGTATTGGTAGTCGACAAAAAAATAAAAGCTAAACCCAAAACAGTTGTTCTTATTTTTAAGCGAAACGATAATGGTAAAATGGTAAAAGCTGTTTTTGATAAATCAAAATTAGCAGACCCTAAAAAAATGAAAGCAATGATGTCGCTAAAGAAAAAAATAATGTCAAAGCAAGCAACAAAAGAGGAGAAACAGCAATTTGCTAAGAATGTTCAGTTGTTAGTGAGTAAGGTAATTACGGAAACTCCCGAAGGATTGCTTACGGTTACTTTATGTGATAAATATAAATTCCCTCAATAGAAAAATTGTTGCTACTCGTCTTTGTCGGAATGATTTTTATCCATAAGTACTATATTTATAATAAAGTGAATAAGCGTGGTTTTATGTTGATAAATTGTTCTTGTATAGGAATGTTAGAGCTTCTAAAATATCTGTTTTGATACGTTTAATAATTTTTGCTTTATGAATATTTTAAAAAAATGTATTGTAGTAGTATTTACAATATTTGCTGTAAGCATAGGACATGCACAATCAAAAAACATACGAGGTACGGTATATGATAGTAAAAGCAATAAAGGCATTCCTTTAACTCATATATGGATAAATAACACAGTGATAGGAACGATAACCGATTATTCTGGAAATTTTTGTATTTCGAATGTCGAAACAGATAGCGACAGCATAACTTTGGTTTGTTCTCGTTTGGGATATAGGCAAAAATTTATCAATGTAAGTGTAAAAGATACAGAAGATATAAAAATATATCTTGAGTTGAGTGAGTTACAGTTGCAAGAGGTAGTTGTATCCGGTAATAAAGGAACGCATTCCGATTTAACACAAACAACACTGTCATCAGTAATATCAAGACAGGCAATTGTGGAAAATGGTGTACAAAATATTCCGGAAATATTGCATAAACAGGCTGGAGTATCACTTGCCGGGCAATCTTATCACGCTGCTCCATCCATAAGGGGATTGGCACGTAAACGTGTATTGGTTCTTATTGATGGCGAGAAAGTTTCTTCTGAACGTAATGTTGGGGCTCCTGGAACATTTCTAAATCCTTTTGAAATTGATCATATCGAAATTTTAAAAGGACCTTATTCTACATTGTATGGCTCAGATGCAATTGGTGGTGTTGTGAATATTGTTTCGAAAAAATTTGAACAACCTTTACATAATAAATTAGTAGGAGGAAGTGTGAATGTATCGTACAAATCGGTAAATAGCGGTGTAAATACAAATCTTTCTTTAAATGGAAAAATGGATAGGCTGCAATATAGAATAAGTAGTGGATATCGTCATGCCGATAACTATTTAATGCCCAACGGGGAACGGTTGAAAAGTACATTCTTTACAGAAAAACATATTGGAACAAATTTAATTTATGATATAAATAATAAACATGCATTGGGAGCAAAAATGTATTACAGCAAAGGGGGAAATATAGGAAAGCCTGCCTACGATAGCTTGGTAAATGCCGCACATGATCCCGATGACCATTTTATTGCAGGTGTTTCGTACAAAATAAAAAACATAAATAAATATTTGTCTAAGGTAGATTTTAAAATTACAAGACACGAGCATAAACTTGGAGCTAAAATAACAAAACATAAGTTAGAAGACGATGCTGAGGACGATAAACTAATTAAAAATAAAAAAAATCTTAGTAATGTTGATTACATTGCTCAGGCAGACTTTTATTTAACATTTAACGATAAGATTAAATTGATAACAGGATTCGATGGATTTTTTCGACAGAATATCAATATTGATGAAATAAAACACGTGTATAACTATAATTCGGGGTTATTTGTGGCAGATAAAAGTGCTGTTTTGTTAAATAAGGCTTCGCAAAATAATTATGGTTTGTTTATGCAAGCTAATTATTTTGTGTCGAAAAAAATATTTATGAATGCAGGAGTACGTTGGGCTTATGTAGAAACAAATCCTAATAAGGAGGAGTTTAAATCAAAAAAAGATGAAGCTTTTAGTGGTAATTTTGGACTCTCAGTAAAACCGATTAAACGTATCAATATAAAATTAAATGTGGGAACCGCCTTTAGAACTCCCGATATTAAAGAATTATACGTAACAACAAATACTCCCGGAGGTTTAAATGTTAGTAATCAGGATTTAACAACCGAACATAGCTTAAATTTAGATATGGCTGTAATTTACAAGGGGAGAAACAACCTGTTTGAATTAAGTGTTTTTCGTAATCAAATCGATAATATGATAATTTTAGATTGGGATAATACTTCTGCTATGCGAGTAGGATATTTTAAAAATATAGGAGAGGCATTACTCTATGGTTTTGAAATGAGTTATAATCAAAAAATAACGAATGCTTTGTCTTCTTTTGCCAATATAAGCTATACACGAGGGTACGATATTAATACCGATGATGAGTTGATGGATGTACCTCCTGTTCAGGTAAATGCAGGGGTTAAATATAAGCCTTCAAATAAAATGAGTTTTAGTTTAACCGGAAGATATTCAGCTCAGCAAAACGATGTTTCTGAAGATGATTTTGTTAATGATGATTTTTTGACATTCGATTTTTCGGCACATATAGATATTTTAAAAAATCTTACGGCATCGGCTTCTGTTTCTAATATATTGAATAAAGAATATCGAGAACATTATCAGTTTGAGAGAATGTATGCTCCGAAAAGAAGTTTTAATATGGGAATTAATTTTAAATTTTAAATAATTATGAGAAGAGTAGATTTAACAAAAGTAATTTTTACTGCATTAATTTTTTCTGTGGTATTTTTTTCAGGATGTAGCGATAGTGATGATGATTTAACACCGGCAAATAAACACGAAGATGCTTTTGGTGATGTATTTGTAAAGAAAGTGAAAAATCCGAAAGGGAAGGAGATGTATGGACTGGTTTTTTATGCCGGAGGAAAAGGGTTGAAAAATTGTATTGCAACATCACCTGACGGAAAAAGTTTTACGTTAAAAGAGTTTTGGAAAGGTGCCGGAAACTTACGTAAACATCCCGCCCCGGCAGATATGAAGCCTCAAATGCCTGAAATTGGTAAATATGTATTTGATTTAACATTTGATGATGGAACCAGCAAGAAAATTACCGATGAACTTGAAAATACAGTAATACCGGCATTGGATAAGATTACTGTAGATTATGATGACACCAAAGAAGAGGTGAGTGTAAGCTGGGAACCGGTAGAAGGAGTAGATGGCTATATGGTAAAGCTGACTGATAAAGACAAAAATGTTAAAAAACCATTTTTTGTAAATAAGATGTTAAAGCCTTCTGATAATAGTTTTACATTTAATAAAACAACAAAGGCAAAACCGGGTTGGATGCAAGCTGTTCCTAAAAAGGGAGAAACCTGTTATGTTATTGTTGTAGGCGTAAAATTCGAGAAAGGGATAAAACCTGAAATGAAAAACCAAAATAAACAGATGAATACAATGATGGCTAAGCAAATAACTTGGTAAATAAGTATTAAAAATGGATGAAAATAATAAAGTACACCCGTGGTGCATTTGAATAAAGTTGTGCAACCTGCCAAAATGCAGTATATTGTAATTCCTACAAAACAATACAAATGCACAACTTTAAGGCAAATTTCGTTAAAATATTAGAATTTCCTAAATGCACTATGGGTACTATGAATAATCCAATAAAAATCAAAATAAAAAATGATTTAGTAAGAGTAACAACTGATTTGAATTACCCTGATGGAATAGATTTTATAATACCAAGACAAGAACCTGAAAAGTTTAGAACTGAAAAATCCTGTGGCTAACAAGGTGCATAAGCAATAGCGTTTCAGTTGCTTAACTCGAAGTTTGTACATTTTTACCCGCCAAACCTTATTTCTAATTTTTTGCATAAATTTGAAAAATTAGAAATAAGGTTTGGCTAAGAGTGGTGCTGAAATCTAAAGTTTTTGCTTTTTAATCCGCTACTGCTCATACACTCGCTCGTTGTGCATAATTGGAACATTGTATTAAAAAATGAATAAATTAACGAAAAGAATATATTGTGTTGATGAAGATATTTTGAAAATTATTGAGTCAGAATTTGAATTAGTTGACCAAAAGAATTGGTATAGGCTGTATAAAAATAAAAAAGATAATTCATTTTGGAGGTTAGATGAGTGGGATAAATATGTAAAGCAATTTTTGGTTAAACTTGAGACATCAGAAAAATGGTTTGAGTTTAATGATGAAAATTTACGAATAGAATTTTTAAAAAATAGTAGAGGCGTATCAAATAAAAAATGTATTTGGAAAGGTTGTAAAAAAAATGCTTTAAATAAATTAGTTTATTGTGAAAATCACGCTTATAAAATGGGAGTTAATAAATAACTATGCACAAAATGAGTATGTCAGAATTAGAAAAAGAATGGTTTGACTTTACAATTAAATTTGTAGAGAAATTGGGAGTGTAAATTAATTGCTAGTTTTAGCTAATTTACGAAAGTTCTCGCAAATTTTAAATTTGTGTTTTATTTGCTAACTTTAGTGCTTAAAACACGCAACTAACCCTATACAAACACGTTGGGCAACATGCTAGAAGAACTGAATAATTAAATTAATAAATTGGAATGAAAAAAAATCTACTTATCCTATTATGTATTATTTCGTGTTTTAATAAAATACAATCTCAAACAAATTGGGAATTACTAAACCCAAAGCCAACAGCCAATACTGGAAAAGATGTTGAATTTGTAACGTCCAATATTGGATTCATTATAACTTCGAATGAACTATTAGAAACGACAGATGCTGGAAGCACGTGGATAAAAAAGCAGAATATCTTTAGCGGTAATGATATGAGTTTCTTCAATTCAACAGGTTATATTGTTGGAAACGATGGATATGTTTTAAAATCTACTGATAATGGAACATCATGGAATCAAATATCAACAGGTTATAATAGTTCTTTTAATACTGTAAATATTATTGACACTAACAACGTAATATTATCAGGTTCTAATAGCATTATAAAAACTAATGATGGTGGGATTACATGGGAAAATTTGAGTATCCCAAACTCTGGAGTTAATAAAACATCTTTTACTAGTTCTTTAATTGGACACGCTGTATGTAATGGAGGAACAATTTTAAAAACTATCGATGGTGGTCTAAACTGGTATACCACACAAAGCACAAATACATTTCCGTCAGATTATTTTACAGTTTATTTTGTTAATGAGAACATTGGTTTTGCAACAAGAGAACATGATAATATGTATAAAACTACAGATGCTGGAGAAACTTGGGTGGAAATTTCGGGTACTATTGATGCTATTTTTGATTTTCATTTTTTAGATGAAAATAATGGTTTTGCTACTGGTGAATTTGGAGCTACTTACAAAACAACTGACGGAGGTATCACATGGAATCAAATTTTTTTTCAAAATGGCTTTGTAGGAGAAACCTCTATGTATGGCATTTATTTTCAAGACAATAATGTAGGTTATGCTACTGGTATGCGAGGACGAATTATTAAAACAACAGATGGTGGTGAAACTTGGACACCACATTCTATGACATATATTGATTTTAGGCAAATACAATTCGTTGATAATAACCTAGGCTACGCTCAGTCTGGAGAGAATTTTTATAAAACTACAGATGGTGGAGATACATGGTCTTTGGTTGGTTCTTTAAGTTTAGGGACTTCTGTTTTTAGCAGTGATTTTACTTTTGTAAATGAAAACTTAGGTTACGCAACAACAGGAGGAAGCTATGGAGGGCATGTCTTCAAAACTATAGATGGTGGTGTTACATGGACTGCTTTAAATAATGGTTATGATATTATTGATGAGGGAATAACAGCTATTTATTTTTTGGATGAAGATAACGGCTTTATTTCTGGAGGTTTTAATCAAAAGAAAGTTATGAAAACTATTGATGGTGGTAATAACTGGACTCAAGTTTCAAATCAAGTATTAGGTCATATTCAGTTTACGAATGATTTAGTTGGTTATGGAAATCGAATCGGTAATTATTATGGTGCCATGTATAAAACTATTGATGGTGGTGCCACATGGAATATAAGTCTTGAATTAGAAGGTGAAGATATTAACGCATTTCATTTTGTAGATGAAAACAATGGGTATTTTGTCGGTGACCAAGGCTTGATTTATAAGACTAATGATGGCGGAACTAATTGGGAAGAATTAGAAATTCCTTATGAATGGTATACTCAAGTTAAATTTTATTCTAAAAATGTTGGTTATATAGCTGATGAAGATGGTAGGCTATATAAAACAGAAAATGGAGGAGTAACTTGGGAATATCTTACACAACAATATAGAATCAATTCAATAGAACTTATTGATGACAAAATCTATACAGCCGGTACTAATGGTAAAATTTATAGAAGCGATGTAGAATATGAAACCATAATTCTACATGCTGACCCTGCTGAGAATATATCTAATTCTATTGCTAGTTTAAATGGTAATGTCACATCAAATGGTGAACCTATTTCAAACATTCAATTTGAATACAGTCTAGATTATTCTTTCAGTAACAGCATTGCAACAACACCAAATACAATTAATTCAGATGAGTCTTTAAATGTTTCTGTTGACCTAACTAGCTTAGAATCAAATACTACATACTATTTTAGATTATCAGGAATACAGGGTTCAAATATAAGTTATAGTGAGACTCTGAGTTTTACAACACTTCCTGATTATGAAATAACAACAAATTTTACATATAACTACACAGCAACTACAGCAGAGATATCAGGTAATATTGTATCCAATCAAGATGATATTATAAATGTCGAATTTGAATACGGACTAAGTTCCGATAATCTAAATAATAGTATAATTGGTACACCAGTAACGGTTAATGGCAATACGACTGAGAATATTACGGCAAATTTAGGTAATCTACAACCTGAAACACAATATTTTTACAGAATTAAGGCAACATATCAAGGGGAAGATATTTATGGTAACACACAATCATTTACGACACGCCCTGAATACGATATAAATCTTTACAGTCCAAATATCAATGGCACTGATGTTACATTATCAGCATATTTAACATCTTATCATCAAGATATAACTGATATTGTGTTTGAATATGGAAGTATTGATTACGAAAACAATAGTGTAGCTAACCCATCAATAGTTAATGCTAACAGTTCGTCATTTGTTAGTACTACCATAACCGGCTTAGATACTAGTTTAAATTACTATTATAGATTAAAAGCCATTCATAATGGAGAAACTATTTATAGCGGTGAGGGTGTTTTTAATCTTTCAGGAAATATTATTATTGTTAGTGGAACTATAGAAGAAGTGCAAAACAATTCCTTGGAAATTAAAGGCTTAATTAATCCTTATGGTGCTTTTTTAACAGATATACATTTTGAATACGGACTTACAGACAGTTTTGGTTCATCAGTGACTGGAACACCAAATTATGCTTCCGGTTATAATACTAATTTAATAAATGGTTCAATCAATAATCCACTAGCTAATACAACTTATTATTACCGATTAGTTGCCACTAATAATGGTAATGTAATCTATTCCGACACTTATCAATTTACAACAGGCACACTTAGTTTAACAAAATTTGATTTAGAAAACACTATATCAATATTCCCAAATCCGACAACTGATTTTGTAAATATTAAATCCAATGTTTCTGAGAAAATTAAATCTATTGAATTATATAATGCTTTAGGTCAAAGTATTTATTATGAAAATATTGATGATAATAAAACTGACATAAAAATTGATTTATCAAGTTTCAGAAAAGGAATATACTTTGTTAAAATTAGGTTTGAAAACACCAAAATAGTATCATCGAAATTAATTTTGAAATAAAAGCACGATTGCCCAACAATGGCTATAAGTAATTGCTTCTACTCACCTACTTCTGAAAATCCTAGCGGATTTTCAGCTTGGTGCATACTTGCGGAATTTATTGCTAAATTCACGCAACTACTCATAACCCAACCGTTGTAGTGCATTTAAAAAAAACGAGATGAAAATTTTAATATTAGTTGGAATTGTTGGATTTATAGCATTTTCTGTTTTGTATGTAAAAAGAAATGGAGCAACAGTTCAATACCAAACTGAACCCAAAAATATACTGACCGAAAAAGACACCCCTATGAACTTTGGATATAAAATAGTTTGGATTGCGGTTAAAACAGGCAATAAATCTGAATTATCTAAAATACTTGGACTTGAGAATTCCAAATCTGCAAATTGGAAAAGTGGAATTGAAAAAGCATATGATAGTAGTATTTACATAACCCCACAAATTGGAAAATGGACTTTGGCAGTTGGAATGGGATTACCACTTGGAGATAATATTGAAAGCATTCAAAAACTCGAAGTACTACTAAATAAATTAAGTTCTGAATTTGGAGAAGCTCAATTTTTCGGAACACATAGGGTCATAGAATATCACAATTGGATGAAATCAGTAAATGGAAAAATGGAAAGAATTTATTCTTACCTAGGTGAAAGTGGAGAAAATATTAAAGTTTATGGACTGCCAACAGAACCCGAAAAAAACTTGAGATTATTTAACTCACTTTCTGAAGAAGCTAAATCAGATGAATATTGGGAGAGGGAGGATTTAGATTATGCGGATGAAGAACTGGTAATGAAAATTGCTGAAAATTGGAGTGTAAATCCAACTAAATTGACTCAACGAAGAGATATTAAAAACGAATTAGGAATAGTTGGAGAAATGAAATAACTACTGCCAACACGGTGTATAAGCAATAACGGGTTATTGGCGTATTTTGAAGTCTAAGCATTTTACCGCCAAACCTTATTTCTAATTTTTGTGTAAATTTGAAAAATTAAAACAAGGTTTGGCTAAAGGCTGTGGCAGGATTAAAGTTTATCGCTTTTATTCCGC
>PDWJ01005139.1_pt1 | contig 10959 bp, 4 predicted proteins | sample 1430881 | NCBI WGS metagenome assembly PDWJ01 (sample SAMN01162460, study PRJNA174530) | Oral metagenome, whole genome shotgun sequencing project. | biome: Marine environment; feature: Marine mammal; material: Swab sample of the gingival sulcus; isolation source: swab sample of gingival sulcus... | reverse complement strand
GGCCATGGATCTTTATTTTGAGTCCGCCGGGGTGCTTATTGCGATGGTTTCTATCGGTAAGTATCTGGAGAATCGCGCCAAGCTGCATACCTCTGATGCGATTACCCAGCTTATGGAATTGCGCCCGGAATCGGCGACGCTCATTGTTGATGGTGAGCAGCGGACCATCAGTGCTGCCGAAATTGAAAAGGGTGATCTGCTGCTGGTTCGCCCCGGAGAAAGACTTCCGGCCGACGGCATCATCGAGCGAGGTGAAAGCAGCGTTGATGAGTCGATGCTTACCGGTGAGTCTATTCCAGTGAGTAAGGGCAGCGGAGATCAGGCAATGGCCGGAACAATCAATGGAAATGGCGCATTGGAGCTGCGCTGTACCAAGGTCGGTGAAGAGAGCCTGCTTGCCGGTATTATTCGTCTGGTACAGGAGGCTCAGGGGACGAAGGCGCCGATTGCTGCGATAGCGGATAGAATCAGTTTCTATTTTGTTCCTGTGGTGATGGGTATTGCCGTTGTTACCGGACTTTCCTGGCTTTTTTTGGGCGGGGTGCCTTTTACAGAGGCGTTGCGGTTCTTTATTGCAGTCATGGTTATTGCCTGCCCCTGTGCGATGGGTTTGGCAACACCGACCTCGCTGATGGTTGGTATGGGACGTGGTGCCCAGTTGGGTATTTTGGTGAAAAATGGTACCGCTCTTGAGATGGCCGAGAAGATTGATACTGTGGTCTTTGATAAGACTGGTACCCTGACTAAAGGACACCCGGAATTGACGGATGTGGAAGTTATTGCCCAAGGTGCTGAACGAAAGGAGTTGCTTTGTTTGGCTGCATCCTGTGAGTTATCTGCTGAGCATCCTCTGGCGGCGGCGTTGGTCGAGGCTGCGGATCGGGAAGCCATCGCCCTGATCAGGCCAGAGCAGTTTCGAGCGGTTGGTGGCCGTGGCGTTATCGCACAGGTCGATGGTCGTGCTCTTGTTTTGGGGAATCGTGAGTTTCTCGAAGAACAGGCGATTGATTTTTCTGCATACCAGACCAGGGCAGAGCAACTTGCTCTTTCCGGGAATACCGTCCTTTATCTTGGCGTTGACGGGAAGGCTGCGGCGATGTTTGCCGTTGCTGACACCTTAAAAGAAGAAAGTCGTGCTGCTGTTGCCCAACTGCAAAAAAGTGGCCGGAAGGTGGTCATGTTGACTGGTGATAATGCGGTGACGGCCCAGGCCATTGCTAACGAAGCTGGGGTTGATGAAGTTATTGCCGAGGTGCTTCCTGATGAGAAGGCAGCCAGGGTTGCTGCCCTGCAGAAACAGGGATTCCGTGTTGCGATGGTCGGCGATGGCATCAATGATGCCCCTGCACTGGCAACAGCAGATGTGGGTATTGCGATGGGCACCGGGGTGGACGTTGCGGTGGAATCAGGCGACATCGTACTGATGAAAGGCGATCTGAAAGGGGTGTTCACTGGATTACAGCTTTCTCATGTGGTTATGAAAAATATTCGCCAGAATCTGACCTGGGCCTTTTTGTTTAACGTGATTGGTATTCCGGTGGCAGCAGGCTTGCTTACCCTGTTCGGTGGTCCAGGGCTTAATCCGATGCTGGCGGGTACTGCAATGGCGATGAGCTCTGTGGCTGTGGTAAGTAATGCGTTACGGCTTCGTTTTTTTCATGTTCAAGAAAGTCAAGAAAGGTGATTTTCTCGATAACTATTTGATTCTTAAAAGGAGAGGTGGAAAAAGCATCCTTCAGGTTGATGCGAATTTCCTTTTGTCGAGATGGAGAAAGCCTCTCTTCATGTACATGGGTCATGGCGTATTTTTATTGACACCACGTAGATGAACGGCGCCACCAGGACGGTTGCTTGAAAGCCACCCGGTTCAGGGGTGGTTTCTTCAACAATTTTGTCAAAAAGGGCCTCATGTTGGCTCTGTGATGCCCTTTTTGTTCTCGGATGAACGACGGGTTACGCAATGTGGTAATTAATTCCGTCCTCAATCTTCAGTGTTGCATCATCCTTCGTGAGGATGTTGTAGGCCACATTGTCTATGACCTCCTGAGGGTTAGAATCATTCCAACCATTTTCCAGATTGACCGTATCTTCACTGTCCGTGGCAGTATCTCCCCGGATGGTCAGTTCATTGTTCCCGTCGGTCATGTCTTTTAGGCTGGCGGCATCAAAGGTAACAGTTTGCTGACCATTGTCGGTGAGGTCAATGATTTCCATGTTAAGCAGTTCAACCGCAAGTGATCTGAAATCCACATCGTTTTCTTCTACGACTAGTGTGTCTTCTCCGTCATAGCCGTCCTGTCTGACAGCGTTTATATTCAGGATAATGGTGTCGTTGCCTGGCCCCGGCGGGGTCATGCCGCCGCTGACAGTGACATTGAATGTTCCCGTCACTGAAGGTGTCGAGGTGGCACTATTTTCCGTCTCTACCGTGTGTGCCGTAACACTCACTGTTTTGTTTATGTTAGGTTTCAAACTATCGAGTGTGCTGAACAATACTTATTGCTTATGATTAGACTTATTCCTACAAAACGACAATGGTACAAATGGAGTTTGCCCAGCAAACTAACAGCTATTGGGACTTTTATTGGAATATTTTCTTTACTTGTCATGTTTTATGACAAACTATTTGTTTCAAATGTTCCAATATTGTCAGGTGAGGCTATTTCAGTAATTGTTTCACCATATGAAGATCAGGTAGCTCATCTTGAAAATATAATACGGAAATATCAATCTGGATCCATATCTCTAAAGGCAACCTTAGCTGATATAAGTAAGGTAATTACAATGAAAGAGATTGCACTTTCATTTATTGCTTCTAAAGAAGAAGATAAGAGTGTCATCAAAGCTATTGAAGACAACATTGACAATATAACTATAAATGATTTAAGAAAAGTTGTTTCAATGTATATCTTTACAGATAAGGTAAGCGTTACATATTCAAAATACTTAAATTTGATTGTAAAAAATGAAATTGATCCTAACTTTTACGATAAGTATTTAGAGTTAAAAGGTAAATCAAAAAAAGAGCAAATCAGAGAAGCAACAAAATTTTTAACAAAAGGGAAGTTACGGGAAAAACTATTAAAACAATTGGAGTTATATTCAGAAGAGGAAATAGGCAAATTATATAAAGGTATTTTTTTTGATGAGTTAGAAAAATATTTTAGTTTGTATGATGTAATATTGACTATACTGCTTATTGATGAAGAAAGTGATCCATTTGAAAAAAAAGAATAATTAATAATATAAGAGATAATTGGGTATTGTCTCGTGTGATTAACTACGAAGAATTTGAGGATGGTGCAAGAAAGCTTTCACAAGTCTCTACGCAGATTGTAGATTCTTTGTCATGTTTGGAAATTGCTCCAGAGGCATATCTTCAAACAAACGATATCTCAAAGCGTTATGCTTCGGTCATATGCGAGAAAGCAAACCCAAAAAAGGAATTTACTAAGCTAGTTGTTCGAAGTTTTGACGACTGTTTGATTCTTGCATTGATAAGTGATGAATTTGATTGTCATATTGATTTTATTACAAAGTCAAAACAACTGGCAACCTCCCTTGTAAATAAATCACCGTCTATAAGTATTAAAGATAAAGAAGACTGGGTATACAAGATTTCGAATAATCATGTTGACACAAGGAAGCTTGGGAAATTAATAAAAATACTTATGACTGAAAAAGTGAAATTAGAGCTACTTAATGGAATGGTTAATGAAAAAAACTGTAATATTAATATTAAAGAAATGTCAGAAGAGGAGATATTGGTGTTAACTAATTACTTTCATAGACTATTTGGTCTTGATATTAATTGTCGGAAGGAACCCTAACAAATCGTTTCACCGGACTCGTTTCACTCGCCGGTGAACTCAGCGTTATATTCCGTGGTGAAGCTGAGGGTGCCAAGTTGGTCATGCTGGATACCTGTAATGGTGTAGGTATCGGTATCCCAGTCGTAGCTGCTTGTCCCGGCATTGAATGAGATATCCTCGCCAACACCAAAGCCTGCAAAGGTTACTGTGGCGGTCTCCGAGCCATCAGAATCAAGCATACCCGGATTGAGGTTGATGGAAACCGGGGCGTTTGCAGTGCCTGAGGTGTTCGCTGGATTGATGGTCAGGCCATCGGCCACGGCGGTCACTTCCACATGAACATCCTGGGTGGACGTTTCACCAGCAACGCCTGGAATCAGTTCACCAGTATGATCCACTTCATATTCCGTCACAGAAAGGGTCAGCTCAATGTCGTTATTATCGTTGGTAGGGGGAAGGAGCTTTAAGCCTTGGAATTGGGCTGTCGTTAACTGAATGGGTGCATTGCCATTGTTATCGGTATCATTGACGGGATCTAAATCCGCATGATGATCAGCAAAATCGGTAATATAGAACCAACGAGGATCACCATCACCAGTAAAGACAGTTGTTGTGCCATCCGCTAAGTAGATCGCTGCTCCAGATGGTACATCTTCAAGGGTAATATACCCCAATTGTTCCGGCGAATCATGGTTGCTGCCGGCGTCTTGATCGGTGGCATCGGTAACGGTTGGAAGAGTGAATCCCAAGGCAACCTGTGTGTCTTCTTGTGTGGTTACTGAAATAGCAGGATCCCAATGGGGAGCATCACTTATGGGGTTCACCGTGGCATTGATTCTATAAGTACTCGTCACTCCATCGACCGTTGTCTGATACTGGAAGGTGTCCTCACCGCTGAAATTGGCATCTGGGGTGTAGGTGATTGTCCCATCCGCTTGCACCACGGCGGCACCAAAGGATGGTTCCTGGCCAACGACAATGGATGTATTTCCACTGGTGGCATTGGAATTGGTGTTGAAGTTAAGAGAAGTATCTTCATCGAGTGTAATATCAGTATCCCCTGGCGTATCATCCACCACGGTGACAACAAAGGTACCGCTATCCGTATCTAGTGTGTGGTCATGGTCTTTGACATCGATGTTAAAGGTGAGGTCAATTTCATGAGGTCGAGCAATAACATCGTCCTCATGATCAAGATTTTTCAGAAGGGTAAAAGTATAACCAACTCCAGCACCTGTATCCGTTGGATCCGTTAATTCAACGGTAAAGACATCCTCACCACCGGCCATAGCCGCTAAGGTATGCCCCCCATCGCGAAGTTCATAACTGATACGATTCCCATCAGAAGAGAAGGAATCCTCAGTCCCTCCATTGTCATCAATTAAAAGGTCCAGTTCGGGTTGCACAGAATCAAAGGTGACATCGATTTGATCCGTATCATGAGTTATATTGATCGTACCTGTTTTCACCAGGAGGGCAGCATCTGGATCGGAGCCATCCGTGAGGTTCTTTTCATAAACGGTGGCATCAGTGGTGGAATTAATGACAGGTTTTCCACCATCACGAATGAAGATCCCCTGTTCCGCTACATTGGAAATGTCACCATCGCCATCGATCAGCGTATATGTGAAGGAGAATTTAAGATCGGAACCATTAACGGAACTATGATCAAGATTTCCTTTGGGAGTAAAGGTCCAATCCCCTGTCACCTTGTTGATCAAAAGAGTTCCAAAATCGGCAGTAAATTCATAATTATTGCCGCCCTTATCAACCCCGGAATCAACATTGACCAAAACATTGTAGTTATTGGAGTCATCCGTAAACTGGATTTGATGGAGGGTAACGGTGGTATTTCCCGCCTTCATGGTAACGTAGTCTTCACCCGTGGTAAAAGAAGCACCATCGGTTAACACATTTCCAGAAACTGAGTGACCAAGATTTTCGGCCACATTTTCTTCTGTGACACTGACATCGCTGGAATCCATTGCATAGGGAACATCGTCAATATTGATGGTGATCGTTGCTTCCGTCCCCGCGTCACTGTTTACTCCATCATCTGTATCAGAATCAATCGGCTTGAAATTGAAGGTGTCATTATCCGTTGCCGGAGTATACCAATGGGGACCAAATTCCTTGCTGCTATTAGCATAAGACCATTCTGGAACATAATAGAGAGTCAAGTCACCAACACTCGCAATTTCATCATTCACATTGACTACAGTTGTTAAGCCTGCATCCTGATAGAGGCTGCCATGGTCTGGGAGATCGGTAATTTTAAAGCCATTGATTGTTGAGTCAGGATCTGTGCCACTTAACACCACTTGAATAGAGGTTGCGGAATCATCCGTATCACCAAACCCAGCAGCATCAGGAGAATCGTCCTTATCCCCGCTGAACGTCGCGTCCGTTCCTGTTGGGGTATCATTGACTGCATCAATGGAAATGGTGGTAGTGGTAGTATTGGAATTATCCTCATCGTCCGTCACCGTGACATTCACAATTCGATCAGTGATGTCAGGGTGGTCGGAGATATTGTTGAACTGAATGGCCTCAATTGCGGCTTCATAATCTGCCTTGGTGTAGTCTCCCGTTAAGGTAACGGTAATCTTACCACCGGCGGTGGAGGTGGTGACACCAAACTTGGCATCAACACCACTTACATCAAGGAGATCACTCGCCTTCGGATTGGTTAGAACAATAACGGCCTTTTGGAGATTCGCGTCATCAACATCAGTCACACCAGTGTCGATATCGGCAATCGCGATGGGCGTTCCTTCTATCCAGGTTGTTTGATAATTGCTACCGGTGGCACTAGAAGAATTATCGCCATCAAGATCAATGATTGGGGCATCGTTGCTACCCGTTAAGGTGATGGTCACATTTTGCGTGTCCGTGCCACCATTGCTATCATCAACGGTCACTGTATAGGTTTGGGTCAGGGTTTCGTTCAAACCAAGACTATCCAATAAACTATCGTTCACCGTGTAGTTCCAAGTGACATCACCTGTACCATCCCCCGTGCTGTCATCGGAGACGGAGGCCGTTAAGGTGCCAATATAACCGGTATTGTCTTCCGTTATACTTACCGTGTGACTATCTGTGAAGTCCATATCGGCAAAACTCAGGGTACCGGTGCTTGTTAGATCATTCACATTCTCGCCAGCAGCATTGTCATTGATTTCTGTCACACCGCCCGAAGCACTATCGCCTGCATCAATGGAGATGACGGGGGCGTCATTGACACCATTTAAGGTGATGGTCACATTTTGCGTGTCCGTGCCACCATTGCCATCATTGACGGTCACCGTATAGATCTGGGTCAGGGTTTCACCGACGGCCATGGAATCAAGGGCACTGTCGGGAACAGTGTAGTTCCAGGTGACGTCACCCGTACCATTCCACGTGCTGTCATCGGAGACGAAGGCCGTTAAGGTGCCCAGGTAACCGGCATTGTCTTCCGTCACACTCACCGTGTGACTATCCGTTAAGTTCTCATCGGCAAAACTCAGGAGACCGGTGCTTGTTAGATTACCCGTGTTTTCATCGGCGTGGCCATCGGGAAGTTCCGTTACGCTGCCTGTGGTATTACCGCCGGTGATAACGGGAGGATGATCGGGTTCAGGCGGCGGTGGCGGCGTATATCCGTTAATGGTGATGGTCAGGGTGGTGGTCGTCGTGCCGCCATGGCTGTCATCTACCGTACAGGTAATGGTATCGGTCAGGGTCTGGCTGTCATTCAAACCGGATACCGCTGGATTGGCCGTGTTTGCCCGGTATGTCCAGACACCGTCTTCAGAAAGAACAATGGTGCCATACCGGGTGGTTACCGTATTTCCCGGAGCAGCACCATTCACACCGATGACAGTGAGGCTGTCTCCGTCCACATCGGTATCATTGGTCAGAACATTGCCGGTGGTCACGGGCTGAATTTTCGAGACCTCTCCGGTATCGGGCTGTAGTGTCGGGACATCATTGCTACCATTTAAGGTGATGGTGATCTCTTGCGTGTCTGTACCACCATTACCATCATTAACAGTCACAATAAAAGTTTCCGTTGTGGCTTCACGAACAGGTATCGAATCAAGGGCACTATCAGGAACAGTGTAGTTCCAGGTGATTTGACCCGTGCCATCATCGGTGGCAATATCGGTAATATTGGCGTGCAAACTACCAAGAGCACCTGCAGCGGAGGTAACTGTAACCGTATGTTCATCGGCTAAATCAGGGTCGGTAAAGGTCAGGGTACCGCTGTCGGTTAGATTGCCTATGTTTTCATCGGCATGACCATCTACAAGTTCCGTGACACTGCCCGTGGCACGGTCGCCTGCTGCAACGGAAATCTCTGGTGCATCATTAACACCGGTGACGGTGATTGTCAGGGTCTCGGTGTCTGTAGCACCTGAGCTATCCATAACCGTCGCGGTAAAGGTGTCGGTGACGTTCTCACCTTCTGCGAGGGACTGGGTGGTCGGCAGACTGTTGTCTAAGGTATAGGTCCATTGACCGCTGGATGCATTCATGGTCATGGTGCCACAGATGCCGTTGCCGGTAACCGACCAGGTGGCGGTGTCGTCGCTGTCGGTATCGGACACAGTGAGTATGCCGGTGGCGGTGTTCGGGATACCGTCTTCGGTCACGCTGCCCGTGGCACTGTCCCCTGCTGCAACGGAAATTTCTGGCGCATCATTAACATCGGTGACGGTGATGATTGTGGTAGCAGTATTGGAGTTATCTGCATCGTCCGTCACTGTGACGTTGATAATACGTTGCGCGGTATCTGGGTCATCGGAGGTATTATTGAACTGAATCGTTTTGATGGCCGCTTCATAATCGGCTTTCGTGAAGTCCCCTGTTAAGGTAGCGGTGATCTGATCTCCGGTAGTCGTGGTGGTGGCATTGAACTTTGCATCGACACCACTAAGATCAAGAAAATCATGGGCCTGTGGATTCGTCAGGATAATGATGGCCTGTTGGAGATTGGCATTGTCCGTATCGGTAATGCTGGTATCGATATCAGCAATGGCTATCGGGGTTCCTTCTGTCCAGGTGGTTTGATAATTGTTGTCGAGAGCCCCCGAGGAATCATCCCTGTCAAGGTCAATGATCGGGGGATCGTTGACTGGAAGAACTGTGATTTCAGTCATTCCTTCGGCATTGTTTATACCATTTGTCAACTGATAAACAAAATCACCAACGGGAGTGCCAGGCTCATAGTCTTGTGGCGGAACAAACATCAAATCGCGAGCCTCGTTAACATTTATTTCGTCTCCTGCCTGGAGCACAGTACCATCTTTTTTAATAATTTTTCCAACCGTAGGAACCCGGTCAATTTTTATTGTAAGTGCATCGCTGTCATAATCCTTGGAAATAAAGATTCCCAGAGATACGGGTTTGCCCTCTTCGGTGGCAACGATGGCGGTATTTTCCACTATTGGCAGTTTATTGTCTGGTACTGAATTTTGGTGATCCGGTAGCAAAGGATCTTGTGCTGTATCGCTCGCCTGGGCAAGGCTGTCGTCTTCTTCAATTAAATCGGTATTTCTAAAGAAGTTGGTAGAATCGGATTTTTCTTCATTGGTTCTGCCTGCCAGCGATTTTTGATAATAGAAGCTACTCTTGGGATGATTATTATCATCACCACGATGAGTGCTGTTATCAAATTCATGCATTGGTGATGGAGTGGAATCAATAAATGTAAAATCCTTGCCGATGATTTTGATATCAAAGAAAAGGGAACCAGCTTCTGTGATGGCAACTGTCTGTCCATTATTCAATTGAACATGAAGAAGTGTTCCTTCAATGGGATAGTCGCCAGGGTTATCTCCATAAACGGTTTCACCTTCATAGATCGGATCTCCTATTTTGAGGTAACGGATTGTCCCATCCTTGGCTTCCGCCTTGAAGCGACCAATAATTACCTCGACACGTCCAACAAGGATCTTTGCACTTCCTTGTGTTTCCGCTGTGTGATTATTCTCCACGCTATGACCATCGTTGCCATTTTGTTGCTTGGTATTCTGATGTGGCATAAGTCCCTCCAGGTGCTGGCGTCGGGCAGATCCTTCAAGTTTCACCAAGTATCATCAATTTTGGTACAAGGTAAACTGGCTCTTATGAAAATGGGTGGATAATTTATTCATTTCTATGGCAAATTATCCGCTGTCTTGAGGTTTATATTGATCGTACAAAAAGGGTTTTATGAATGAAGGAACGGTGCTATTGATAAAGTTTATAGTACCCAACAAAAAAGATGATGTCACCTTAAATTTTCCCCGTATAATTGCCATTTGCATAGCAAAGATCCCCGAATTTTGACCAGATGGGCGAGCAAGATGTATCTTACTTCCCTGAAGCGAGGGCGTAGCAGGTTTTTCGTTACTTTTTGCAGCGCACCTTGTTCAATTTTGTCAGGCAATTTTTGTTGCATATGATGTGAACAAATGCATCGGCGTATCAGATTATTTACCCTGGAGAATGTTGGATGTTTATATGGCCTTAGGCAGAATACCACGGACTTTAGTGGATGAATGTGCCCGGAGATCTGGGTTCAGGCGAGTTCGGTGAGGAGGGGAGATGCGAAGTAGTGGAGTAAAGCTCCATAAAACCCCCGGCTTTAGCCGGGGGGCTATCTCTTAAACATTAAAATCTATCGACAAAATAAGGTTGCAGCACCTCGGGAATTTCGATGCTGCCATCTTCTTTTTGGTAGTTTTCTAAAATGGCGACAATGGTTCGTCCTACGGCGAGTCCAGAACCGTTCAAGGTATGTACCAGTCGTGATTTTTTTTCGCCTTCTGGCCGGTATCTGATACAGCCTCTTCTTGCCTGAAAATCAAGAAAATTAGAGCAGGAAGAGATCTCCCGATAGGCATTTTGACCGGGGAGCCATACCTCAATGTCATAAGTTTTGGTCGATGAGAAACCGAGATCGCCGCTGCATAGGGTAACCACTCGATAATGAAGGTTGAGAAGCTGCAATACCTCTTCAGCTTCACCGAGTAGTTCTTCGAGGGCCTCCATGGATTTCTCGGGGGTGGTGAATTTGACGAGTTCGACCTTCTCAAATTGATGCTGACGAATCAGGCCCCGGGTGTCACGGCCATGGGAACCGGCCTCAGAACGAAAGCAAGGGGTGTAGGCCGTGTAA
>PDWJ01005138.1_pt1 | contig 10960 bp, 8 predicted proteins | sample 1430881 | NCBI WGS metagenome assembly PDWJ01 (sample SAMN01162460, study PRJNA174530) | Oral metagenome, whole genome shotgun sequencing project. | biome: Marine environment; feature: Marine mammal; material: Swab sample of the gingival sulcus; isolation source: swab sample of gingival sulcus... | reverse complement strand
GTACCACGTAAATAGTAATTATCGAGCAGCTGACACAAATCATTGTAGTCAATCAGTAAATCTTGTAGCCAAAGCGTTGCGCGCTTCCCTACTGTCGTCAGTTGTGCCGGTTGAAAATGAGTGTATCCAAGCGTTGGCAAATCCTTATAAGTCAAGGCAAAATCGCTTAGATTTTTCAAAACGGCGACCAGTTTAATTTTAATCAATTGCAGTGCCCGGCGCATAATCAATAAGTCGCTATTGCCGCCGACAAATGCCGATGTCGCACCTAAATGTATAATTGGTTTAGCTGTTGGACATTGTTCTGCAAAGGCGTGTACATGACTCATTACATCATGACGCATCTCCCTTTCAAAGCGGCGCGCCACATCATAATTAATATTATCCAAATTGGCGCGCATTTCCGCCAGTTGTGCCTCACTGATATTTAAGCCCAGCTCGCGCTGCGCTTCAGCCAAAGCAAGCCAACAGCGCCGCCAAGTCGAAAACTTAGTATCATCTGAAAATAGCGCGGCCATTTCGGCACTGGCATAACGTGATATCAATGGATTTTGATAGATATTGGTCATAACAAGCCCTTTCTTAGTAAAACGCTAAAACGGAATTGAGTCATATGAGTCAATTCCGTTCTCACTTATTTTGCGTATTCGACCGACCTGGTTTCTCTAATCATACTGACCTTAATCTGTCCGGGATAATCGAGTTCTTCTTCAATGCGCTTTCTGATATCGCGGCCGAGTAAGACCATTTCATCATCTGAAATTTTTTCCGGTACGACCATAATGCGAATCTCGCGACCGGCTTGAATGGCAAACGATTTATCGACGCCGTCATAGGAATTAGAAATATTTTCTAGACCCTCTAAGCGCTTAATATAGGTGTTAAGCGTTTCGCGCCGCGCGCCCGGACGAGCCGCTGACAAGGCATCGGCCGCCGTGACCAAAATCGCTTCAATCGTCTCCGGTTCATAGTCGCCGTGGTGCGTGCTCATGGCGTGAATAACAGCTTTTGACTCTTTATAGCGCTTTAGCAAATTCATGCCCAATTCGACGTGGGTGCCTTCTAATTCTTGATCTACTGCCTTGCCGATATCGTGCAATAATCCCGCCCGCTTGGCAATTCTGGTATTGACGCCCAATTCCGCTGCCAAGACAGATGATAATTCAGCTACTTCAATGGAGTGTTTTAAGACGTTTTGACCGTAACTGGTACGATAGTGCAGTCGTCCCAACAGCTTAACCAATTCGGGATGAATATTGTGAATACCAACTTCAAAAGTGGCGTTTTCGCCGTATTCTTTCATCTTTTGGTCGACTTCTTTTTTAGCCTTATTGACCATTTCTTCGATTCGCGCCGGATGAATGCGCCCATCTTGAATTAGTTTTTCAAGGGCAATGCGCGCCACCTCGCGCCGCACGGCATCAAACGAAGATAAAATGACGGCCTCCGGTGTATCGTCAATGATTAAGTCGACGCCGGTTAGCGTTTCCAAGGCTCTAATATTGCGTCCTTCACGGCCAATAATGCGCCCTTTCATCTCATCATTTGGCAAATCGACAACTGAAACGGTCGATTCCGACACGTGATCGGCTGCTGAGCGCTGGATTGCAATCGAAATGATCTCCTGCGACTTTTGCTTCACTGTCTGCTGAATATTGTTTTCAGCCTCTTTTATCAACAAGACCGATTCGTGTTTAATCTCTTTTTCTAAATCACGCAATAATTGTTTCTTGGCTTCTTCTTGACTTAGCCCTGAAACGCGTTCTAATTCACGTAAATGGCGTTGTTCAAGATCTTGTAAAGCAGATTCTTTTTTGTCTAACGACGACTGACGCTTGTTTAATGATTCTTCGCGTTTGTTAATTTTGTTGGTGCGGTTTTCCAGTTGTTCTTCTTTTTGAATGTTGCGCTTCTCCAGCGCTTGGATTTCTCCTCTTCGACTCTTGGTTTCCTTTTCTAATTCCAATCGCATTTGGTAGATTTCATCTTTGGCTTCAACCAGTTTAGTTTTCTTTTCCGATTCGGCGGCTTGTTTAGCATTGGTAATAATTTCAGCCGCACGTACTTCGGCACTTTTTAATTTGGATTCTGATGATTTTTTTCTAATCGTATAGCCAATAAAAATGCCGATGATACTAAATAAAACTACTAGCGCGATCATAATTAGAACTGTTGGTGTATCAAATGTTCCCATAATTCCTCCCGTTCTAATCGCTCTTAAAAAAATAAGACCATGTGCGGTCTTATCTACATAACAAAGTCATTCACAAACCTGTGATTGATTATTCTTAATCTAGTTGGAATAGGCACTCTAAAATTTTGCTAAAGGGTTTATTCACATCTATATTAAAACCAAATGGCTATGCCATATGCTTTTGTGATACGATCCGTACACTTAATTTTACCCTCTATTTATTAGGCTGTCAACCGAGCAAACCAGATTTTAGTTAAAAAATATACATCAGATTTTTTTTGCCGTTTGCTAAGCTATTTTAGCTCGTCAAGCGGCTCGGCGCCAGCAATGTGATAATGCGTTTTTACCAATGCTTCAATTTCGTCATAAAGTGCACCGTTTTGTGCTAGATACTGCTTGACATTCTCTCTGCCCTGCCCTAGTTTTTCGCCATTATAGCTGTACCAAGCGCCGGCTTTTTTGACGATTTCAGCATTAACAGCAGCATCGAGCGTACTGCCAACCTTAGAGATACCCTCGCCGTACATAATGTCAAATTCTGCCGTTTTAAAAGGCGGCGCCAGTTTGTTTTTAACAACTTTAACGCGTGTCCGATTTCCCAATATGGTATCGCCTGATTTGATTGATTCAATTCTTCTGACGTCAAGTCGCATTGAGGCGTAAAATTTGAGCGCGTTACCCCCGGTCGTCGTCTCCGGATTACCAAACATCACGCCAATTTTCATACGTAATTGGTTGATAAAAACGACTGAACAGTTTGATTTGTTAACCAAGGCAGTCAGCTTGCGCAGCGCCTGCGACATTAAGCGCGCCTGTAATCCCATATGGCTATCGCCCATTTCGCCGGTAATTTCAGCCTTTGGCACCAAGGCGGCTACTGAGTCAATTACGATAATATCGACGGCGCCGCTTCGAACTAAGGCATCGCAAATTTCTAGTGCTTGCTCGCCGGTATCGGGTTGTGAGACGATTAATTCGTCGGTATCAACCCCTATCTTGCCGGCATAAACCGGATCGAGCGCATGCTCGGCGTCGATAAAGGCCGCCACGCCACCGGCTTTTTGCGCCTCGGCAATGACGTGCAGTGACACCGTCGTTTTACCGGATGATTCCGGTCCGTATATTTCAATAATTCTCCCCTTTGGAATACCGCCGATGCCCAACGCAATATCAATCGCCATACAGCCGGATGAAATAACATCGATATTCATTTTAATTGCATCGTCACCCAAGCGCATAATCGCACCCTTGCCGTACTGTTTTTCAATTTGGCTCATTACCGTTTCGAGCGCTTTTTTTCTTCCGTCCATGACTACCTCCATAGCGAACATTTGTTCTTTTATATTATAAGTCTTTTGTGCTTTAAAATCAAGTAAAAAAAGTGAATATTGGCAACTAAAATGCAAATTGCACACAGCTTAGATTATTTGTCTGCCAATAGATCAAATACCGCTTTAAGGGCGTGCAACGTCGCATAATACTGATTTTTAGCGCGCTTACGCTTAAAGCGGTGCTCGAATACAGTAATGTTTTGCCGCTCGGCAACTGCGATATAAACGAGGCCAACCGGTTTTTCAACAGTGCCGCCACTTGGGCCGGCGATGCCGGTTATTGCCACGCCAATATCACTGCCTGTTCGTGCGACGAGCCCACTGACCATTTCACGGGCTGTTTGCGGCGACACCGCGCCATAGCGTGCTAACGTCGCCTCGTTGACGCCCAGTTGACGCACTTTTTCAGCATTGCTATAACTGACAATACCGCCGACAAATACTTGTGAGGCACCGCTTACGGCAGTTAATTCAGCCGCTAAACGTCCGCCGGTACAACTCTCTGCCGTACTGATCGTCAATCCTCTTTGCTTTAATTTTGCAATGACCACTGCGCCTAAAGTGGCTTCTTCAGTTGCATAGATTAAGTTGGCCAAACGCTGCTCGATTTGTCGATAAACCGGCTCTACAAGTGCCTTTGCCTCTGCCGGATCAGCGGCATAAGCAGTCAAACGCAGCGTAATAATCGCTTGATCGATATAGATACCGATAGCGACGTCTTGGGCACTGATATCGGCAATGGCATCATCAATCGTCGATTCGCCAGCACCAAATAATTTGACAATCGCTTCGTGTTTATACTGACCGCTGTGCAATACATCGTCAATTAAGCGTTTTAAAACGTGTTTCATCTCATTGGGTGGTCCCGGCAAGGCGGCGATGGTCAGCTTATTTTGCGTTACGATAAAGCCGTCTGCTGTACCCAAGTCATTGATGATAACCGTGGCCCCCTTCGGAAAAAAGGTCTGCTTATAATTATTGTCACTTAACGGCGCATTGTAATTCTTAAAACGGTTAATTAATCGCCGTTCGGCTGCTTCATTTTTTACTAATGGTAAACATAAAAACTGACTGACTACTTGACGTGTCATGTCATCACGGGTTGGTCCCAGTCCGCCTGTCACTATAATCAAGCTGACGCGTTCCGACAAAAATAGTAACGCATCACTAATATGCGCTACACTGTCATCACAACTTAAATGATAATCAACTCGGTAGCCAATGCCGTTGAGGGCGCGCGTAATATACTGCGCATGACTATTCAGGGTATGGCCGGTTACCAATTCGGTACCAATTGTCAAAATGGCAGCGCCGGATTGCTTCATAGATTTAATTTCCTCCAATTATTGATTGTATAATTTAGGCCGGAAACCACTGTCATAATAAGCGCACTGTACAGTAAAATATCCGACAATGGAAAACCGATTAATGACGCCGGATAATTGTTGAGAATAATAGCCGGAATAGCCAACATTTGTAACACGGTCTTTATCTTACCAAGCGGTCCGGCCGCCAAAACAACACCTTCGGCCGCCGCAACCATACGCAATACGTCGATAAAAAAATCGCGCGCGATGATGACGATAACCACCCAACCGGCGATGTCGCCTAAGTCGACTAGTGCTATTAAAGCGGCTACTACCAATATTTTATCGGCAACCGGATCGAGTAGTTTTCCTAGATTGGTAATTTGGTTATAATTGCGCGCAATATAACCGTCGGCAAAATCGGTTAGTGCGGCAACAACAAAGAGCACAAACGCAATTAGGCGGCCATGGGCTAGATCGCTATAGATAAAATAGATAAAAATCGGTACCAGTATAATTCGAAAAATTGTCAGTTTATTAGCTGTGTTCAAGGTAATCTCCCATCACATCAAATTCTAAATAGTCATTGATTTGCACGTTGACATACTGGCCTATTTGCAGCGGCTTGCCATGCGTATAAACATAGCAGATGCCGTCGATTTCCGGCGCGTCATAAGCACTACGTCCGCCGTAGATGGCGTTTTCTTCAATTATTTCATCGATTAATATCAGTTGCACGTCCCCTACTTTGGCCGCTTGCAAAGTTTCTGATATATCTTGCTGAACGGCCATCAATTGACTTAACCGTTCAGTTGCCAGCTGTTCAGGTACGCGATTGGGCAATGCATAGGCTGGCGTATTTTCTTCAAGCGAGTATTTAAAAGCACCCAGCCGATCAAACTTAACCTGTCTGACAAAATCGAGTAACTGCGCAAAGTCGTCTGCCGTCTCACCGGGAAAGCCGACGATAATTGTGGTGCGAATCGCCGCATCCGGGCAATGGTAACGAATGGAATGAATAACTTCGCTTATTTGTCGACGACTGGTATTGCGCCGCATCAGTTTTAGCACAGCATCACTGGCATGCTGTATCGGTATATCAAAGTAATTGACAACCTTATCGAGTGCAGCGATGCTGGCAATCATTTCATCAGTTAAAATATCGGGATAAATATACTGTAAACGCAACCACATAATGCCATCAATAGCATTTAGTTGGCGTAATAAGTCGACCAATTTATATTGACCGTAAATATCGATGCCATAACGCGATGTATCCTGTGCAATCAAGATTATTTCAGTGATGCCGGCGCTAACCATTCGCTCGGCTTCCGCCACGATATGCTCAATTTTGCGCGAGCGAAAGCGACCACGCAGTTTGGGAATAATACAGTAAGTGCAGCGATTGTCACACCCTTCGGCAATCTTCAAGAAACCGGTCGTACTGTCTTTTGGAAAGCGCCGTTCGGTTTGCTCCGGCATCAACAAATCAGCGCTGTCTACTTTGAGCAAGACGCGCTGTCTGTCACGCAATAAATCGATTATTTTGGCAATCTCTAAAAAAGTCGTCGTACCGACAAAGGCGTCTATTTCGCCAATTTCGGCTGACAACTCGCCGGCATAGCGCTGTGCCAAACAGCCGGCCACAATAAAGAATTGACAGCGACCGTGTTTTTTATATTGTAATAATTCAAAAATACTGTCAAGCGATTCGCGCTTGGCATCCTCAATAAAACCGCAAGTGTTTACAATGATAACATCGGCGTCAATTGGGTCAGTCACCAAAACATATGCCGCACCATCCAACAGGCCGATCATAACTTCGGAATCTACCTGATTTTTTGAACAGCCCAGCGTTTCAATATAATATCGATATTGCATTACTGATCAGCCATTTCATATTCTTGCCACGTGACCAACACCTCGCGCGGCTTGGAACCGCGCGACGGCCCAATTACCCCACGCGCTTCTATTTCGTCGATCATGCGCGCGGCGCGATTGTAACCAATTCGAAACTGTCTTTGTAAAAGCGAAGTTGAGGCCTTTTCCGAGCGTATCACAAATTCTATTGCCTCAGTTAGCAGCTCATCGACATCATCCTGATCAGAGGTTGTCATATTGAGTGCCACATCATCAAGTGATACCTCATCGTAATGCAATTCACCATCGACTTCACTCTTGACATATGCAACAACCGATTCAACTTCTTCTTCGGAAATAAACGAGCCTTGCACGCGCAGCGGCTTGGCGCGTCCAACCGGATAGTAAAGCATATCGCCCTTACCGAGCAGCTTTTCAGCCCCTGCCATATCAATAATGGTGCGAGAATCAACTTGCGATGAAACGGCAAAGGCAATACGCGATGGTATATTGGCTTTAATGACACCGGTGATAACATCAACCGATGGGCGTTGCGTCGCAACGATTAAGTGAATTCCGGCCGCCCTAGCCATTTGCGCAAGCCGGCAAATGGCATCTTCGACCTGATTGGGTGCTACCATCATCAAATCGGCCAACTCGTCAATAATGACGACGATGCGCGGCATCACGCGCAATTCGCTTTCGCCAACAGCCTTTTTGTTAAAGCTGTTGATATCGCGCACGCTGTTTTCAGCAAATTGATTGTAGCGTTCGGTCATTTCCTGTACCGCCCAATTTAGCGCAATTGACGCCTTTTTCGGGTCGGTCACAACCGGTAAAATTAAATGTGGAATACCATTATAGACATTCAGCTCAACCACCTTAGGGTCAATCATCAAAAACTTGACCTCATCCGGCTTGGCGTTGAATAAAATACTGGTAATGATCGTATTGACGCAGACGCTCTTACCCGAACCGGTTGCGCCGGCAATCAATAAATGCGGCATTTTCGATAAATCGGCGACAATTGGCTGACCGGAAATACCTTTGCCTAGGGCAAAGCGAATCGGCGATACCGCAGCACTGTAACTGTCGGTTTCGATGACGTCGCGCAGTGTTACAATCGATGTATCTTTATTGGGTACTTCAATACCAATCGCCGCCTTACCGGGAATCGGCGCGACGATTCGCACGCTGGTGGCTGCCAGATTAAGCGCGATATCATCGGTTAAATTGACGATTTTGCTAACCTTGACGCCTGGACTGGGTTGTATTTCGAAGCGAGTTATCATCGGTCCTTTGCTAACCTGTACAACCCTGGCATCGATTTTAAAATCGGCCAACGTTTGCTCCAGTAGTTTTGCTTTGTCTAAAATAGCTTTATTATCCTTAGCTGAGCGATCATGCGAACCAAAATTAAGCAGTGTCGTACGCGGGATGCGATAGTCGTCATAAGATTTTTCAACCTGATGGCTAATCGTCGTTTCAACCGCATCGACTTCCTCATGTGTTATAACGGCATTTTCTTTTTTAATGGCCTTTAAATCCTTAATGGCAGTCGTCCCATCGCCACCTGTAGAAGCTGACATAGTCGCTTTAGAAGCTGCCGTTTGACGGGTAGCAGACGCGCTTGCTTTCCTTTCCGGTTTAGGCGTCTTTTCAACTGCGACACGTTCTTTAACCGGTTCAAATGGCTTGCGTCGTTCTTCGTAATCGACAATTGTGATGCTGCCATAATCGCTGTTTCCCTCATCATCAACCACTTCAGTGCGCTTTGCAGCGTGTGCTTTGCTATCGAAATTATCGATTAAATCTTGCTCTGCGCTGTCATCGGCAACCAGATTTTCTGAGAAATCCGCCGTCTCCAATAAATCAATTATATTCTTTTTATCATCATTTAGCGCTGAATTGCTATCGGTTTGACGCAGTTGTTCGACGCCGCTTTTAATGGCACCGCCAATTTTTTGATTGGTTACCACAGCTGACTGTCCGATTTTTTTACCGATAATGGTCGGTGTGATATTAAAGGCAAAAATGCCAAAAAGCATCAATGCGGTAATGATGACGACAATACTCCCCCAGTAGCCAATAGCGCTGTAGACCACTGTGAATAAAAATTGGCCAATAACGCCCAAACTGAGCAACAACTGTCCCGTGCTATAAGCATGTGCGATGCCACCGGCCGAAAAAATATCTGACGGATTGTATTCCAACATTATCAAGCCCATTGCCATTATCATAGCCAAACTTAAAAAGGCCGTCGCCGCGTAGACGCGTTTGCGATACATGGCCATATTGGGGTTAATTGCCGCAAAGATACAGGCAAAAAAGGCAATCGGAAAGACAAAGGCATAATAGGATAACAAGCCGGTCAATAAATCTCTCAAAAACGCGCCGACAAAACTAGTTGCATCGCTAAACAGCGCCAAGCCGATAAACAGGGTTGCCGCCAGTAAAATTGTCAATTTCACTTCGTAGCGTAAATGAGATGGGGCGGCTTTCGCCTTAGACTTGGTCTTACGGCCGCTCGTCGCCTTTTTGGATTTCGTTTTGGTTTGCCTAGTCTTAGCCATTGATTACTTCCTTATCAGTCAGCAGCGTTTCAAGTTGGTCAAATGATTCAATTGGAGGCAAGTCACGCAAAGTTTTGAGGCCAAATTTCTTTAGAAAAAACGGCGTCGTACTATACAGATTAGGCCGACCAATTTGCTCTAATTTGCCGGAAATAGCAACAAAGTCCAATGCTATTAAACTCTGTAACGAGCGATCGGAGCCAATGCCGCGAATCGCTTCTATTTCCAATTTTGTGATTGGTTGACGATAGGCAATAATCGCCAGCACTTCCAATAAACTGGGCGACAAGCCGCGTGATCGATCCGATTTGAATAACTGCTCGACAGTCTCGGCCAACTCTTGCTTACTGGCCAATTGTATCGATTGATTGACCTCAATTATTTGAATGCCGTGCGCACCGTTTTGATAGTTAATTTTCATTTGTTCAACGGCGCTTTTTAGCGTCGCAATATCGACGTCGAGCAGTTGCCCGATTTTTTGATAAGACAGCGCATCGCCCCAAGCGAATAACAGCGCTTCAATTTTTTTAATTAGTTCCCTATTCATTTGCTTCTTTCTCGATAATTATTTCTGAAAACGATTCAGATTGATAAATGCGTAGCCGATTGTCGCGCAAAAATTCCAACAGCGCCAAAAAAATAATAACCACTTCCATTTTATCACGGGCTTCGCCGACGAGTTGGCGGAAAGTCCATTTATTGCGCTGCGCAAAGCGATCGTCAAGGTAAGCCAGTTTTTGTTCAACGGTATAGTGATCGCGTACTAATTTATTGAAATAATCGCGTCGATTATTATCATAGCGCGGCAGGCGCTGAATGACTTCGTTAAGTGCTTCGACCAACAAATTAACTTCGATATCCGGTAGATCTGCTGCGCTAAAGGCCGAACGAAAGCGCTCGATTTCGTTAATGCGCTGCATACGCATACCGGCATACGCGGCATGTTGCTTTTCTAGCTGACCGGCCACATCTTTATAGCGCTTATATTGCAACAGGCGCTGCACCAAATCATAACGCGGATCATCTTGTGAAATTTCCTCACCCTGCTCACTACTGTGAATTGGCAAGAGCATCTTCGATTTTATTTCTAATAGATGCGCTGCCATCACGACAAATTCACTAATATCATCGATTTGATTGTGTTTAACCTGTTCCAAATAACTCAAAAACTGCTCGGTAATTAAGTTAATGGGAATGTCGTAGATATCGATGTCGTTCTTTTCAAGCAGGTGCAACAGCAACTCAAGTGGCCCCTCAAAACTTGGCAAGACGACATTTAGCTGATAGCTCATAAATCACCTAGTCGTATTTAATAATGTCATCGTGCTTGACAATGGCTTTGATCAAACGCGGCACTTGACAGGGCTGCTCGTCAATTTCAATCGCAGCCAGTAGCTGCTCGGCAACGGCCTGCAAACAGTTTTTATCATTCGTATAGAGCGTCGCCAATAAATCACCACGCTCAAACTTATCACCAATTTTAGAGGCTAACACAATGCCGGCACTCAAGTCAATTTGCGATGCCATATCACGGCGACCGGCGCCTAGTAACATCGCACAAACGCCAATTTGTTCACTGTCAAATGATTTTAAATAGCCGTTTTTTGGCGCTACAACGCGATAGACATGGGCAGCATTTGGCAAAAGCGTATAGTCGTCTACAACGGCATCATCGCCATCTTGCGCACTGACAAA
>PDWJ01005137.1_pt1 | contig 10960 bp, 2 predicted proteins | sample 1430881 | NCBI WGS metagenome assembly PDWJ01 (sample SAMN01162460, study PRJNA174530) | Oral metagenome, whole genome shotgun sequencing project. | biome: Marine environment; feature: Marine mammal; material: Swab sample of the gingival sulcus; isolation source: swab sample of gingival sulcus... | reverse complement strand
ATTATATAACAGCCCCACACCGGCGATGATGCTGACATATCTAGCGAGGTTTCGCTTTCTTTCTTAATACGCCTATTTATCCCGTCATAGCTATAACGGCTTCTGTAATCTTGCTTATCGGTTGAGTATCTTAGTTTGTTGATGCCGTCATAATAATACTGACTGACGTAGTCACCATCTGAAATCATTGCCGTCAGATTACCGCGCTGGTCATAGTTAAAGCTGAAGGCATCTGAGTAATGATAGCCGAGGGTTTCACACGCGCCGTACTGTTCTGTTAATTGATTTTGTTCGTTGTACGTATAATGGGTCACGTATTCGGTCGGTTCTATGTCATACCACATATGGTAGTATGATGGTAACGCGCTTGCTGATTGTTGTATGCGATTGCCAACCGTGTCGTAATAGTAATGTTTAATCGTGCCGCTGTTATAATAACACTCTCTTTCTAACTTTTCGGTGACCAACTGCCCTAAAGCGTCATATTGATAGCTTTTAACGCTTGTTTCACTGCCATAAAGCGAATCATAGTCTTCAAAAACATCAACGGTGATGTTGTTATTTGCGTCATAGCTATAATCGTGCGCTGTCATCTTATCTTGACAATAATCAACGGTAACTTGCGATAATGTGCGCCCGTCTTTATCGTAGGTATAGGTTTCGTAGGCGCCACTAGCAAAATCAAGACGCAAACGATTGCCCGCCGCATCGTATTGATAGCGGTTGGTACCGTCTTTGTCGCTTGTCGTCAACAAGCGGTTTAACGCATCATAGCTGTAGCTTACTGTGCTGCCGTCGGGGTATACCATCTCTGTGTTATTGCCCACTGCATCATATGCTAAGCTGGTTGTCTTGCCTTCAAAGTCGCTCTCTGATGTCAACCTGCCCAAGACGTCGTAGCTATAGCGATAAACTTTGGCTGGCATGCCATCTGCCCGATATAAATCATCGCTGCGCTCCGTCACGCGGCCCAATAGGTCGCGCTGGTATTTTACAATGCTATCTTGTTTATCCGCTACGATACCACCACTGATTTGTTTTTCGATTAACTGTTTGTTCGCATCGTATTGATAACGCGTAATAAAACCGTCTTGATCTATTTTTTCTACTAAGTTACCCGCTAGGTCGTAGCTGTAATTAATGCTGCCGCCTAATGCGCCTGTTTCTTTAATTAGCTCACCGCGCGCATTGTACTGGTAGTGCGTTACAAGTGCCGTCATCTCATCCGGCTGATAACCGGCTTGTTCAGGTAGTGTCTGATATACCGCTTGCGTAATACCTTTCATTTGGGTGGTGCTAATAAGATTGCCTCTTGTGTCGTACTGATAGGTCGTTGGCGCACCCAGTGCATCACGTTTTTCAATTAAGCGCTCAAGCACGTCGTAGCTATACTGTGTTTGATTGCCCGCGCCGTCGGTTTCAATTGCCAGTTGTGAGGTCGCCGTATAGCTAAAGCTACGGCTGTTTCTTTCAGCGCTAGTGACTTTAACGAGACGGTTTAAGGCGTCGTAATCGTAGGTTATCGCATTACCCAAACCGTCTGTCGTGCTGATGATATTGCCATTTTGATCATAACTTTGCTGACGTGTTGTACCATCTGCTGCCGTTAAAGTGGTAAGGCGGTTGCGTGCGTCATAGCTGTAACCGGTCTGCCTACCCAAGGCATCTTGATAATGAATTAAATTACCGACCGCGTCATAACTGTACTGCTGTAGTCCGGTCGCGGCATCTTGTACGCTACTAAGGCGTGATTGGCTATCATAACTGTAGCTTGTAGTGTGACCTAGTGCATCGGTTTCTGTCAGTAGATTGCCTAGCCCATCATAGCTCAAGGTCGTCACGCCACCCAGTGGATCGCTTATTGATGTCAATCGGTTTAGGCCATCGTAATCTTGCTTTAAGACGGCACCTAACGGGTCGACTATTTCAGTAATATTACCGATCATGTCGTAGCGGTAGCCGGTTACTGCACCAATTTCATCGGTTTGTTTAATCAGGCGACCGGCTAGATCGTATTCAAATGTTTTAACGCTATCATCTTGCGCTGTTTGTTTTACTAAGCGACCCAATGAATCGTAGTCCAGTTTTATTTGGTTGCCTTCTGCATCGACGATAGCGATGTTTCGGTTCATAGCATCATAGCTAAATGACGTGGTGGCGCCAAGTGGATTGGTTGTACTGATGACATTATCATTGGCGTCATAAGTATAGCTGGTGCTTCCTGATAGCGGGTCGATCATTTCAACTAAACGATTTTTTATGTCGTAGTGATAAAGTGTTTCATTGCCAAGGGCATCTATCTGCTTTACCCTATTGCCATTGCTATCGTAAACGTTCGTTAAAACGCTGCCATCCGCATACGTTACTTGCAAAAGACGCGACTGTTCGTCGTATGTATAATACGTGGTACGACCCAGTTGGTCGGTTGTGCTGATGATTTCATCAAGCGGTGAATAGCTAAAACTTACCGCTGTTCCATCGGCGAAGGTCTTTTTGATTAGGCGACCGAGCACATCGTAACTGTAGCCGGTCACATTACCCAAAACGTCGCTTTCGCTTTCTAGCTGACCATCATAGCGATAGCTGTAACTAGTGGTGCCGCCTAGGTTGTCCGTGACGCTGATTAACCGATTAAGCCCATCGTAGCTATAGCTTTCGCGCTGACCCTTGGGGTTGATTTTTTCTATAACATTGCCGTTATTGTCATAGCTATACTGGGTAATGCCGCCTAGTTCATCGCGTTTTTCGATAACCCGACCGGCATTGTCATAGCTTAATTCGACGGTTGCACCGTCGGCATATGTTGTTTCTACCAAACGCTGCATCATGTCATAACTGTATTGCGTTAGTGCACCGTCGGCTGTCGTCAGCTTTGTCAGACTACCCATATCATTGTAGGCGTACGTTGTCGTGCCCCCACGCGCATCGGTTTCTGATACCAAACGCGCTTCATTATCATAATGATAACTGATTGTGCTGCCATCGGCATATTCAACATGAGATACTTTACCATTTGGCAAATATGTGCTTTTTACAGTATCGCCTTTTGGGTTTATCACTTCTGTAAGGCGATTGACGGCATCGTATCGATAGCTTTTGACCAGTTCACCGGCAACGCTTTCTGATATCAGATTGCCGCGACCATCATAACTGTAGCTTACCGTCGTACCATCTTTTCTGGTCATTGTTTGCACTTGGTAATTGCTATCATAATGGATTTGTTGTGTTTGATTAAGGGCATCTGTAATGCTTGTTATATTGCCTTTATCATCATAACTAAAGCTGGTGACACTGCCATCGGCCGTCGTTAATGACGTGATGTCACCGTCTGCATTATAGCTATAACTTGTACTTTCACCCAGTGCATTAACTTCTGCAATCCGATTGCCATTTGCATCATAGTTGTAATTGGTTTCATTGCCGTTTTTATCAAAGTATCTGATCAAATTATCATCGTCGTCAAAAACATAACGCGCTGACCCGTCGGGGTATTCCCGTTTTGTTATTCTGCCTAGGTCGTCTTTATAATAGGTTTCAACTTGACCGTCTCTTCTTGTAAAAACAGTTTTATCGTCATCGTACTGAAAGGTCGTCGTCGTGCCGTCTTCATTTATTTGTGTCGTTACCCTTAGCGCAGCGTCGTAATCGTTCGTCAGTTGGTTATTGCCGCTAGGGTCTATCACTTGTGTTAATAAACCCCTGTCGTTATAATGATAGCCGTAGCTTTGCCCGGCGACATTGGTCACTGTTTTTAAATAGCGCCCATCGTAACTGTAGTGTACCGTTCTGCCGGCACTGTCACTGATTGATGTAATATACTGATAATCATCTGTATAATTAATACTAATGGCGCCGCTTAGCGCGCTGATTTTGGTCAGTTTTACTTCTTCTTGTTCGCTATTTGTATTATAATAGGTGCTGTATTCAAAATCGGTTTTTACACCGCGCTCTTCTATACTTGCTATATGCGAAAAAGCCGCTTCGCTATTAAATGTATAAACGCGGTGGTTCTTATCTGCTAACACCCATTGACCTAATGCGTTAAAATAGGCCGCTTGGTATTTCGATTTATTATACTGATAGACACCATTTTCTGCTGGGAAAAACTCAACCCGACCATCATCAAAGTACACCTTGACATAATCATCTAGTTTTTCGTAGTACATATCATAGCTGTGTCGCCAATGTAGACCATAGCCGATCGCTTTATAGTCTTGCGCATTATAATAGCGATTAAAACTAATCGGCGCATAACCGGCTACGGTTAGATCGGTCACACTGGTGTTGTAGTTGCCGCTTGAGGCCTCTACTGGGTCGGCAATATAAACTTGCCATTTTTGATTGCCTGGTAAACGAAAGGTGACGGTAAACTGTCCTTTTAGCGCTGTTGTATTATTGTCTTGTCTGTTATCATTCGGGTTATTTGTTATACTGTAATTGTCATCATAGGTCTGTTCGGTGTGGACCCAAGCAATTAACTTATAATTAGCGATGTCTTGTTTTTCTGTCGGCGACCAGCTAAACGCTTGCTCAACTTGCCCACTGGCTAACTGCGCCGCTGTAATTTCAGCACTATCAACTTGGTTACTGTCATCTAAAACAATGGTCGCTTCATCAATTGGCGTATTTCCATTATCGGTAATTAAATGAAGGGTTACTAATAAATCTTCCGGATAATCTGTGCTAAAGTCTAGTTCGTTCACGTTTCTAACGATCGCTTTAACTTTTAATGATTCTATCGCAACTACTGGGTCAGGCGTGCCGACGATTTGTAAATCTTCAATTGTCACATCACTGCCTAGCACCTCAAAACGATCAGAGTCAAATTCTATATTTAGATTAGGATCTACGATTTCTTCTCGCGATGGGTCAAAATGAACATAATATGCCCCACGTGGCGCCTTTCCAAAATTAAATGTATAGGCTGAACCCGTATAATTTTCACCGTCATGGCCGCCACTGATACCTGTTAAAGTAACCTGCTGAACCGCTTGACCCGTATCGCTATTAATCAGGGTAGCATCCACTGTGTTGTGATTGTGTGAAAACTTAACTTTTAATACAACATCTTGCCATGTCATTACTTCTGTAGCAAAGTCTTCAAATTCGGCTAGTCCGCTGACTTGGGCGTTTTCATTGCCACCTGCTTGTATTTGACTTAAATAATCTTGCTCGGTTGGTATAGTGCCAGATGCCAAATAAGCATTTGCCTGTTTAATATTTAGTATTGGGTAGGATTGATAATTAAATGCACTATAGCTGATTAGACCCCTTATTTCATTGGCATTTAAGGTTTTGTCTGTTGACCACAGACGACTGGCAATTGCCGCTACTAATGTCGCTGAAACGGATGCGCCTGTTTTAAAGGTGGTTTGATTGGTTTGATCGACACTTTCTAGCAATCGCCCTGCTGTATAGACTTCAATTTTTTCTTTGTCCTCATATTGATATAGTATGTCAATCGCTGTTCCGGCTTGATGACTCGATCCTACCGCCATGACTTCACTGTATGCTGCTGGATATTGAACCGGTTCATCACTATTGCCACCGGCGGCAACTAATAAGATATCTTGTAAATAGGCCTTTTGTACACTCTCGTGTAAAATAGCCGAATAGCTATCCGCACCAAAGGCCATGATAACAACGTCAATGCGGTTTTGACGCGCCCAATCAAGCCCGCGTATAACATCACTGTAATAGCCGTTGCCGTTCTCGTCGAGTATTTTTACACTGTATAGTTCAGCTTGCTGGGCAGCCCCTATAAAACTGCCGCCATCACTGGCTGTATACCCCTTTATCAACCCTGCCAGTGCTGTGCCGTGTCCGTTTTCGTCTGTCTCATAATCGCTGCCTGCTACAAAGGAAACGCCACCCGCTAAATCTATGCCTGTTTTTGCAGTATCAACACCACTGTCTAATAGGGCGATTTTAATACCTGCTCCCGTCGTGCCGCTAAAATCGGCCAATGTCTGTGGTAACAGTGTAATCGCCGATGGTGTTGTCGTTTGTCCATTATCGTCGGTCGAGATTTTTACGACACGGTCTTCTTCTATTCTATGCAATGTTTTATCAGAAAAACTGGCTATAATATCAGAACGCGTGTCGACTACCACACTGATATTGTCATTGATGACAATTCCTTCTTGGTTTGTCTGCACGCGTTCTAACATTTTATTTTGTTGACTTGTCTTTGACGTTTCTTCGCTATAATACACCATATAGCGCGCTGCTTTTTCAGTGGTATCAGCAAAAACAAAACCGCTACTCATACCATTAATCAACATCATCACTATTAATAACTTGCTGATAAAACGTTTGATTTTCATAATTCCCCTCTTTTCTTAATTATTAAGTGAAAGTGTCTTATTATTACCTCAGTTGTATACTGTTTTATAATTAAATTAAATTATACCATAACTATATCTAAACAAAAATCTCAGGCTGTATTATGCTGAGATTTGTTAAAGATTACTACTATAATTGTTATTAAACGGCGAATTTTAATGCCAGATTTGCCTTGGTCGACTGCTCATTGATGAAGATAAATTTACTAAAGTTGGCATTGCAGAATTCATAAAGCTGTTTGATGTCGGTCGTACCCTTGCCGAAGTCTAATACTTCAACGGCTACTTCCTCCCAACCCATCCGCTTTAATTCAAAGACAGCATCGGCTGAAATTAGTTCTTTTGGTACTGATCCGAAAATATTGCCATTGATTACCTGGTGGGCGGTCCAAAAACTGTTATGCTGGTCGATTGCACCGGCACGTGTCAATTGATAAGTGCGTTCACGTGAAAAGTTTTCTAAAAAATTGCCGGAATAGGGATTTTTAGAATACATCGGCTTGTACAAAAAGGGAATGGTATTAATACGCTTAAAATAAATACCGGTTTCCTTTTGCTCGATCATTGAATAATTATTTTCAATTTCTTTAGCAGTATTGGCGATTACGCGCGACATCTGTTTAATAAGTGCAACATCATCAGTTGCAATTGCATGTTCTAACTGTAGTACTGAATGTTTTAAGGATTCAATTTTAGCACTCACAGCCTTTTCTCACCTCACTTAGCACATGAAAAACGGTAATATCAAGTAGCATCGTGCACGTTAAAAAAACACTTATGTTTTCCAATATGATTATACCAAATTATATCACTTTTTTATAGTTTTTCTTGTTAAAAAAATAAAAAAAATCTACAATATGTTGATACAGTTATATATTTCGACACAATATATTGATAATATGTGGATAACGCGCCAATAATTGTTTACTTTGGCGGCAATTATCGATATAATTAACTGTATTAATAGTTCTATGCTTCATTAGATAAAACGCAACTATTTAGTCAAGTTGTCATTTCGAGTGGCGAAGCCGAAATCGAGAAATCTCTAATTTTAAAAGCGAGATCTCTCCACTTCACTAGCGTTTCGGTCGAGATGACACGATGTCGCAGCTTTCGACTGAATAGTTACGATAAAACTAACAGATAAAGGAGTAAATATGAACCCTTTGATTTTTACATTTTACCCAAACAAAGAAAACCTTGATAATATCATTAACGAAATTAAAATGAATCCGCAGATTAAATTTGTCTCTTTGGTGGCGGTCGACTTGGGCAATAACCACACTGATGTCAAAATTCCAATCGAACATCTGACCGAGGACTACGAGAATTTTTTAAAATCCGGTATTCAAACCGACGGTTCCAGCGTTACGCTACCGCGTATTGCCGAAGTTAATAATGGCAAGGTCGATTTAATTCCCGACATGTCTGTCAAATGGTTTGTCGATTATAACTGGGACTATATCGATCCAACTTGCAATCTGCCGGTTGGAACACTGATTATTCCGGCTTTTATTCGCCATGAAGGAGAATATGTTGGCTCACGCGCTATTCTCAAAAGAGCGGTCGAGCACTTTGAAAACGAAATCCTGCGCTTAATAAAAGAAAATCCGGCCGCATTATCTGATCTGGGCTTAAAAAATATTGCGCAAATTAAAAAGGTCAATTTAACGGTCGCAACTGAACTGGAATTTTGGGTTAAAACACCTGATTCTGCTGCCGATGTCGAAGAACTGTCAACTTCACAGTCACTTAAAGAACAATATTGGAAACGAACCGTCGGCAAAGTGCGCTCGGCGCTGGAAAAGGCTTTGCTAAATTTAAAAAACTACGATTACAAACCGGAAATGGGCCACAAAGAGGTCGGCGGTATTCAAGCTCGCCTTAAAAGAGCTAATGACTTTAGTCATGTGATGGAGCAATTAGAGATAGATTGGCGTTTTGATTCTGCCTTGCAATCGGCTGACAACGAGTTGTTTGCACGCGATATCATCAGCGATACCTTTGTCAGACAAGGGTTAGAGGTTTCGTTTCGCGCTAAGCCGATTGAAAGCGTTGCCGGTAGTGGCGAACACCATCATATCGGCGCCACTCTGACGACAACCGATGGTAAAATTGTCAATCTGTTTTCTGCCCAAGATAACAAGGTCGATTTTCTCAATGCCTTGGGCTACGGCGCGTTAATGGGTATATTAAACAACTACGAAATTATCAATCCTTTTATTACGTCAACTAATGACGCCTTTAAGCGGCTAAAGCCCGGTTTTGAAGCACCGGTTTGCATCGTCGGTTCACTGGGGCACAGCGTCAGTGAAGCATCACGTAACCGAACCGTATTAATTGGCTTGGTGCGCGACAACGACAATCCTCTAGCAACGCGCTTTGAACTGCGTTCACCCAACCCAATGTCAAACAGCTATTTGGTTGTCGCCAGTGTCTACCAGTGCCTTATCGACGGCATTGCTTACGCTCTTAAAAGCGGACACAGCAAGGCCGAACTACTTGCTGAATTGACCAAAAAAGCTGGTCAAAATGCCGATTATCTAGCAATCAACAGACAGTATATCTGTGAAAACGATATTTTTGACGACTACGATCAAGCGGAGCGCGATAGGCTGTTTGGCAAACCACCGGTCAATGTCTACCAAAATTTGGGCGCCTTTAAAAATCAAGACCACAAACACGCTTTACTAAAACGAGGTAATGTCTTTAGCGATGCTATTATCGCCTCTTATGAAGAAACACTGCTGTCACAATGGGCAACTGAATTAAGGGCGCGTATCATCCCCGAAGGCATTGACCTGGTGAGACAATCCTATAAAATTCATCAGAACGGTCATCCAATTGACGACATTGATGAACAACGCTGGCAAGAAATTGAAGATTTGCGCCACAGCTTAATGAAAGACACCGTCAATCGAGCGAGTCTATTTAGCCAGATTAAGCAGGCAATTGGCGAGGAAGATTATGAAACGGTCTCCGAGTTACAGATTACGATGTCGGAAAAGCTGGCGGAACTTAATAAATTGTATCAAATCTATAAGTATAATTTGATGGTAATTGAATAATAAGTCGAGATTTCTCGATTAAGGCTGCGCCTTTATCAGTTGAAAGTGGAAAGCCGAAATTTCTCGACGCGCTACGCTCACTTGAAATGACAAAGCGTCGTTATAAAAAATCCCCCAACTGGGGGATTTTGTGTTTACCATTATTCTTTATAGAGCCGTCTTTCAGCTACCTCGCATTGTAACTGCTCAATTAACTCGGCCAGCGTATACTCGTAAATTTTGGGGTTGCCTTTTTCATCTTGCATAAAGTGGCGTACCGAAAACTTGCCTGCTTCAGCTTCTTTGTCACCGATTACCATCATATAAGGCACTTTTTCAATCTGAGCAGCGCGTATTTTATAGCCGACTTTTTCGCTACGGTCGTCCAGATGTACTCTAAAACCGGCTGCTTTTAGTTGCTCATAAATGCCACTGGCAAATTCAATATGACGGTCACTGACCGGAACTAGCCTTACTTGTTCGGGCGCCAACCAAAGCGGGAATTTACCTTTGTATTGCTCTATTAAATAAGCAACCATGCGTTCCATTGTCGACAATACGCCGCGGTGAATAACAACCGGTCGATGATTGTCTTGCCCGTCTTCGCCAACATAGGTTAAATCAAAGCGTTCCGGCAATAAAAAGTCAAGTTGTACAGTTGAAAGCGTTTCTTCGTTACCCAGTGCCGTCTTAACTTGTACATCGAGCTTTGGCCCATAAAAAGCAGCGTCACCGATAACCTCAAAATACGGCATGCCGACATCATCAAGCGCTTCTTTTAACATCGCTTCGGCCGTTTGCCACATCTGGTCGTCATCAAAGTATTTTTCCTTGTTGGCCGGATCACGATAAGAGGCTCTAAAGCGAAAATCTTTAATGCCAAAGTCTTCGTACATCGCCAAAATCAGTTCGACAACGCGCTTAAACTCTTCTTTTATTTGATCAGGCCGCACAAAGATGTGGGCGTCGTTTAGGGTCATTTCACGCACGCGTGATAAGCCGCTTAGAGCACCACGTCTTTCGTAACGGTGCATCATGCCCAATTCGGCAATTCTGATTGGCAGCTCGCGGTATGAGTGAATCTCACGATTGTAAATTTCCATATGGTGCGGACAGTTCATCGGTCTTAAGACCAATAATTCGCCGTCGCCCATGTCCATTGGCGGAAACATATCGTCGTGATAGTGATCCCAGTGGCCACTGGTTTTGTAGAGATTGACATCGGCCAATACCGGTGTGTAGACGTGGTCATAGCCCAGTTCAATTTCCTTATCGACAATATAGCGTTCAATAATGCGCCTAATGGTCGCTCCTTTTGGCAGCCAAAACGGCAGACCGGAACCGACGTTTTGACTGATGCCAAACAAGCCCATTTCCTTACCAATTTTACGATGGTCGCGCTCTTTGGCCTCTTCTAACATTTTTAAATATGCCTCTAAATCCTTTTTCTTGCCATAAGTCGTACCGTAGATGCGCTGTAACATTTTATTCTTTTCATCGCCGCGCCAATAAGCACCGGCAATCGATAGCAGTTTAATGGCCTTGACTTTTTTGATGTCCATCAGGTGC
>PDWJ01013471.1_pt1 | contig 10961 bp, 13 predicted proteins | sample 1430881 | NCBI WGS metagenome assembly PDWJ01 (sample SAMN01162460, study PRJNA174530) | Oral metagenome, whole genome shotgun sequencing project. | biome: Marine environment; feature: Marine mammal; material: Swab sample of the gingival sulcus; isolation source: swab sample of gingival sulcus... | reverse complement strand
AGCCATCCACGCCGCGATCGAGCAGGCGTTCACCGCAGAACCACTCGCCTGGTTCACGAGAAAGCTCCACGTCGCCCTCGACGGAATCGAGCACACCCTGACAAGCTGCTCGTAGGATGCCCGGGGGCGATTGCGAGGCCATGCTCGACCAGTGCGACGCCGGTCAGCTTGGGAATCAGGATCCATCTCCGTATGACGCATCGACGTGCGAGCCGCCTGATCCCTGCCTGTTCACTATCTAAGCACCTGGTACTACACTAACCTCTTGCCCAATTCTTCCACCTGTTCATGCCAGGCTTTTCGTTGAGCATCTGTCGACTTTGTTACGCCAACTAGGGTTGTGATTCTTACCGGCTTTACGCCACAAATCCCCAGAATTGATCGCTTCATGGAATTATGGCCGGGCCTTCGATGCCTTAGCGCATAGTACCAATTCGGATTGTCGCTCGTTACAATTAACCGGGCCGACCTTCCTCTCAGCAGTCTTCGAGGCAGCGGCCTGTTCGCTTGGAACTCGAATGCAAGACCCGGCAAGAATAGTCTATCAATAAACCCCTTCAGTAGTGCGGGGTAAGTTCCCCACCAATTCGGGTAAACGAAGACTAAATGATTCGCCTCTTTTATCAGCTCCCACACCTTCTTCAGGTCCGGTTCCAGCTCAGTTCGTTTCCTATACCCATGCTGCAGTATTGGCGAAAACTCTAAGTCCGCAAGATTGACGATAGTGCAATCCGGCCCAGATTGATCCGCTCCCGCCTTGTATTTTTCCGCCAAGGAATGGCAGAAGCTCTCCCTGTCGGGATGACCATTGATTACTAGAACTCTTCTCATGTTCCACTCCGGTATGTATTCCATACGGTCGCAGTTGGCGAACACATGAGCACGGGTGTGTGCCCGCATTTACACTGCGGCCCCCGCGCACCTTCGCGTGAAGGCTTCAGCCGCGTTAGTCCCACACTATTTGTTCTCGGCCTCTCAGGTAATTATATCAGGCTCTTCCCAAAGGAAAGTGTGGTGACGGGGCTCCGCTGGTTGGGTGCGTGCGCACTTAGCCGCCAACAGCGCCTTTGGGATGAACCAGTATCCACTCCTTCATGATGCATCTACGCGCGAGCCGCCTGGTCCGTGTCCATTCCAGGAACCCCGCTTCCGGGATCGTCGCCTCCTACTCCACAGGCCGGCACGGACTCGGCTCACAACTCTGCGAGTGCGGGGATCAGCTCCCGTCCCATCGTTTCCAGGGGAATGCCCGTGTAGTCGTCGTAGACGTTGAAGATAGCGTGGGAGAAACCCATAGTGGCGAGTGGTTCGAGTTGCCGGACGAACTCGCTCGTGGGTTGCCCGCTGTGAATGAAGCCCGCAACCGTCTTTTCGATCTCGTCGTAGTCGCGGCCTGCCGCCGATGAGAATGGGCGGCCGCGGGGTGCTGAGCACCTGAGGGCTGTTGATGGGCTCGGCGAGCGTGAAGTGATCGCCTCGATACGGACTGCGATTTCCCGACTACATCTACAAGATGATGTGCAGCGTCTCCTCGAGTTGCTGGAATCGTTCTTTCAGGGGCGGGAACGGAAAGCCGAGACCCGACGAATCGCGCTCGGACCAACCCGCTCCGAGACCGAGCCAGGCGCGACCTTGTCACAACACGTCCAGCGTGGTGACTGTCTTCGCCAGGAGGCCGGCGCTTCGGTAGTGGATCCCGGTGACCAAAGTGCCGAGTCGGGTCCGTTCGGTGACGGCTGCCAGATAGGCCAGCGTTGAGTACCCCTCGAGCATGGCGTTGTCGACGGGGCCGATCATCGGTTCGAGCTGGAAGAAATGGTCCACGACCCACACCGTGTCGAAGCCTGCGGCGTCCGCTGCATTCCCGATCGTGCGCAGGTGCGATGCGATGTCGCTGTCGCCGCCGGGCCAGGTGAAGTTCGCGATTTGCAGGGAAACCTCCATCACAGAACCGCCTCGGGTCGGATACGGGCAAGGTGCCGACGGACAAGCTACCCGAGTTGCTCGTCGCTGCTCACTGGATCAATAGTTGACGTCCTCGCCTTGCACGAGGTGCGCGGCATACTCACGGGTTCGGGCTTGTCGACAGCGCCCGCCGGCTCAGCCATGACGCTGCGGTGCTCGTTGATGACGCCGGTCGATGACCGGCCGCCTGGCTGGCGAGTCGGCGTCACATCCGGTCGGTCGGCTCGTAGCTCTCGGGGTGGGCGGGAGTGCGTAGCACCGGCCGGGAACGCCGCGCGTGCCAGGCCCAAGCGGCCCAGGCGGCGAGGCTGAAGCCGAGCGCTGTGACCGTGAGGCTCGGCATCCGGGCGCTGACCAGCGGTACGACGGCTCCGGCGACCACCGCGTTGAGCGAGGTGTTCGTGAAGGACTGTAGCGACGACAGAGTGCCTCGATGGCGTGGTGACAGATCGAGCAAGGCGAGGGTGACGATCGGGTAGACGAGTGCGATACCCAGGCCGGTGGTTACCGGGGCGAGAAGCAGCCACGGCAGCTGGTGCACGCCGATGGAGCTCAGCGTCAGCTGCACCACGGCGCCCGCGGCGGCGATCGCCAGACCTGCGGAAATGAAGTGGGTGGGCCGGAAACGGCCGGCCAGCCGCCCGGTCAACCAGGACCCGGTGATCATCGCCGCGACGATCGGCACGAAGAGCCACCCGAACTCCTGCTCACCAAGCCCCAGGTGCGTCAGCACGATGACCGGCGCAGCGCTGATGTAGGTAAACAACGCCGCGAAGTTCAACGACGACACCGCGAGCAGGCGGCGCACACCGGGATTGCGGACCGCAGATGTCAGGGCGCCAAGAAGAGCTCTGGGCTGCACGGGGGTGCGGTTCTCCGCGGGGTGCGTCTCGGGGAGCAGCGCCACGACAGCCGCGACCAAGACCAGGCCCATCCCGGCGAGGAACCAGAAGACCGATCGCCAACTCGACCACCCGAGAAGCCAGCCCCCGACGATTGGTGCGGCCGCGGGGGCGAGCCCGAAGATCATCGACATGTGCGCGATAGCGCGTTGGGCGGGTTCACCGGTGAAAACATCACGCACGACGGTGCGACTGACGACCATGCCGGCTCCGGCGACCAATCCCTGCAGGCCGCGAGCGACGAGCAACCATGTCATGGACGGGGCAAGGGCGCAGAATGCGGACGTGGCTGCGAACGACAGCAGTCCCCAGATCATCACCGGGCGTCGGCCGAGGGCATCCGAGAGTGGGCCGTGCAGCAGGCTCATCACGGCGAAACTCACCATGTAAATCGAGATCGTCTGCTGCACCGTGACCGGGTCGACGTCGAACTCGCGTTCGATCCCGGCGAAGCCAGGGAAGATCGTGTCGATGGTGAACGGCCCGATCATCGTCACGGCCGCGAGCAAGAAGACCAGCGAGCGCTCGGACAGCCGCCACCGCCCGGTGGTCGCGGGGGTAGTCGTCACGGATACAGGCTAGTGGCGGGTGGTGAGCCCCTCTCAGCGGGTTAGCGAGAGCGGCGCACCGAGCGAGCATCCAAAACGCGCGAAAACAGCATGGTGGCGCCGATGACTCGAATCAATTCTCTGGTTCCGCGGGAGCTCAACAACGACCAGGAGCGCAGCGCAGCCATTCTATAAATGCAGTCCGAAGGGTCAGAATATGGCGTAGGTCTTGACACGCGTACAGCTGCCGTTGTAGTCTGTTTACCTGTTCGAGCACCGCAAGTTATCATAAGTAAGGAGCCGATCATCAAGCCAACTGAAACCTCGCAATCGATGATCAAGGAAAGCGTCCTCGATGGGCTACCGGCCACGACGGACGCAACCACATCAAAAGTGGTCGTAAACAACTCCGTTCTTCGAGTCGTCTACTTCGCTTTCGGTGCTAACCAGGAGTTGACCGAGCACACCTCGCCCAGGGCCGTGGTCATGACGGTGCTCAGTGGGCAGATCGCCTTCACTGTGAGCGCTGAAGCGGCCACTCTGGATGCCGGCGACGTGATCTACTTGGCACCGAACGAGCCGCATTCGGTGAAAGCGATAACGGATTCGCACCTTCAACTGGTGATGGTCGACACCGAAGCATAGGCTCGCCAGCCGCGCTTGCCGGCAAGAGAAGGGGGGAATCAGCTCTAGTGCCACGCTGCAGGGTTTTCGTGATCAACAAGGAGTTGACGTGAAACTCTACGGGATCGGCCCGGTGTATGTTGTTGCAGTTATCGCTATGACAGTTGCGGCTTGGGTGGCAGTCAGCAGCGGTGTGATACCAGATGTCGAATTACCGATCGCGACGTTGTGGAGAGTTTTGGGCTGGGTCCTTGTGCCCGCTGGGGCGGCTCTCTGGGTATTCGCAGCCCTCAGGTCTGGATTCCACCGGTCCTTCGATGCCGGCGAACTGGCGACAAGCGGTGCTTTTGCCTGGGTTCGTAACCCGATCTATGTTTCTTTCGCGCTTGTCTGCACAGGATTGGCTGTGAGCAGTGCCAGTGCCTGGATGCTGTTGCTGCCAGTCATTTTCTGGGCGTTGTTGACCGGCTTGGTCCGCGCGACCGAAGAACGGTGGTGTCGGGCTAGATTCGGTGATGAGTACCGCGCCTACTGTGCGAGGGTGAACCGCGCTATTCCGTGGCCCCCGACTTGGCCCAAGCCCTGGTTGCGCGGATCGCCTGAACTCTAGTCGGCTCGTCAGTCTGGCCTGACTTGGGTCAGTCGTGGTCGGGCGGTCGTAGGGCTTTGACCTGCGGTGACGGGTGGGTTTGGTGTCGTGAAGACACTGAGTACTACGCTCGCACGCGCGATCTGAATTACGTTGATCATGGACAGGGTTGGCCACATGTGATTTTGATGATCTTTCAGCGTTGCGAACGACTGGCCCCTTGACTGTGCAGGACGTAGCCTCGATTCTTGTCGCTGGGCTTGACACAGCGATGAAACGCGCCGACTGTCACGGTGCCCCACTGATGTTATGCCGTTCCTGGGTTCGTGTGGTTCGGTTTCCGGAGTCATGTGGGCGAGGATTCAGCTTTCGGCAATGAACACCCAGTTGGAGGCAAGGCGGAAAATGAGAAAAGCGATTCACGGCTTTAGTCTCTTGATTGCGCTCTTGGTCGTGGTAGTGAGTGGTGTTGGTTTGTTCTGGACGGATGGCGGAGCGCCGTTCGCCGTTAAGAGCGTCTATGGAAATGAAATAGAGCTCTTTGGTAGCGGAATCTACAAGAACGACAACGTCTTTCTCGCGCCCATCTTTAGGGGCACTGATTGCGTAATGTTGTTCATCGCCGCTCCCCTGCTGCTTCTGTTCACTTATCAAGACAGGAAGCGGCACTCTCTTGGATCGCTATTGCGACTAGTATCCTTGCTTTTCGTGGTTCTCTACTACGCCGTCAACTTGGCTTTCGGTGTGGTCTTTAATGCGCTGCATTTGGCGTACACCTCGCTGCTATCCCTTAGCCTTTTTGCAATGGTCGCTGGCATCCAAGAATTGAGGAACGAGTACGAAAAGGGTTTCTCCACCAGTTTTAGAGCAACTCTAGGGCTCAAGTTATTCGTTATCGCTAGCGGAGTCATGCTTTTCGTGGCTTGGCTGCCGGACATTATTACCGCTCATGTTTCCAACAAGCCGCTGAGCTATTTAGAGAACTACACAACCTCCGTTACCTACATTGTGGACATGGGCTTCCTTTCTCCCTTGCTGTTCTTGTCCTTGTATTTATTGAAGAAAAACGCATTCTACGGCACCTGTCTGCTTTCGCCACTGTTGATCCTGTCAATGATGATTAGTGTTATTCTGCCATTCCAGACGTGGTTTCAGTTGCAAGCGGGAATTGACATTGCCCTGCCGGAGTTGCTCACCAAGGTGATCGGCTTCTTAGTGCTAGCCGTATTTGCTGCCTATTTCAATAGGAAGCTATACAAGGGCATTTCATTGAAAGGAATTTAGCGCCAGGCTATTGGCATTTTTTGCCGGATTGGATGCTATTCCGCTCCTCGGCTTGGGTGCGGGAGGTTCTGCTGGGGTTGAGCCTGCCGCTAACCGCCATAGGCACGGATGCCTGCGGCCAGCAGCACGCACCAGGGTGAGTAGGTTGCGGGCGAAGTGGACCCGGCGGCGTTGATGCGAGGCCCCGACGAAGCACCGCAATGCCATGACCAGGCCCAGCGTGCTGGTCGGAGATGACCGGCAACACCCCCGGACCGGCCGCGTTGCTTGAGGTCGGTCAGGAACTTGCGCCACAACGTCTTGTCCTCGCTGTCATCGACATTCAACCCGAGGATTCCCCTGCTTCAGGCTGCGGCGGGTTCACGGTCGGTGGGGAGGCTTCGCTGCTCGCTCAGCGTCGGTTCCAGGAGTCGGACTACCCGGCCCTGTGCTCCGGGTGCCGTTGTCGGTCCGAGCGTTGCCGGTGATGGCCGACACCGCAGACGCGATCAGCGCCAGCGACAACATGGCGGCAAACGCGTATCTGGTCCCCGCTTGGGGGGCGGCGTTGAACTGGAGAGGTATGCCGAGCAGGGCGACGCCGAGCGCGCCGCCGATGTTACGTGCGGCTTGTATCAGGCCGGCCGCCTTGGCCGCGTGGGCAGAGGTGGCGACGCGCTCAATGGCGATGAGAGGGCGGGCGTGGCGGATACGGCCGTGTGCGCCAGGTCGAGGCCGAACTGGGATTGCAGCAACAGGGGCAGATAGGTGGCGACACCGAACGCCACCACTGCCAGCAGCATCGTCTGAGCGACAGCGCGCTGGGCGGCGGGAGCCCGTAGCAGCCGAGGTGTCTTGGCTTGGGGCGGCTCGTTCGCCTTGTCGGGCAGCACGAACCAGCCGACGACCACCGGCACGGCCGCGACTATGGCGACCAGTTGCATCGAGGTTCTCCAACCAAACCAGGTGCCTAGCCAACCGCCCAGGGGCCCGCCCGCGAGGGTGGCCGTCGCCTGCACGGCGCTAACGAGCCCGATCAAGCGACCGTAGCGGCTCTGATACACCGCGGTGATCGCGGCGAAGCTCGCCGGCACGGCGGCGGCGGAGCCGATGTCGCAGCCGCGAGATAGAGGCCGTTGACCCAGCCGTACCAGGCCACAGCGTCCAACTCGGTGGTGATCGTGGGCAGACTGACCGTCAGGAACGTCTGTAGCAGACTGGACGCAACCGCGCCGAGCAACACCGTCGCGAGGCACAGCCACTTACGGGTCGTACCCCACTCAGCGACAGCGGTGTTCACCGTTACTTCTGTTCACCGATGGCTACGGTGCCGCTGCTGCCGTCCACCAGCAGGGTTGCACCGTCGGGCAAGCCGGTGGCCCCTGGGACTCCCAGCACCGCGGGGATACCGTATTCGCGGGCGACGATCGCCGCGTGCGACAGCGGGCCGCCCGTGTCTGCCACGACTGCGGTTGCCAGTGCGAACAGCGGTGTCCACGTGGGGTCCGTGTACGGGCATACCAACACTTCGCCGGCCTGTAGCCGACGGAATTCCTCGGGGGAGCGGATGACGCGGGCGGTTCCGGTGGCCAGGCCCGCACTGGCGGGCACGCCGCGCAGCGCGTCCGCGTCCGCGTCTGCCTGGCCGCGATCCCACCAGACCGCCTCCGCCATACCTCGCTTGCGACGCCGACGAGAGACGATCGGTTGCAGCGACAGTTGAGCGTCACGGCAGGCCTCTTCGACCTCCCGGAAGTAGAGGAAACGCAGATCGTCGGTTGTTTCTAGTTGGTGCCGGTCGACGAGGCGACGCGCGATTTCGTCCATGCCCTCCCGGGCGACACAGAAGAACTCCTCGGTCAGATACAGCGTGCCCTCGCGCGCAATGTGACGGGCGCGAAGCCGGTTGGCGTTGGTGCGCCATCGCCGCTGCAAGAACCGAGGCAGCTGCTGCTCGACGTCTCGTACCGGATCACGAGACTGGTCCTGTGTGAGTTGAATACCCCGCAGTGAGGCCACAAGTAAGGCATAGAGCGCCTCTGGTTCCTCGCGCCAAGAGCGATTCGAGAAGGGTAGCCACGGCTTGGGTGTTCTGGCCCCATGTTCGGCTAGGAAGACAACTACCTGGTCTAGGAACTCTGATCCCCGGTCAGACGTCGCGAGAGTCCGGCCTACCGTTCCCGGCTCCGCAGAGATGATCGTGTCGGCGATGCCGTAGTCGCGGGCTGTCGTCGCAAGGTTCGTTATTGCTGCGGTGATTTCTGCGGTCTTGTAGGGTGCGCCCGCATAGATGTCTTGGGGTTTCATTATGTGGCGCTGCCTGGCCAGCCTGATTAGTATGTAAGCGATGGCCAGGTTTGCAAGCATGGGTAACGCGTACTTTGCATAGCGCGTGTTGGATATCGACACGACTTCTGCGACTGCGTCGCGAACCAGTTGAAGCGAAGCATCGTCATCGGCTTCTGGCAACCCGTGAGCCCGTGTGGCCATCGCATTTAGTCGCCTGCGGAACGCGGCCTCGTCTTCAGGCCATTTTGATGGGTCGTAGCGCGCACCCTTAGCCATCATGCACGGCAGCCGAACCAGCATTCTTGGGCTGGTGCGGGGCTTGCTGACACTGGTGTGAATGATGCCGTCATCGTCGCCCTGGATAAGCGTTGTCTCTTCGATGGTACGTAGGCCTGCCGTGCGCATCAGGTTGCCGATTGCGTCCATGACCCGATGCGCGACATGGAGGTCGAGGGGGAAGGGCGCTGGGAAGTGCTCGATTAAGTCGCTGCGCAACTCGCGCTCAATGCCTCCACGCACGGGGGTGTGGCCCTGCAGGCGGGATCTGCTAGCTGTGATTGGTCGAGCCTGCAACAAGTACAACTTGTCTCCGACGAAGGCCCACTCTATGTCTTGCCCGGACTGATAGTGGGATTCCACCTGTTCGCCCAATGCAAGCAGTCGCATCAATTGCGTATCTGTGAGGCTTTGTCGGGCCCGGTCGCTTTCTGGGACATCGGTGGTGATCGTTCCACCGCCTGGAACCTGATCGATACGGGTCTGCTTCGAGCCGATCTCCCTGCTCGACACCGCTCGTAGGCCGCGCGACAGTGAGAACGTGTCCGGTGTTACCAGTGCGGCAACGACGGATTCACCGAGCCCGTAGGAGGAGCTAGCCAGCATCGCTGAATCGTCACCGGTGACGGGATCCCGGGTGAATAGCACCCCGGCGGTGTCGGCGGGTATCAACGTCTGCACCACGACGGCCAATGACAATCCCTCGGTGGGCACGCCCTGCTGGCGGCGATAGTCGACCGCTCGGTCGGTCCACAGCGACGCCCAGCATCGACGCACCGCATCCAGGAGTTCGTCGATGCCCAGCACGCCAAGGTAGGTGTCTTGTTGCCCGGCGAAACTTGCGTCCGCCAAGTCCTCGGCCGTTGCCGAGGAGCGGACGGCCACCATGGGCTCTCCAAGTTCGGCGTACGCCTCCCTGATGGCGGCCTCGACGGCTTCCGGTATCGACAGGGCGAGTATCCGCTGGCGCGCCGCAGCGGCGTCCCGGAGTGCGGCCTCGGCGCTGAGGGCGCCTGACAGCCCGGCGGTCGCTTGCCGATAGGCATCGGTGGTGACACAGAACCCGGGCGGTACGGGCAGGCTCGCCCGCGCGCATTCGCCAAGGTTGGCGCCCTTGCCTCCGACACGCTCCACGTCGGCGGTGGTGATGTCGTCGAACCACAGAATCATCGGTGTTCTCCACTCCTCTACGTCCATAGTGCTGGTTATGATGGTACTCTATGAACGTAGAGTAGAAAACGGCTCGAGCCTAAGGGGTGACAACGAAATGGCAGACCGTCGCACGGAGATCGCGGACGCCGGCGTCCGAATCCTTGCGACTAGCGGGGCCCGGGCGCTCACCCACCTGAACGTTGATCGCGAGCTTGGTTTGGCTGATGGTTCCACCTCGTACTATGCGCGGACGCGGCGGGATCTGATCGCCCTCATCGTCGACCGGTTGGGTACGCGGAGGATGGAGGATCTTTCAATGCTGCGAGCTGATGGCACCCCCACTGCGCGGGATGCGGCTCGCATGCTGGTCGCAGGGCTAGACGCCACGATGAAGCGTGCGGACGAACACCGTGCCCGGCTCGTGCTGCTGTTGGAGTGTCAGCACGACCCGGAGCTGAGCCACACCCTGGCCACTCGGCCACCTGTCCGGGAGTCGTTCACCCAAGCAGCCAAGGACTTGCTCCGCGCACTCGGTTCGGCCAGCCCTGAGGCACATGCCCGAGACCTCGTCGGTCTCGTTGATGCACTCGTGATGCAGCGGATCATCCGAACCGCCGTTGTCGATGAACACGCGATCATCGCCGCCTACCTCACCGGGGTGCTGAGCGCAGGCGCCGACGCGCCGGCGGTCTCATAGTCGGAAGATCGGAGGCTCGAACCCTCGTTGCCTTGTTGGTAGCCCCGGGTTGGAGTCCCGGTCACCGGGGACTCGGTACTAGCCTCGGGAACGCGTGGGCCGGACGCCAGAGCATCCACCCGGACCCGATGATCCGCCAACTCAGCGTGCACACGGACGAGTCAAGGGGAGTTCCGGTAGGTGATGCCCGGCGTTCAGACAACCCAGCCGTGGCCGACCGGCAGGCTGGTCGGGGCGTGGATGACCTTGGCCAGCTGACGGGCTTGGGCGACCATGCGGTCTGCGGAATCCCAGACTTCGGAGTCCTCCTCGACGAAACCACCGGCGAGGTTGGTGGACGTGATCTCGACCCGCAACCAGCCGGGTGCTGGCCGGGCGCGCACGTGGACCGTGAGCTCGAGTGTCGGCACCCAGCCGGAGACTCCGAGGTCCCAGGCGATCGGCGGGAAGGCATCGACGACCAAGGGCAACAGCAGAGTGTCCGGGTCACGGCCGTCGCGCATCCGGAACCAGGCGCGCAGCTGTCCGAGCCCGGACGGGCGCCCGTCCGGGCCGCCGGTGGTGTCGGGGTCGATGAGCATGTCGTAGTGCTGCATGACCTCGACCTCGTCACGCGGGTAGCCGGGCAGGTCGTCGATGTGGATGCACTCGTCCTG
>PDWJ01009133.1_pt1 | contig 10964 bp, 7 predicted proteins | sample 1430881 | NCBI WGS metagenome assembly PDWJ01 (sample SAMN01162460, study PRJNA174530) | Oral metagenome, whole genome shotgun sequencing project. | biome: Marine environment; feature: Marine mammal; material: Swab sample of the gingival sulcus; isolation source: swab sample of gingival sulcus... | reverse complement strand
TGCGCCGCGAATTGATGGAACGTACTCTGTCGGTGACACGACATGCGGTGGATCCCGCGGCTGTGTTGTCGACGATCCAAGCGGGACTGCATGAAGTATTCCCGATGGCGCAAGTCGAGTTCCGTCGTACACCAGAGCTGAATCTCTTGCAGAAGATATCCGCCACACTCCCCCAGCAGCTCGTGCAGGCCCTTGCCCACGAATCAGATTCTGCGGTGAACGCAAAAGACTTGGCAAAGCGACATCCTGGTTTGAATGGTTACGGGTCGAACGCCGCCTATCGAATGGTCTTGCCTGTACGACGCAATGACATTCTGTACGGCGCGTTCGAATTAATAGCATCAGAGCAGATCGATACTCACGATCTTGCGACGGCTATTGCCATGACCGATCATCTTGCGGTCAAGCTGGAGAATGCATCGTTGAGTTCGTCTCTTGGTCAGGCTGGACGTGAGTTAGAGAGCGTACGAACGTTTCTTGAGGACCTGATCGCCAGCCTGCCTGTAGGCATTGTAGGTATCTCTGGTCCCGAGTTGGAGGTTCGGCTCTGGAATCCTTTTGAAGCCAGACGGACCGGGATTGCAGCATCCGAAGTCATCGGCAAGCGCTATCTTGACCAAGTCGCTTCTCGTCATTTGGAAAAGACGATTGTCGAGGCAATCCGTCAGCGTCCAACTGAGGTGCTCTCCTTTCCAAATGTCGGATGGATCGATCCGCCGCGCGGTCAAGCCGTTGATGTTACCGTTGCACCTCTGCGAATCCGACAGGGGATGGACGCGGGTTATGTGCTCATCCTCGTTGATTCAACCGAGCGAAACGCATTGCAGTGGGAGGTAGAGGAGTTTCGGCGTCTAGCTTCACTTGGGAAGTTCGCCGCGGCGATCGCGCATGATGTTCGAACGCCGCTTTCGTCGATTTGCATGAGCGTGCAAATCCTGCGATCCAAAGTTGATCTTCCACAAGAGGATATGGAGTACTTCGATCTGACCCTCGAAGCGATTTCGCGACTTGAAAAGGGTGTTGAAGAGCTGCTGGCCTACACAAAACCCGTGTTTCTTCGCGTGGATGAAGTGGTTTTGCACGAAATTGTTGAGGACGCTCGCGATGACGTTGTTTCCGGTCTCGACCCTGAGATCGTGATTCAGATGGACGTACCTACCGAACTCAAAGTGCCAATTGATGAAGTCCAGGTTCGAAAGATGTTAGCGAGCTTGATTCAGAACGCGGTGCAGGCGAGCGTTTTGGGGGGAAGAATTTGGATAAGCGCGAGAAGCATGGGCGAGGAAGTTTGTGTTGTTGTAGGCGATGAAGGCAAAGGGATCGAATCGAAAGACTTGGATCGGATTTGGGAACCATTTTTTACAACGCGAACAGACGGGATTGGTCTTGGATTGGCCTTGGTTCGCAAGACAGTTAGGGCGCATGGCGGTCGCATTGGTGTTCGCAGCAAGCTTGGAGAGGGAACCCAAGTAGAGGTATTTTTCCCAGCAAAGCGGTCCACGGAAGTGGTTGTACCCATTGAGGAGTGTTGTCGGCAGACCCATGCTGTGGAAGCCAGAGGTTAGGGAGTGAGAAATAGATGGCTGCTCAACCAAGAAATGATAGAGCGTAGACGAAGCAACCCTTAGGCTAACTCTTTATCCGAACCTGCGAACCAGGCTCTTCTTTGAAGGTCCATTAGGACCCTTGACTGAGCATGGTGCGTACACGTGACAGGATGCTCACGTCAGCAGGCGGGAAGTCCTTGTCGAGCAACTCATCAGCTCGTCGCCACGCAAAGTCAGCCACGTCAAGCGGTTCTGGGGCGCTGGACGACGAGGTTAGGTTCGCTTGGAAGAATATCAGCAGAACGTTCTTTTTCGGGTAGCGATGAAAGGTCACCTCAACGACTTCGTGGACTTCGGCTGACACGCCCAACTCCTCTTTGAGCTCTCGAGCGAGAGCGTGTCGAGGGTCTTCATTGGATTCGACCTTTCCGCCAGGGAACTCCCACATTCCGGCCAGGTGTGAGTGCGCGGGGCGTTGTGTCACCAGGACGCGGTCTTTGCTGATAATGACGGCAGCAACAACGAGCAGTGTTGAGGGTTCAGCCTTCATCTTCGTGCTTCAGGTCAGCAACGACGCGTTCGAAAGAAGCATCGAGGCGGCGAAGGAGGTAGAAGGGCAGTGACGCAGTGGACAACAAGGCCCAGTCGAGGAGCTTGGTGATGTCTTCGCGCGGGTCTTCACCGGGTGGGTTGTCTGGGCGATAACCTTTGGGAACTACGAGGTCTGGCGATAGGGTTTGTTGCAGGGTGATGTCGATGATTCTCCGGATGCGCAAGGCTTCATCGCATTCAACGCGGACGCTATGGTTTTTCCGAGCCTCTTCAAAGTAACGGTTGAGCAGGTGGCCCAGAGCAAAGGTTTCGAGCGCAGCCGCAGCGGGGCTAAGCATCCAAAAGGGGCCTGTTTTTCGAAAAATGCGTCGAGCAGCCCAGCTTGCAAGCCCCACGAGTTGAGCCTTGCGTGAGTGTGTTGAATGGGCGATGGACAATACCCGTCGCGCGTTGTTTGTGATGGTTAGTCCGTGACTGCGTGCCACCTCGTAAGCGATGGCACCGCGGACGTTTGAGACCATTTTTGATGGGATGAACGGAAAAGGGATAGCGTTTGTGGCGGCACCCATGATGGAGAGCATCCCAAGCTTTCCAGGAGGGAAGGAAGGCGAGCGGCTAAGGGCTCCGGAAGGTGAAGGGGTGACAACGTCGCTCATGGTGTTGGCTCCTCAGAAGGGGTGTCTAAGCCCTGAGAATTGGGAGCCATCCCTTCAGATTGTGGTGCATAAGCAGTTGGAGCTTGTGTTTGCGTTGCATGGTGACCGCTCACAATGGGCAGCAGCTCAACGATGGTGGTGCCCGATGCTTCCGCGATTGAAAACAGGTCTGATGTTGTTGCGTCAGCGGGGAGACTGGCAACGAAGCGATGCCCTTGCGTATCAAACTCAATGGCTCGTTTGGCGAGCTTTGTGAAAAACGCGTCAGAAGCGCGCTGGATGCCAACCAAATACCTCGGCCCAATTTCCAACAGAGCATCTGAAGTACCAACGAAGAGCACATCGCGACGGTCCAGAATCAAGACGTGAGTTGCACCAGCGATCAAGTCTCGTTCCGGGCTGTTCGCGTCGTATCGTGAGGTTGTTGCAATCACCTGCCGCCTTTTTGACAGGTGACCGAGCACAGCGAGCACATAGTGGCTTGCGGGACCCTCGAGCCCGAGCAGGGGTGTTTCAGCGAACACCGTACGTGTGCCAGGAAGGAGCGTGGAGGCAAGGGTCACCGCGCGCCGTTCTGGCAATGCCAAAGATTCAGTCCGACGATTCGTGAGTTCTGCGATACCCAAGTCGACAAGGCTTGATTGGCTCGCAGTTCGTGCAGCCTTTCGACAAAGCCCGGTTGTTTGAAAAGCGAGGGTGAGATAGGCGTCAACACTCATTCTGGACGGAAGCGGTGGATCAATGGGCGCGATCCCCACCTGTCCTAGGTGCTGCCGACGCTTCACGTCATGACCGTCGATGGTGAGCTGACCTTTGGCGATGATGGCTTGCAGATTGATGGCAGCAGCGATGCTGGCGGCCCCTGGACCAGCCAACACAACACGATGAGAATCCACTTGAAAAGTGAGCGTTTCGCATAGCGGGCACCTGTCGCGGTCCACGCGAAGGTTGTTTGCCATGAGCGTCGGTGCAGATATTTCCGCGGTGGTTGTCATGGTGCCTGGCTGATATCGCTTAGGGCGAGGGGATGGAAGGGGTCATAGATGACGAAGGAGCGAGTCCAACGAGCGAAAACGGCTCAGGAGGAAACTCCACGATGGGTGTGTTTTGTGGGAGACCAGCAGAAGCAAGTGCAGCATCAATTGCTTGACGTATGCCGCCAACCTCATCAACCAAACCAACTTCCGTTGCTTTTCGGCCTATCCAAACTCTTCCACGAGCCACGCGGTCGACTCGATCCGGCGACATCTTTCTTCCTTTCCCCACACGGTCGATGAACACGTCGTAGAACTGCTTCACTTTGGCTCCAAGCAGTTCGATTTGTTCGGGTGTGAAGGGCTGATAGATGGATTCGGCGTCCGCGTTGGGAGAGGTCTTGATGGTGTTGATATTAACGCCAATTTTTTGAAGTAACTGAGCCACATCAGCTTTGCCGTAGAAGATTCCGATGGACCCAGTGACCGTGAAAGGCGTGGCATAGATCTTGGTACCAGGAGCCGCGACATAGTATCCACCACTGGCAGCCACGCCGCCCATCGAGACAACAACGGGCTTGATCTTTGCGGTGAGGGCCACTTCGCGCCATATCACATCTGAGGCCATCGATGAGCCACCGGGGCTCTCCACACGGAGCAAGACAGCCCCCACGTTGGAGTCTTCACGCACTTTCTTCAACGAATCGGCAATCGTGTAGGAACCGGCCAGCTTCATTCCAAGAAGTGGAATGCTTGAGCTTCGCCCATCGATAATGTTTCCATCGACATATACAATCGCCAGAGAACGCCTGGTCCCGAATTGTTCAGGGGCTTGCGTTGGTTGCGCGTCAAGCATGCCTACGTCGCGACCGAGCAGCTCTGAGACAACCACCCGAAGCTCGTCGTCATACGCATAGCCGTTGACCAGTTTGAGAGCGAGCGCTTCTCGTGCCGTATGCGGTCCCTTGTCAACTGCCTTCTTCATGGCGGGGGGGGACATCTTTCGACCTTTCGCAAGCAAGGCGATGAGTTCGTTGGTAAGTTGCTGAAGATTGCGTTCGCTGTCTGCGCGTGCCGTGGGAGAAGGTGCTGTGTTCGTAAGCTGTTCTGGCGCTGACTTGTGCTTGCCAATTCGAACGAATTGGGCGCGGACACCAAGTTTGCTTAGCAGGTCCGCCATATAAGTATGGGAGATTCGTAGACCAGCAAACCTCAGTCCGCCGGCCGGATTCATGACAATACGGTCCGCACTGGCACAGGTCGAAAATGCGCGACCACCAGCGTCTTCCAAGTGGCATACAACACGCTTGCCGCGCTTTTGTAGAAGGCGCACAGCGTCATCGAGCTCATATGCATGAGCGAGGGATGAGGCAGGAGATGTTTTGATATGCAGAATGACGGCAGCGACTTCTGGATCGTTTGAGATCTTCCAGAGCTTTCGAACGAATGCAACGTGGCCGCGATTCGAAGGGGTATCTTCGACACGGATCGTTAATGCATACGATGGTGTTGGTAGGCCAGGTTCCTCCCAACTCTTCAATGCAATCCCTGTGATAAAACCAACACCACCGCTATCGCCAATGGCGTTTCCGAATATCGCACCCCCGGATAGAGTGCCTTTGCCTGCTGTGATGTCGAGCGTCGCTGTCGCAACGTAACTACGGCCGTTTTCGTGGATGTTGGTGACCAAGACGTCACCCAAAAGACGCCCCACATAAGGAACATCGAGCCCTAAGGTTGCCCTGGGCACCCACCCGCTTTCGATGGGAAAGCGATAACCGTGGCCCTGACCATCGTTCAAGTCGAGTCCCTCGTAGTAACGACCTTCGACACCGAGCTCGACAGAGCGGGTTGCAAGTGGGCGTAAGGCCAACGCGAGGGTGTAACTACGATCTACAAATCTTTTTCCATCGATTGTTTTGGGTGAGTTGATGTCGTTGGCAACCGCAGCGAGACCGAGGTAGCTGTTCGGGCGGCCAGACCAACCCAAGGACAACGTGGTGGGACCCTCGACTCCGGGTTCGTCGGAGTACATGTGACGAATGCTGAGTCCGAGCGCGGAGGCTTTTCCGCCAAACGCCAGTCCCCAAGTCAACCATGTATAAGGTTGGTCGAGAGGCGTTGCTGTTTCGGGTTCGCTTACGTCAGGTCGAACAAAATCCAAACGTATTCCTGATGCAAGGCCGAAGGGCAACGCACTAGCCAAGCTAAAAGCGTGTCCTCGTGAGCCATGATCGTCGCCGCTGAGGGTGTTGACCCAAGTCCAGCGTAGCTCAGCACCCGGCATAAAACTAACATTGGCCGGGTTGAGCACAAGCGCTGAGCCGTCATCGCTTGCTGCTGCCGAGCGCCCAGGTGTTGGAACGTGTTGCGCGCGTGGCTGTGCAAAGGCCAATGATATGAAGGCAAATGGGAGGGCGAGCGTTGCGATGGCCAAGATCGTTCGCGGCATTCTCGAACGCGCTTGCATGGTGCTGTCCTGTTCCAGATTCGGTGATGATTGCGATGTAGATTCGAAGTGGCTTCGAACAGTTAGGGAAGCATACCGCGAGACTGTGCAACGGCGCGAATCTCATCCCTCCTGTGAGCTAACTCCTCGTTGTTTTTCACGGGAAGGAAGCGGGAATCAACTCCTTCACGAGGAACGCGTAAGAACTTGGTATCGAGCACGGTCGTGATTTCACCAATGAGTCGTTCGAATTGAATCGCCTTGTTTGGTCCAACTTTTTTCACCACTTCGACCCAAGTGAAGGCCATGTCCAAAGAGGCAAGCTTGTGCGCGTCGACAAGAAACGTATTCGTGTTGAACATGCGCACACTGGCGGGATCAAAATGTTTTGGCACCCGGAACTCCTCAAGGATGACGGGCCGATCTTGCCATCGGACGGGGATTCCTCCCTTGTCGCTCCCCACCTTATCTACCACCTCAACAGACACCGCGTGGCCATGCTCAATATGCCAACCCAACAAGAGCGGATCGACACTGGCGCCAAGGTTGTCGATGTTTGCGATCCAAACATACTTGCCCCCACCCTGAATGAATCGCTGAAGCAACCCAGATCGCTTGAGAGCTTCGGGTAGATCTCCATGCCCAGGTGCGTACAGGCTCGGCGTACCATCTGCATCTCGATAAAGAGTTCCTTGCTCCGTCAGGCGAAGGGATACATTTTGCACGAAAGTGGTCAATTGATCGTCACGGAGACGCGAACCAAGTGCTTCGCGCAACTTACCGTCCGTCGCGTAACTCGTCATAAGCCACAACGGCACGTTTGTTCCTGCGCGCTGAGACCACGTGCGGTTTTCTTGAAGTCTCAGCTCGAGAAAAGTGAGATCGTCAAGGGCAGGCACAAGGGCTTTGACCACACCTCCCATGCGAGTGGCCATCCCACCTGCCAACACGATGAAAGCTAACTCGCCTTTGCTCAACGCATCGAGTCCAAGCTTTTCGAGTTGCTCGGCATGTTCGCTTCCTCGCTTCGGCAACTGTCCCACGTCGCTCAACGCTGGCGCTGTTACGCCGTCAGTAAGGCGGTTGCGAGCGTCAGGGTCGCTTCCAACCGACGCCGCCAATTGTTTGAACAGTTTCGGATCGAATCCATGTTGATCGATTTGTTGACGGAGTTGTTTGGGAACAGCCCTCAGCTCCGCGTCTAGGGATGACATGACACCTCGTTGTAAAGCTGCCTGTGATAATCACGCGAGCAAGAGCATCGCTGTCTAATCGTAAACCGTCAACGTGGATGGTTCTTCATTGAGCGCAGCGGCCGCTCCGCACCACCGATCTCACCAAGACACGCTTTTGCTGGCTTGACCCTTCGCCTGCCCGGACCCGAACGCGCAAGAAATCGCACATGCTTAGGTGGGAACAAATGGTCCTCATGACGCGTCAATGCGCAGATTCTGCTGCTTGTTACGCGTTGCGTTATCTTTCTAACAATTTGAAAATATTTATTTTATTCGATTTCGGTGCGGGCGGTGGCGTGGCGCGGGTTGACCGATGTATGCTGCATCCACCATCAAAGAAGTCCGCCCAAAATTGTTTGAGGTATGAGCATGGGTGGATCGTAGTTGATACTGTGATATGCGACACGAGGCGCGCGTGGTAGCCCACGGCGTCTGGATACGCAGGAATGGGCGAAATTCACGAAGATGTTGTCCAGCGCGCTGAAGCACGTGTCGGCTCAGTGCTTTGTGGCAAATACCAACTGGACTCGCTTCTCGGCGTTGGCGGGATGGCTGCGGTGTATGCATCTACCCACCGCAACGGCAACCGCGTGGCCGTGAAGATGCTGCACACGGCTCTTTCTCTTGAGGTGGACCTGCGCAAACGATTTCTGCGCGAGGGCTATGTCGCCAACGCGGTGAATCATCCTGGCGTGGTGCGGGTTCTGGACGACGACACGGATGCGGATGGGACCATCTTTTTGGTGATGGACCTTGTGGTTGGAGCCAGCGCCGAATCGATAACGGAATGGTGTGGAGGGCGGGTCCAGCCCCACGTCGTTGTTGCCATCTGTTTTCAGTTGTTGGACATCGTTGCGGCTGCGCACGCCAATGGTGTCATACATCGCGATATCAAGCCTGATAACATTTGTTTAACGCGTGACGGCACGGTGAAGTTGTTGGACTTTGGGGTTGCTCGGATGAGGGACGCTGCGACCGCAACCCGTGAAGGTACAACCATTGGAACCCCTGCTTTTATGGCACCTGAGCAGGCGTTGGGGAAAGTCAAAGAGATCGACGTCCTATCCGATATCTACGCGGTTGGTGCGGTGATGTTCAAGATGCTCTCAGGGCGTTTTGTGCATGAGGGTGAAAGCGCCAATGAGCTACTCATCATGGCAGCGACGCGTCGAGCGTGCTCTTTGGCGGACGTTGTGAGCGATGTGCCGCAGCCGATTGTGGACATTGTGGATCGTGCTTTGGTGTTCGAGAAGGCGTCTCGATGGCCCTCTGCTGCTGCGATGCGCGATGCGTTGGAGCAAGCGCACAGGGAGTCATTTGATGCTCCTATGCTAGTCCATCGTGAGCTTGCCGGCGTTCTTGACGGGATCAAATCTGTTGGTCTTGCATTGGCGGCAGAGGGGGATGACCGGCCGACCTTGTTGGTTGATCTTGAGAATGACCTCGAGGAGCTGCAGCCGATTGACGAGGTTGAGGAGGACAAAGACGCTCAATTCGATGCTGTGATGCGGGGCGGTAACACTTTGCCAGAAACACCGTTGCCTCCAAGGCCACCAAACCTTGCTGATTCCAACGAGGTAGAAACCGATCCGGAAACCTCGCGTCGGCGTAGGAATTGGTTCATCTTGGCGGCGCTTGCGATCGTTGCGACTGTTGCCGTCTTGGTGCTTGTGATTCGCCCACAACGAGCACTTTCGGGGCGCGTGGGTGTTGCCCTTGGGCAATTTGGAGGCCTGGCTGGGCGAATTGCTTCCGCATCGCTATCCGCTGCTCAAGTGCCGTCTTCCTCGGTTTCTGCAGGTGTTTCTGCTCCATCCGTCAGCTTCAGCGCTCCACCGGTTGACGTCTATGCCTTGCCACGCGTGCCCGGTAAACGTATTCCGCACGTACACTCTGGATCGTCTTCGGCTTCACCTGTCAAGACCTCCAATGACGGATACGACCCCTTCGCACATCAATAAGCGATGCAACATTTTCACCGACTACTTCGAGCTCTTGCAACGATGAGCAGCCTCAGCGCTCTGCTTACTGTTTCGGGCGAGGCTGCCACTCAAGTACGGGATCCTGTCGCGGCTTCGGAGTTGTTCACACAAGGCCGCGAGATGCTCAAGGAAGGCGACCTCAACAAAGCTTGCGGTCTGTTTGCTGAGAGCCTTCGTTTCGACCCCGCCGTTGGAACCATTCTCAATCTCGCCGAATGCGAACAGCGGCGCGGGCATCTCGCTCTGGCGTTGTATCAATGGCAACAAGCCATCAATCTTGCTCAGGCAACCCATGATGAACGTGAACATTTCGCGCGCGAACGGCATGACGCCCTAAAGCCAAAGGTTCCAACACTCACCGTTCTGCTTGCACCCGACGCGCCAGACGGGACCATTGTCATTCGCGAGGGCCTGCTCTTGACGGCTGCTTCTTTGGGGCGACCTTTGCCAGTCAACCCAGGTGAACAACACGTCACCGTCAAAGCTCCTGGTCACCAGGAAGCTCGCATCACCATCAACTTGTCCGAGGGACAGCACAAGGTGATAACCGCTCAACCTGGTGCGCGTGTTAATTCTCGCCCCAAGCCAAGGGTGCCCAAATCAACTGAACCCGATGATTCCACGGGCACAACCTGGGCCTATATTTTTGGAGGCGTTGGTGCCGCTGGGATCGTGGCTGCCTCCATCAGTGGTGTCATGCTCATGCATAATAAAAAGACTCTTGACGCACACTGTGACGACCAGAACCGATGTGATTCCACCGGGCTCGATGCTGCAGACTCCAGCAAAACGTTGGTTCCGATCAACACCATTGCGTGGGCGGTCGGTATTGCTGGCCTTGGCGCCGGAGCTTACCTATTTGTCTCGTCTACCCCTTCAGGTTCCACCCGCCCTGATGCCGCTCGCTGGCGAACCCCCGGAGCGTACGTTCAACTAAATGGAATCTTTTAGCGGTTTCGCGTCCTCCGTACGCGCACTCCAATCGATTTGAAGCAACAGTTCTGAGCGCCGTCCGATGTACAAACGTCGCCCTCTCATGGGCGTTTGGAGAACGGCCATGCGCACCCCCGGTCCGATGAGCTTCCAACCCGGAGCTGTGATTAAAGGAACCCCCTATCGCATCATTCGCCCGATCGGAGTCGGAGGAATGGGCGAAGTATACGAAGTTGTCCACGCTAGAACATCAAGGCGATTGGCCATCAAAGTTGCACGAACTCACCTTCGTGACGACGTTGCCTCGTTGTATCGACTCGTTCGGGAAGGCAGAGCGTTGAGCTCGATCCAGCATCCCAATGTTGTGAAGGTATTCGAAGCTGGAGAGTTGCCCAATGGACGCCCCTATTTTGCCATGGAATTGCTCGAGGGCACCTCCATGAAGAACGTGATCAAGCGGGCCCCTCTGTCTTTTGCTCGTTCTGTTGATCTGGCCTGCCAAGCTCTTGATGGTCTTTCGGCCATCCATCGTCACGGACTCATTCACCGTGATGTCAAACCCAGCAATTTATTTCTTGACCTTGACGGAGTCCTAAAGGTTCTCGACTTGGGCGTCGTCAAGTCAACCAATTCTCA
>PDWJ01005405.1_pt1 | contig 10964 bp, 8 predicted proteins | sample 1430881 | NCBI WGS metagenome assembly PDWJ01 (sample SAMN01162460, study PRJNA174530) | Oral metagenome, whole genome shotgun sequencing project. | biome: Marine environment; feature: Marine mammal; material: Swab sample of the gingival sulcus; isolation source: swab sample of gingival sulcus... | reverse complement strand
TTCGCTAGTCGATGCACTCCCGCCGCAAGCAGCAGCGGCCGCGCTCACTATCCCAGCCGAACGCCACGGCTGTAGCTTCACCACCGAAGCCGTAAATCTCCTCGTCACCGAAAGCCGCGGCTACCCCTACTTCCTCCAAGAGTTCGGCAAAGCTACCTGGAACATCGCCCAAGACCACACCTTTACCCATGACGACGCGGCCGCAGGCATCCGGGTCGGTATCAGCCACCTCGATGCCGGTTTCTTCCCGTCCCGATGGCTACGAGCCTCCGACAAGGAACGCGCCTATTTGCAAGCCATGGCCACTCTGTCCGAGCAGCACCCCGGCACCGCCGCCGTTGCCCAAACACTCGGCCTCGCCCCAAGCGACCTGAGCAAAACACGAGCATCCCTCATCGCCAAAGGCCTGATTTACTCCCCCGAACGAGGCCAGATCGCGTTCACTGTGCCCGGCATGAACGACTACATCGTCCGCCAAACCGAAGCACTCAACGACTAATCCCAGTAACCGCTCGCATCAAGCCAGCCGTGTGAACTCGAGGCTAACAGCTCCACACGACCCGGCTACGGTCATGGGGTTTGTTAAGCGACTCCTGCTTTAGCCGCTGGCGTAGGGGTCGTATCGAGCGAATCCGGAATATCCCCGCGTGGGCGAAGCAGCCAGACGATCGCCTCGGCTGCGTCAGTAGACTGACCATATCTAGGAGGGGTGGGAATGAATAGCGATTTCAACCCGATGAAATACGACGTGATGCGTGAATTAGCGACGCAGCTTAGTGGCCGTTACGTCGCGTGGATGGACCAAGCGGGGTCCGCTGCCGAAGAGACGCATTGGCAAGCTGAGCATTTCCGAGTGATGCGCGAGGCCCGGGAGATTGACCCGGATAACAGATCGGCCATTGAGGCGCACACGAAGAAGCTGCGCGCAACAGTGGCAGACCTGCCGCTTAGCCCACCTGAGATCACCTCAAGCGTGGACGAGGAACCTGGCCGACGCCAACCAGGCCCGAGGCCTATTCGGGAAATCGACTAAAATGGACGTGTCGAGAGAGGAAGGTCGCTCATGGTTCCCAAGACTGCGACTGAAGCTCGCACCGCTAAAACCGAAGCCGAGGCGCAGGTAGAGTTCGCCGACGCCGCGCTGGCTCTCGCGAGTCACCAGGTTACCGACCCGGTGCTGAACGACTTAATCGCCCGTCAGGCACGAGGAGAGCTGTCCGGCGACGAGGCGCGTGAGATGGGCCTACAGCACATCCTCGGTCACTAAAGATGACGCGTCGCAACGTCTTTCGTACCTGGGATGACTATTTCATCCCAGGTACGGTTGTATTACGTAACAAGTTCACCGCCCCCGGAATGCCATACGGGCAGACCGATCCTGCTCGGCTCAAAGAGTTGGAAGAGTTCTACACGAAATCAAGGATCGCAGAGTTGGCCGCAAACCCGATCCAGGGCCAGTTCGACTACGACCACATGAAAGCCATCCATCGGCACATCTTTCAGGACGTTTATGAGTGGGCGGGACAGGAGCGCGTCGCGCCGGTTGGGCAGTTCATGACAAAGGACGGGCACGCTTACTATGGCGCAGGCCCTCACCTGACGGCTGCTGCTGAGGCAGAGTACGCAAAACTCGCAGCCAAGAATCTGCTACGCGGCCTATCCCCCGAGGCATTCGTCCATGAGCTGGCCGAGAGCTGGGGTGAAGTGAATGTGATTCACAGCTTCCGCGAGGGCAACACGCGATCACAGTTCGTGTTCTACTCCCAGCTAGCGGAGCAGGCAGGGTACCGGATCGACACCGTCGCATTTGCGCCAGGAACACCACTTCGCGATGCATTTGTGCAGGCCCGCTTCCACAGCCAGGACACCGGCAGAAATGATCAGTTCGCTGGTGTGCTCAGGCAGGCAATCATCCAATTTTGACGGCGGTTCTCAGTAGACGTCGACAGCCGTATAAGGGTGGTGCCGACCCTTGCGGATCGGCACCACGCGGCAGTGGCGGGTCACCAATCATCACCTGACGAAGTACAACCCTCAATGAAAGGCCGCTCCCGAAAGAGCAGCAACTGGCGGCGGGGATCTCGTCAGCGATGGCGGCGAACATGCCTCAATGAAGGGCTGCTCTCGGAAGAGCAGCAACTGATTTCTACAGAGTTCAAGTTACACACTGGGACGGAACCTCAATGAAAAACCGCATGACAAGCATAGCATGCGCCTACTATTTGTTATACTTGTAATTAGTAAGTTGATGATTACGATTAACTCTTGCACAAAAGCAGTAGAGCTGGTACAGTGTGGCGCAAGCTTCGCTTGACAGCATCGTTGCAGTCGGCACTGACAAAAAGGAGTATCTATGTCCACCCTGACCTTCGACCTGCTACTTAAGGCCTGCACCCCTGGCGGCGCTTCTGCTCTCAGCGTGACGACAGAACTCCAGCCAGCCGCAGGGCCACACGCTGGGGTCGCCCCTGCCAGATTCACTCACCGCAGCGGCGCCACCTATGCGTTCGAGACTCGCATTGAGGTCCAGGACGGTGTTGCCAAGCCAGCGCGGGTAGTGATCTTGGACTCCAAACAGTCATCGCTCAACCGAGTCGAGGAGGTAACCTCGTATGCCATTGCCGACGACTGCGCGCCGCTGAACCTGACTCCTCGGATCCGGCTGACCTACGAGGGAGCCGGGGAATACTACTGCCTCGACCTGCCTCACCGCGCCTTCGACGGCCACATTCGGGCTGGCTCCATAGACGGCATTCCAGTCACTCAGCACGACGCCTACCGGCAAATCCGAGACTGCACCCCAGCCAACATGCGGCCACTTCTGGAAACCAGCCCCGTTTCCATCGCTTTCGGCGCCTGGGACTCGACCCGAAAATCTCATCAGGTCCGGGTTCGATCCGCTCTGACCGGCGAAACCATCGGCTTTTTAGCGGATCAGGAAGCCGGCCAAGCACTCGATTTGCGAGGCGGCGCACGCGTCGATCCAGTTGCAGCTAGCGTGAAACTGACTGGCGCAAACCTGCAAACACTCGTGAATGACCAGGCGGAAGAACTAAGCGCCAATAACATAAAAGCAATAAATAAAGATATTGCAGACGCTAAGAAGGGCACTATTTCAGCGTCAAAGCTGGGGCTTGGCGCCATCCCACCCACGCTAGAGACTCTCGGCCTGGTCTCTTGTAGCCGCATTATGCGTTCGCATGTGCTTTCTTTCAGCGCCCTGCGCCAGCTCCGGTTCGGCCTCGACGCCGCGGGCAACGCCACCGCTCGTGCTCTTTTGGCCGCGTGGATGATAAACGGCCTAGTCAGGTCGTATGAGGAGCTGATCTATCGAGCAAATTGCGACCTGGTCGAAGCAGGCCCAAGGCAGGCGAAGCTAGACCAACGCCACGGCGAATTCATTGAGGTGGAGCTGCCTTCAATCCAAGAAGCCGACGACATGTTGTCGCAAGCAATCGCTGCCGCGACTGCCCTTGGCATCAAATGGGAAGGCCAGATCCTCGAAGTTGCCGGAAATCCGATCGTTCTCAGCGGTCTCTCGGCGGACTCGGACGACTGACATGCCGCAGCTAGTGATACAAGCACGGTTCCTGGCCGGGACCTTCCTAGGTGAGGAGGGGGGCCAACGGCCAGCAACCAGACCAGACACTGCCCGTCTTTTCAGCGCATTACTCAACTCCGCCGCTACCGGCTCAACCGCCGTGGAACGCAGCGGGAAACTTGAGCCAGCTCCCGAATCTCTGGTTGCTTTGCAGTGGCTAGAAGAGCACCCGCCGCGGAGCCTTTGCCTGCCAGAAACGGTCAGACTTTCTCGTACCGCACTGACCGTCTACCGGGACGAAGGCGTAATGGAATCTGTGAGCAAGCAGGTTCGTCCGAAAAAGAGTGGAAAATCCCAGTCCAGCGGCGTAGCAGTCACCGGCCCATTCCAGTGGATTTGGGATGAAGACGCGCCACTGGAACTGATTGAGACTCTGGACGCCATCTGTGAAGACATCAGCTACCTGGGTTCGGCCGACTGCCCAGCGATCGTGGAGACCAGCAGCACCGCGACGCCGACTCATCTACTAGCCGAAGATCAGGGGCCGTTCTGCCTTACCCCGGCCGAACGTATCCGGACGCCGCAGCCAGGCAGGCTTGCTGAATTGCAGCGTGCCCACGATGCGGCGTACCCGAAGAAACGTCCCAGTTTGGCTGCCGACAAAGCGACCACCACGGCTTTGCCAAGCTCGTATCGGCCGCCGAAAGATGCCTTGCGAAAGCTGCGCTATGAACCTGTTGATCAATCGGTCGAACTCGAAGGCCCGTGGGTGCATGGCTGGTCGGCTACCTGTCAGGCATCTATTGACCCGGCGGATGTAAAGGATTGGTGCGTGACGCTGCGAAGGGCGCTGCTGGCTCGGATTCCGGCACCAGTGCCACCGCTTGTGACGGGCCACTACCCGCAGGGAACACCAAAGCACGCGAACCGGCTAGCGATTCACTATGTGCAGCCAGATCTTGCTGGCGGCCAAGGTCAGTTCCTAGTGCTGGCCCCAGGTGATGCTAACCCTGATGATCTGGCGGCGCTCCAGACCGGATTGGCAGCTATCAATCGTCTGTACCGGGGAAATCGGGGAGAGATTCGCCTAAAGTCAGGGTTCGCAAGGATCGACGCCCGCGCCTTCTGGGCTCCACCAGCAACGGGGCACAAGCGCCTGTGGCGCACCGATTCCGGCTTCATCCCTGAGATTCGACGCCTGGCTGGTTCCCCAGAATGGGGATTGGCTGATGCCGTCCGGGTGGCTGTCGGGCACGTATTCAAGGATCGCTTAACGTTGGGGCGTTCCAGGCATGATGCTCGATATCGTGAAATCTCTCGCCAAGTAGCTGACCTCGGGGTCAAAGTGCACGCACTGCGCATAGCGGCAGATTCCCAGGGAGACCGCTACACCCACCGGCTGCCCAAACACCTGGTAACCCAACGCGTCGCAACAGTCGTGGACCTAGGTGACCTTATGTCCGACACTGCGCTTTGCGCGATTGGGCAGTCACGGCATCTTGGCGGCGGGCTATTGGTACCGCTCGATGTGGAGGATCCCGATGCAGATCAGTGACTTTTCCGAGTTTTTTGCAGCCCTGAACGGGGGGCATGCGCCCTTCCCGTGGCAACAACGCATGGTCAACACCATCCACGAAACTGCCAGCTGGCCTACGCAGCTCAATGCCCCGACCGGAACTGGCAAGTCCTTCGTGGTGGAAGCCCACGTGTTCTTAACCGCCCTCAACGCCTTGGACGCTGGCCCGCGACTGCCCAGGCGTTTAGCGGTCTGCGTTGACCGGCGAGCGATGGTGGATCAACACCATTCCAGGGCGGTCGAGATCGCTTCGCGACTAGACGCAGCCGAATCCGGGATTTTACACGAGGCGGCACAAGCCCTACGTGCGCTGGCCACTGCGTCCGATGCGCCGATGCAGGTACTCAACCTTCGGGGCGGGGTGCCGATCAATCGGGAATGGCTACTTGACCCTTCCGTTTGTACGGTGCTGGCGGTCACGCCCGACATGTGGGGCAGTCGGATTCTGTTCCGGGGCTACCGCTCCAGCCGCAAGATGCAGCCACAAGAGGCCGGGGCCTTGATGTTGGATAGCGCCATTGTGATTGATGAGGCTCACTTGGTGCAGCAACTGGTGGCGACAGCTCGTGATGCGGCAGAAATCGTCAAGTTTGATGCCGAACAGATTGGCGTACCAGGTTTGCAGGTGGTGGCCACGTCGGCGACCCTCGCGGACGAAGACAGTGATGCCGCTGCCGCGTTGACGCAGGCGGACTGGCAGCATCCGATTCTCAGCGACCGCTTGCAGCGGCCAAAGCCTGTCACGATCCAACCAACCAAAAACCTGACCTCAAAAGGCCCTAAGACTGCGTACTATCAGGAAATCGCGAATGCAGCTTTGACCATAGGTGCCCAAGTTGAATCGGACCCGAAACCAACCATCGGCGTAGTGGTCAACACCGTCAAGACGGCGTTGAAAGTCAGCGAACTCTTGCAACGGCAGGTGCCAGCTGAATCCGTTGTTTGCTGGGTGGGCCGCATGCGGCCGATGGATCTAGTGCGGGCACGCGAAGAGCATCCAGGCCTGTTTAACGTCTCGGGCGATCCTGCCGTGCGCTTCTTGGTGGCCACGCAAACCGTCGAGGTAGGTGTGGATTTGGATTGGGCTGGCCTGGTTACCGAGTTGGCTCCCGCCAGTGCCCTTGCTCAGCGCGCTGGTCGAGTGAATCGGCTCGGGTTGCGGGAAGAAAGCCCGATCACGGTAATCGCCCCAGAGACGGTGGTGCAGGCTTTGCCATACGAGAAAGACGACTTGCAACTGGCTAACGATTGGCTGCACGAGATTTCGTTGGATCCGGTTGGCATGCAGGTGCAGCGGCTAGCAGCAACTCCGCCACCAGTGGCAAAGCCGCGGCGCGAGGTCATAACCCGGCTTCAACCAGCTGATGTTGAGGTGCTGGCCGCCACTACAGATGGAATATTTGAAGAACCTGATCTCACCTTCCATCTCGACGACGAGTTGGGGCAAACCGATAAGTCTGTTGGTTTGGTCATGCGTAATCTGCCGAAAGATCGGGATGTGGCTTTAGCTCTGGTTCAGGCCACCCCTCCGATTCCGGAAGAGACTTTCCCAACCAGTGTCGTCGAAGTGAAAGCTATTGTCGGCCGCCTATTCGACGGCAAGCTGGGAACCAGGTTTTTGGCATTTCGGTGGCGATCTGGCCAGTTCTCGCAGCTAGAGACAGCTGATGACATTCGTCCCGGCGATGTTGTGATCACCGATCCGCTGCCAATAGTGCAGCAGGGCGTTGTCACACTCGAAAGTGGTGTGGGAGAAACCCCTGCCACGGTCGATGGCGACGCCAGCATCACAGTTTTGTGCACCGGCCGAACTGACCCGGTGAGCGTCGAGATTGGCGATCAGCACCGGACGTTCAGCGCTGCCGAAGTTGAGGACTTGTTGGAAGAAATCTCGACGGCGGACGAATCTGCGGATGCCATCGAACTTGTCCAAGAATCATTGCTGCCGGGATCAGCAGACGTTCAGCTAGCCCCTATTCGCTTAGAGGACGGCACCATCCCCTGGGTAATTGTTTCTCCGGCAAGCGAAGTTGATCTTGACGTCGAACGACGACAGCAACAAAGCAGCAACATCGATCTTGTCACTCTTGATGATCATCAGCAGGACGTAGCTGATCGAGCTGTCGAAATCGCAGAGCGAGTCGGGCTGCGTCGCTCTTTCCAAGATTCGCTGGCGCGGGCAGGTTTACTTCATGACGCTGGCAAGGCAGATCTGCGGTTTCAGATCCACCGCCTGCATGGTGATGGCAAAGCCATGCTGGCGAAAGGTAACCCCGGCCAGCAGCGTCGCGGGGTCTGGCGGATGACTGCCGAGTTGCCCGTCCGCTGGCGCCATGAACAGCTCAGTGCTGCCGTAGCTTGGGCTGACAGATCCGCTGGCAATCTCGACGATGCGGATCTGGTCACTCGCCTAGTCGGCACCAGCCACGGTCATGGTCGTCCGTTCTTCCCTCATGGAGCCAGCTTCGCCTCCCAGGGAGTGGGAGCAGTGTGGACCGATGAGGTCAAAACCGCCTGTGGCGAATTGTTCGGTGCGGCTGGCGGCTGGGGCGAATTGATCGAACGAACCGACCGCACGTACGGGGTGTGGGGAATCGCGTATTTGGAAGCCCTATTGCGGGCTGCTGATTGCTCAATATCGGCGGAAGGGAAATGATGATCTTCAATCTTGTGGGAGCACCTACTAGCGCCCTGCCGCACTTCGCAGCGGTTGGGCTTGCCCGAATCCTTGAAGCCGCCGGGCATCCCGGGACTCGTTTCCATTGGAGTGAGGAGGCAGAGCCTCGGCTGCTACTCCAGTTACCGGTGGCGGATTCAAAGATGGCCGAGCTTGTGCGCAACCATGCGGAACAGCACGCTGAATCCGGTTGGGTCACCGAACGCCTAGCCGCTGGTTCACCCGGAAACGCTGTCTATTCGCCGCGTATTACGGCTCCGAAAGCCGGAAATTGGAAGGCGGTTTTCGATGAGCGGTGGCGCAAACTGCCTCGCGATGGAGCGACCTGGGGAAATCTGGATTTGGAGTTGATAGCTGCGCTGGGGGAACCGGCCTGGTGGCGAGTTCCCTATAAGGATTCGGCTGACCAAGGCGCGAGTCGCTGGGAAATGAAAACCCGGAACAGGGGCGAAGAATTCGTCCGCGATCGCCTGACGAAGTTGGCTTCAGAAGTGGCTGAGATGTCGTCTTCAGCGATTTTGGATGGGCTGCAGGGAAGCGCCCCGCCGCATGATCCGCTCGGTAAGGAACTGACTTCCAGGACGCCTACTGGTTTGCGTCCCCCTGGAGCCACCGATATCGCTCTTGCCTGGTGTGGATTATGGGGATTGACGACGACATGCGTGCTGCGCCAAGCCGATGGCATGTCGGCTACCGCTGCGGTGTGGCGGCGCAACATTACTCATCCCGTGGTTGCCATATTGCCCCTGATGACCTCGCCAACATCTGCGGCGCATTGGATGGGGGTGTTGCGCAGTCGCCAACTCGATGCTTTGTTGCAGCAAGACCAGCCGACGCAGACCGTGACGGCTGAGGAGGGCTGGTTGGTAGAACAGGGGGTGCGAGCGGTGGTGCGGTTCCCGATTCACAAGGGTGGCAGCAGCAATGCGCCGGAGCGCTACCTGCTGGCTGGTGAGATTCAGCCATGCCGGGGGTAGATCCACTCCCGATTAGCCTGGTTGCGCACACTGCCTTTTGTCCGCGTCGAGCTTGGCTTGAAGCCGCTGGCGAGCAGGCCGATAGCTTTGCAATGGAAGAAGGCCAGCACGCGCATCGCAACGTTGACGCCGCGCGAAATTCCCGTCCTGCGGCTCGACGTTCGGTGGATGTGTCTCACCCTAAGCTGAACATCGTTGGTCGCTGTGATGTGGTTGAGCAAGCTGATGACGGGCTCACCGTGGTGGAGTATAAGTCGTCACCGATTCGCAGGAAGTGGGAACCGACACCAGCGATGCGGGTGCAGCTTGCGTTGCAGGGCTTGTGCCTGAAAGCTGCCGGGCACCAAATCGCCGGTTATAGGGTGTTCTTTCCTAACTCTGCCCGATCAGTGAGCTTAAGCATAAGTGTTGCGGACGAGGGCGAGGCCATTGAGCTGATCGACGTTACTCGTGAGATCGTGAACAGCCCGCAAGCACCGTCGCCACTGGTTGATGATGCGCGTTGCAATGGGTGTTCTCACGTCGCGATCTGTCTGCCCGATGAGCGGCTGGGTAAACCGGTGCGCAAGCAGATTCGAGCTTCCGATCCTAGTGGCGAAACCTTGCATTTGAATGTCCCAGGAGCCCGCGCCTCGCTGCGGCGGGGACGGGTGGTCGTCACCAAATCAGGCGAAGAGCTAACTTCTTTGCCGGTAAACCGGATTCAGGGGCTTGTGGTGCACGGAAACGTAGACCTTTCAAGCGCCTTAACCAGGGAATTGCTCTGGCGCTCAATCCCGGTGCTTTGGTGCTCGGGACGCGGCCGAGTGGTGGGTTTCGCCAGAAGCGCATCTGCACCTAACGGGATGGCTCGGGCCAGGCAGCGGCAAAATGATTCGGGCCTGAACGTCCACTTTGCCCGTGGATTCCTCTCAGCAAAAGTCGCTAATCAGGCAACGTTCTTGCGGCGTACCAGTCAAAGCGATGTCTCTGCTTCAGTCGCATCGCTTCGCCATGAACAAGCTCGTCTAGTTGAGGCGCTGAGCGTTCCTGAAACGATCGGCATTGAAGGTGCTTGCGCAAAGTTGTACTTCGATCAGTTCCCAACCATGCTGAAACGGCAGCAAAACTACTTCTGTACGTATTGGCCGGGGAGACTTGGTAGAGGCGCGCGTGATCCACTCAACAACGCGCTGAACTATGCGTACGGGTTACTCCTCACGGATGTCATTCGTGCATGCCTCGTTTGCGGGTTGGATCCGCACATTGGTTTCGTTCACTCGTCCAACCGCAACAAGCCTGCGTTGGCGCTCGACTTGATGGAAGAGTTTCGGCCGGTAGTAGCGGATTCCGTAGTTGTGGGTGCCATCAACAACGGAGAGCTTTCACCTTCACACTTCTCCCAGACATTCGGAGATGCCAGGATTTCAAGGGACGGGCGCAAAGCAATAATTTCAGCGTATGAACGTCGCATCAGCACGGTTTTCACCCATCCAGTTTTTGGCTACAAAGTTTCGTGGCGTAGAGCAATCGAGGTGCAGGCTCGGCTGGTGCTGGACGGCTAGACGTCGCTGACGCGATTTTGAGTTTCGGGGATCGAATACAGTTCAGTGTCTACATAGTTGATACATCAAGGCTGCGCTTAGCACGGTTGCGCCGACAGCTAGCTGAAATCATCGATGAAGACGAAGATTCGCTTATGTTCTGCGATCTCGGACCTTTAAGTAAAGTTTCGGCACATTTTGAACATATTGGGCAATCTAAGCCACTGACGAACCAAAGCAGCTTCATAGTTTGAGGCGAGAGCAGTCAGCGATACGCAACTAAACGTGTTGCGCTCGCACTTGGTTATGCCTAGTCAAACCAGGTTGGCGCAAGGCAGCGCTAGAATGGGGTACGTTGCACTAAGCAGGTAGCGCTTACCTCTCGCAGGGAAGCGCAGAACTCCTTGTAGACGCGCAGTTTCTGAGACTGCGGTTGCTGCTCTTTCGGGAGCGGCCTTTCATTGAGGCTCGAGGCCGGAAACGTTCACCTGCCACCCGCCGCGACCGGTTGCTGCTCTTTCGGGAGCGGCCTTTCATTGAGGCGTGTGTTCGTTGTCCAGGTAGATTTCTACCTTCTTCAGTTGCTGCTCTTTCGGGAGCGGCCTTTCATTGAGGCGTCCCACAATCCGGCCGCGGACAAGCCGAGGACGAGGCCGGTTGCTGCTCTTTC
>PDWJ01005134.1_pt1 | contig 10964 bp, 11 predicted proteins | sample 1430881 | NCBI WGS metagenome assembly PDWJ01 (sample SAMN01162460, study PRJNA174530) | Oral metagenome, whole genome shotgun sequencing project. | biome: Marine environment; feature: Marine mammal; material: Swab sample of the gingival sulcus; isolation source: swab sample of gingival sulcus... | reverse complement strand
AGATTAATTTTTGAACTAAACTTTGGAGTTTCACCTACTCTTGATTTCTGTGCTGACAGTACAGAACAAACGATAAACATTGTATACAATAATAACTTTTTCATATTTATTTTTGTGTTTAAGATTTTTATGCAACTAATTTTAATTTATGTACTGACTTAGGCATAAAAATAATAACCTTAGCCATCAATGTTCACAGTATTTTATAATATAGAACTAAGGAGTTTCAACTATTTTAAAGGGTTAGTTCTATGTTTAAATTTTGAAACATTCTGAAAACAAATTTTATAGTTTTAGTCAAATTATTGGTTAAACGATTAAGTTAATTAATCTATATTACATAAATTACTTTTTTGGAAAAAATATTCATAATTAGATTTTGGAGGACATATTGAACTGTAAAGACAGTTTGAGCAAGTTTTATCAGTCTCTTTAACATCAAACCAACTTCTCTTATAGTTTAATTCAAAATATAATGCATCTGATGCTGCGATTTTATCAATATGACCTACGCTCGGCCTATTCACGTTAGTTAATATTTGTCCAGAATTATTTACATATATTTTTCCAAAAAAATTAGGATTAACTTTCTTTAATGAATTAATTTTTTTCAAATTTAGTTCTTGACTGAGAATATCTTCCTTGGTTAAAAAGATGTTATCTTTAAAAAAATCCAAATTTTCTCCATTAAAATATGGAATGATCGAAAAAGAATTAAGTTTCATCTTTTTTATAGCATTTTCTGTATTATGATAATCTTCTTCGTTTTCAATAATAAAATAGAACTTAAACTTAAGAACCTTTTTAGATAGAATTTTTAGGCAAATTTTAATTTTTTCCATATCAATATTACTGGCTTTAATAAAAATAATTGATCTAAACCAATATTTATTATTTAACATGGAGAACATTTTTTCATATAAAGTTAAATGATTATAGAAAACATTAATATGAAAGAATAAGTTTTTAACTAGTTTAAAGGGTTCTAAATACTTAATAAAATCAATTATCCTATAGTAGTCAGAAATATTTGATCCCAAGATGTTAATATTGCTTAAATCATTAAGATTTATCTTATTTAAAAAATTAGTTATGGAATTAAAATTTAATTGTTTTTCATTTATTTCATTTGTACAGCAATACGGAAATTGATTAAACGCATTATCCAAAATGGCTTCTGAATAATCATTATTTAAAACCAAGCTTATCTCCTTTAAATAGGACATGATTTTCTCACCAATTGATAAAGAATTTGGGTCTCCTGTTCTTAATTTTGCCTCATCCCTTTGTATGTTGATTATATTGGTCATTTGAAAGGGTTTACCTTTCGATAGCTCAACAGGAATAATATCACCCATATAATTACCCCTAAGTAATTCTACGAAATCGTATATATCCTTGGAGTTAGTTGAATGATTATACTTTATAACATTATTACTTTCTTTTAAATTCTTCAAAAGTTTGATGACTTCAGTACTTTCCCTTATTTCAATAGTTTTTTTACTAATTGTGTCATATAAAAAACAGTCGGAGTTCACTATAGACACATCTACGGTAGGTTCTAATGTAAGCCAAAAATTATGATTATTCATATTGTCATTACTTTAGTCATTATTTTTTCATAAATGTTTTGGTTATTTTCCAAATAGGAAATCTTATGTGCAATTTCTTTTGCAAAAGCATCATCACTTTTAAATGATTTACATGGCGGGGCTTCATCTAAGTCTAAGCCATGATTATATATCATACACTGAGTACATGAGTCATTTAAGTTACAGGCGTTACATCTTGATTGAATAACATTATAATTATCATTATATCGTTTAGATATTTTCTCACAATCTAAATTTACTTTAAATCTATCTACGAAGCCAAGTCCATTTTGATGACCAACAGTTTCACATGGCAGTAATCTACCGTTTACGGTTACGAACATTTTTATTGAAAACGGTGTGCAAGTTCCCGTTGGTTTTCTTGACATGAGTGTTTTAGGGCTTAGCAGGTCATTGTAGTCTTGATATACTGACCCGCTTCTCGTTGAAAGAAACCCAGCCATGTCCTTAATGACAGGTAAGTTAATAAACATTTCATTATCTAGTTTTTTCGTATCCTTAGACTTACTATAACTTTGGTGAGAATTAGCATACATTTCCATGAATCGTTCTTGATATTTAGGATCTATACCCGAAGTGTTTAAATCACCGATTGAGGGTGCTTTTCCATATTTTTCTTTGAAAAATTGATTTACTTCTTCAACTGAATTTTTATTGTGAATCACTGCATTAAAATTAACATTCAATTTAAAATACTCTGGGTACTTTTCTTTAAGCATATCTATATTCTTTACAACAATATCATATGAGTTTTCCCCATTTCTTAAGTAACGATATTGATTGTTTTCTTTGTTGCCATCAAGACTGATGAGTAAGTTAAAGTTATTTTCAACTATAAAATCCATATGCTTAGCTAGCATTACAGCGTTAGTAGTCATTGTAAAAATAAACCGATTTTTCTCGACTTTAAGTGATTTGATATAGCTTACAATCTTCTTAATAATCATTATACCAGAAAGAGGTTCTCCACCATAAAAACTGATATAAATTAATTTATCCACAGAAGTATTTAAAGATGAGTTCCATTTAGGAACTAAATAATCAATTAAATTTTTTGCCAATTGAAAATCTAACTTTTTATTATTTCTCTTATCGTAATCTCTGTATAATGAACTATAAAAACAATATTCACAATCTATATTACAAAAATCAGTTACTTCGAAAGTTACTTGTCGCATATTGGCTAGTGATTTTTCAATATCCATTGGAGTTAATTTTTTTGATAAAAACTGCTCATTTTTGATAGTCTCTTTGAAATAATTATTATTTTTATAGAGGTAATATTTTTTTTGATAATATTTAAAGGTTTCTTGAGGCACCTTACCAATTCCATTTAAGTAAACATCATTGTTATTAACTAGGTTCAAGTTGTGATTAGGATTTTCTATTATCCAAGCTAAAACAGGATGACAAAAGTGAACTCTATTATTTTTATCATAGAAGTAAGAATTACCATTGTTTGATTTAAAAGTGATGTAATTTACCATGAGATAATTGTTTTACAGATTATTGGTTTTTAAAAATGCAAGTTGCACTAATTTTAATAACGCAACTTGCATATTAATATAATTAACAAGGTCCACCACCATAACCAGGAGGTCCACCTGTTGAATGCAAATTGTCAGCTGAATTTGCACTGCCATTGGAAGCTACACTCGAGCCTCCACAATTCGCATAAAAGCAACCACAGGTACATCCGCCCCCATATATTTTGGACATACCTTTTTCGTTAATTACTTCATGTACTAAATTCGATAATTTTAATTTTTTCATAATTATTAGAATTTAATGATTATATAATACCTTAAACACTATAAAGACCGTTAAGGTTTCGGTCTATTCTTCGCGAAAGAATATTTTATTGTTTACAAAAAATAGACGATTCTATTAAATTTAAACTTGTTCTAAATTAATAAGGATGTTTTACTTTACTCCTTATAAGTTCTACTTGAACTTGACAAATGAGCTAACTAAAAAATAAATCATTTTAACACTACTGTCCGGTTATAAATCAAAAAAAAATCAATTGATTAGAATCGTTAGTGGTATTGTTTTTCTCTTTATCATAGAGTTTAATTCGTCTAAGTTTTTCGGGATAATTCTTTGCGGAATAAAAACCCTGTAAGTTTTATGGTTTGGTCGCATTTAAATCCTTTGGGTTTATCTACTTTATTTGAGTAAAGGCTTCGGTATCTAAAGTTGCGTTTTCCCTAGGCACAAAATAACAATAGTGCTAGTGCATTTTGTAAAGTCTTTTAAAATCAAGAGAGGCTCCCATCATAATATGAAGAAGCACATTAGGTTCTATAATGAGTAAGTTTAAGATATTTACATCGTGTACCTTACCATTGGTAATTTCTATAAAAGTTGGTATAGAGCATTTTAAATCTAATTGTGTATGCATTTTCACGGCTCCTTTGTGTTTTTTAAACTTTGATCAAGGGGATAACGAAAGGTATAAATTAATGGTACTGCTATCTAATGCATATGCAATTTAATCAATATCCACAGAAAATGAATGTTTATCTTTATATAGCAGCCTTGCCTGTTGTATAAGTATTTGTGCAAATTCGGCATAAATACGCCAATCTCTATTATTGTTGGCTTGCGAAAGTGTGGAACGCACTACTTTGCCTTTCATTTCTGAATGATACAGCCGTGTTGGAATAGCTCATAAACAAGTTTCAACATTTCGTAAGCTTTCGCGTGCAGTTAGTCGTGCAAAGCACATGACAATGAATTGTTCCCTACAAGTAAAAGACTTTACACGATAATTGTCTTTATACTTGCCAACAAATTTGTTGAACTCAGATTTTGGAATGAAATCTAATAACTGTGATAAAATGGTTCTTCCTGTATTCATAGGTAAAACTGAACCAACTTTTTTTAACATCAACTTCAAATCGAAAAATATTTCAATGAACGTTAGACTACTATTGACAATGCTTAACAGATTCTTAGCTTATCTTTAACGTACAGTAGTGACTTCTTTTAAATCTTCAATACTATATTCTTTTGGTAATTCGTAACCATTAATAAATATAGTAGGCGTATGTGTAATTTTTTCAGCTTTGCACCATTTATTCATAGCTTCTATTTTTGTATTCTGTTTGTCCATCTCACCGTTTAACGGGAATTGTTTTGCAAAGGCCTTGTAATCTTTGTTCTCAGCTCTGTACCATTTGTCTAAAGCCATTTGTGTTTTTTCTTTGTTGTTTTTGTTGTCTAGAGCCAAAAAATGCCGTACAGGTTTTGCCCGGTAATCTTTCTCGTTATTTGTTACGGAAAACAAAATTTGTAAATTGATAATGCCGTTATCTACCAATTCTTCCAGAATGGGATGTGCTTTGGCACAGGGGCCGCAATAGGGGTTACATACTTTTATAATATGATATTTTGCATTCTCATTATTTATGGAAATTCCTAAGCCTTTGGGGTTATGGGTGATTTTTTTGGATTTTGACAATAAACTTTCCAATACAAAGGGGTTGGCTTTTATTTTCTTTAATCCGCGTTTATATATGTTAGTTTCTTTTTGCTGTTCTATTAATGGTTTTATAAGTTTCCATATAGATATTGGAATAAGTAATAGAGCAAAAAATAAGGGTAATGATTTAATGTCTATAATTGTGTTATAAAAACCACTCAAAAAAGCAATCCCTATTTCTGTCAGCAGTACCCCCTGTATAATCATACAGAATTTACACCATTGTTTAATTACCGCTGCTTGATAATATAAAGATATAGCAACAACAGGTATGGTTGCAGTACTCATAAATGCTAACAAAGCCATGGCTGTGCCGGAAAAATTATACAAAACCATATACAAAAAAGTGGCAAAGAAGTAAGAGAACCCCAAAAGCCCTAAACTTAAATTACCTTTAAACAACGAAGCGTATTTTGATTGTAACACAGCATTACAATTTATTTTTTTACTACCACTGATACAAAAATTTTGCAGTGTAGGATTGTATTGATCTACATCGTACCATAGTAAAGTCACTCCTGTTGTTAAGCCGATTATTTTTAATATACTATATAGTATGGTATAAATAGTTAAGGTTGTATTTTCAAGAATATCGGATTTATAAAAACTGATAATTATCCATCCAATCAGCATAAGAGCAGTAATACCTATGGTGATATTTAGAAATCGTTTATTAGCCAATTTTTTCTCAATATTTTTCTCTTTAGATTTCGGTGTGGTTTCCGCCAGTAGGCAAATACCCGTCCATAATTCTAAAAAGTCATGCATGGCCATTTCTCGTAATTTATTATTATGGTCATAATAAATTACTTTATCAGTTAAGATTTTTTTAACGGTATAAAAAAGTGAACCATTTTGTTTAGATACTTGTACTATACATGGTGTGGGTAATTTGTTAAATTTATCTTTATCAATTCTTACGGCTGTATTTTCAATTTGATATTTTGATAAAGTATCAGAAATAGATAACAGGCTGGGGTGATCCGGATGAGTAAAAATAATATCTTTTAAATACGTATTGGTATGTTTCACCTTAAGTAATTTTAGCAATTGTTTGGTAGTGTTTTTGCAATTGTCCATAGTATTTAAATATTCAGTTCTTAAAGTTGAGTAAAAAAATAACACCAGTCAATAGCTTAAAAGTTCTAATTTAAAACCTATAGTTTTAAATTAGAACTTTTGGTTTTAAAAAAGCTAAATGTTAAGGATTTTTTTGTATCTTTAATTTCCAAAAGTGTAGAAATTTTTAAGGATAAGACAATTTACTTTAATAGTAAAATAATTTATATGCCTTATGCCTAAAAATTGCCTTAAGAAAATCAAATTAAGACGTTCAGAATTAGGTTACAATCAAGAGTATATGGGAGCAAATTTGGGGATTACTCAATGTGCCTATGGAAAGATAGAACGTGGTAAAACGGAGTTGACTTTAAGAAGGTTAAAGCAAATTGCCTTAATTTTAGATGTTGATGTCAATTCGTTGATTTCGTAATAGCTATTAATATCCTTTAATGGTTACCTGAAAAATGGGTCATTGAATTATATGTGGTAATTCAATAATAACTATTATTACTGCCAGAAATTGCTCTCATTTCCTGTATTTTTTTCTCTGCACTTAGACTTTAGGCTAACTTATGTGTGGCTGAGAAATTTAAAACTAAAGCCTATCAACCATAAACAAAAAAACTAAATTATATTTTTTGTTTTTATTACTTTTATCTTCCTTAGTCCAAGCTTAGGGGTTCTTATCTCATATCTAAAATCTATACTAACTCGTCTCCCGTACCACCAATTTAGTCGCTACCACTTTAGTTTTAAAATCTTTACTATTTTTAGATTTTAAGCGTTCTATTAGCATGGCTGCGGCGTTCTTTCCTATTTCCAAGGCATTTTGGTCTATTACACTAAGTGCGGGGTAGGCCAGTCTGGATAAATTATCATCCGAAAACCCTATAATGGCAATATCTTTCGGAATTTTCAAGCCTTTTTTATGAATTCCCTGTAGCAGATGCATGGCAGCTACGTTATCAGTAGTAAGCACAGCATCAATATCAGGGTGTTGTTCCAGAAGCCGGGTAATAGCTGGTTTATATTCCGTTTTGTTTTTAATATGGATAGCTATGGGCTTATGTTTATAATTTTTGTATTGTTTTAGGGCGTTTGCATATCCGGTTTCCCGATTTTTGCCAATGTCCAACGCAGACAGAGAACTTATATATATTATCTTTTTCCTACGGTGGTTTAACAGATAATTGGTGGCATCATAGGCAGCTTTTTCATCGTCTATGATTACTTTGTCACAGGCTATTTCCGGAGCTACCCGGTCAAACATTACCATGGGGTAGCCTTCTTTAATAATTGCTTTAAAATGCTCATTTTCTGCCATAGCCTGAGTCTCTTTTGCTATGGAAAGAATAAAACCATCCACGCTGCCATCGCTTAGCATTTCCAAGCCTTCTACTTCTTTGCTAAGTTTGTTGTTGGATAAGTAAATGATGATTTGATAGCCGTTTTTGCTAGCTTCGTTCTCTATGCCCATGAGCACCTTAGAGAAAAAATAGTTAAGAATATTCGGAATAATTACACCTATTGTTTTGGTTTGATTGCTTTTTAAGCTTAGGGCCATCCTATTGGGGCGGTAATTGTATTTTTTGGCAAGAGCCTGTACTTTGGCTATGGTATTTTCATTGATTTCATAGCTGTTTTTTAGAGCTTTACTCACCGTGGAGATGGATAAGTTGAGTTCTTTAGCTAGTTGTTTTAAAGTTACCTGATTACTCATAAGTTTGTTGGAATATGTACATTGTTTTTACCGCCTTTTTTGGTGCATTGCAAAGCTAATAAAATAAAATGTATCCTTTTTTAGTTAGAATTTATCTCTTACTCCGGCCTCCTTAATGCTAATGTTTTATATTGGTAAAGTATAAAGGCTACGCAGTTAAAATAGCAGTTAGCTTTTATAAGAACTTATCTTAACTTTTTCTATTTTCTAGAAAACGGTTCAAATTTGTTCATGTTTGGTTACTTTTTTTACTCGTAGTCAAGGCTATGACTTTTAAAAAGTGCCCTATCTGAAAAAATTTTATCTCACAACTCTTTTATCTTTTAGTAAGGAGTTCGTGAATCTTTGATTTCGGTTAAAAACAAAAGGTTAAGATGATTTCTATTTAATTTTTGTTTGGCATTATTTTTTCATAATTTTGGTTGTAAAGGTTTAATATGCCATAGAATAAGCGATTATATGATTGAGAAAGTTTGTCCGGCTTCCTCCGGATAGTCGCCGGACAGATTGGCCTAAATCTTAAATGTTATCACCGGCAATAAGGCATGATTGGCTAATTCTTTGCTAATACTTTCATTAAACAGCTGAGATAAACCGCTTCTTCCATGGGTGTTAATGGCAATGGCATCTGCATTAATTTTTCTTCCATAGCTTAAAATGCCTTCTTCTATGGTGGTGTCATTATAAATGTGCTTGGAATAATTGTCAAAATTAAAATCTGCTACAAAACTATCTAATCGCATTTGAGATTTTACAGTAGGTTCAAAGTTGCTAATGGTATTGATGTACAACAAGTGAATGTGGGCATCAAAGATTTTTGCAAAATCAATTACATTGACAAAAGATCCTTTACTCTCTTCTTTAAAATCAGAAGCAAATACCAGGTTCTTAATGTCATAATTGTCAATATCCTGCTTAATGACCAATACCGGAATGCGGGAATGCCTTACTACTTTTTCCGTGTTAGAACCTACCAACATTTCCCGAAGGCCGGTAGCACCTTGCGAACCCATCACAATAAGATCTACATGCTGGTTGATACTTTCTTCTATTACCCCTTCAAAAGCTTTTTTAAATAATACGGTATCGCTAATTTTTATGCCGTTAAAAAAATCAAACTTTTTAAAATCCGAAATTTTTTTCTTTATGGCTTTCATAAAGAAAATAGTTTGTGCTCCGCCACTGGTATTTCCGCTATCCATTGGGTCAACCGTTGTGCCGGGAATATCCAACATATGTAGTAAAATTATTTCGCTATCGGTTTTCTTTGCTAATGATGCTGCTACTTTGCAGGCTTTTTTTGCTTCGTCAGAAAAGTCTATCGGTACAAGTATTTTCTTCATGGTTTTGGGAATGTTTAGTAAGTTTTATAGCTCTAAATTAGTGAATATTTTTTAATTGAGGCATAATTTAAGGATAGGTTCTTGTTTATCTCAACCAAGTCTAATATATAATACTATGTTGGATTTGGGTGTGAATTTTTACATATATAAGGTAAAAAACGCAGACATAGCCTTAGCTATGGTGAGTATTTTTAAAGCAGAACTGGTATAATTCAGGTTTAAACTTTTCAGCAAATCAAAAAAGTTTAAATGAGTTCATAGAAAAACCCCAAAAACTTTTACCGCTTAGTAAGAGATTTCGGAGTACAAAGAAAAACCTTTGGGGCTTGTTCACTTAGTGAGTAACTCTAAATTTAAATTTCTCCTCTCTGTGAGAAGGCCTGATAGAAGTTATCCATTGTTATAATTTCATTATGTTATAACTAATTATTGCCCAAAGAATTACATTGTAAGCCAATTTCCCACTCCGTTTTTACAATTCTAAATTTTGATGCAGGATCGATTGGGAAAACCTGTCCTGTTTTCTCAGAACGGAGGGCAAGCAGTAGGCTTAAATTTTAAATGTAATTACTGGTCGCAAGGCATGGTTAGCCAAATCTTTGCTTATGCTTTCCGTAAACAATTGGGATAAACCGCTTCTGCCGTGCGTATTTATAGCAATAATATCGGCATTTATTTCTTGTCCAAAGTTTAAGATACCTTCTTCTATGGTAATGTCATTGTAAATATTGATGGTATGTTCCGGCATATCAAAGTCCGAAACAAAACTTGCCAACTTTTCTTTGGTTACTCTGGTAGGTTCAAAGTTCTTAATGGTATTGATAAAAAGTAAATGCAACTTTGCATTAAATTTTTTAGCAAAATCCAGAACATTTTGAAATTTTTTCTTGCTGTCTTTGCCAAAATTGGAGGCAAATATCATGTTATTAAGGGTAAAATCTTTTACTTCTTTTTTAATTACCAAAACAGGAATATCAGATTGTCGTACTACCTTTTCGGTATTAGATCCTACCAGCATTTCTTTAAGGCCGGTAGCTCCTTGTGAACCCATAACTATAAGATCTACATTGTGCTTTTTGCTCTCTTCAATAACGCCCTCAAACGCTTTGTGAAAAATTACATCTTCATGCAGTTTTACATCTTTAAAAAAGGGTCGCTTTTTAAATTTTTCAAAGCGTTTATGAATACCTTTCATAAATAAAATGGCTTGTGGGCCGCCGTGATTTTCATTTCCGGTTATAAAATCTATCGCACCGGACGGAATATCCAGCATGTGAAGGAGTATAATCTCGCTATTGTGCTTTTTAGCTATCGCGGCTGCCACCTTAGCGGCATATTTGGCTTCATTAGAAAAATCAATGGGTACTAATATAGTTTTCATAATATTATGGTTTAAGGATTTGGTAAATTTACACTAATATAACGTTAAAAAACCATGATTCTTATCATAGAAATCATTTTGACTTTTTCTGTTTTCTGAAAAATAGTTCAGATTTGTTCGTATTTCATCACTTTTTTATGCATAGCTACGATTATGACTTTCAAAAATTATCTTATCATTAATAAACCTTATCTCATCTCCGGTTAAGGATAAAAATTCAGAATGAGTTCAATAAAAAAATGAACAAATTTATTTAGGAACCTGAGTTCGGTTAATCTTGTTTTCACAGAACGTATAGAATACTTTAGATTTGTACATAAAAGCATGAAGAAATATCAAGATATTTCAAAGGTTTTTA
>PDWJ01005133.1_pt1 | contig 10966 bp, 9 predicted proteins | sample 1430881 | NCBI WGS metagenome assembly PDWJ01 (sample SAMN01162460, study PRJNA174530) | Oral metagenome, whole genome shotgun sequencing project. | biome: Marine environment; feature: Marine mammal; material: Swab sample of the gingival sulcus; isolation source: swab sample of gingival sulcus... | reverse complement strand
TACAGGATGTAGGCCCCCGGGATTCCCAATAGCACGCACAGCAAGGTTGCTATCGCGGCAGTGGACAGCGTGAACGATACGATCCGCCAGGTCCTAGCCCGGCTGAACACCTTCCCGAAACCACTGAGGGTCCAGCCCTCGCCGTCGAAGAAGCCGCGGCCCACCAGGTTCGCGGTGGGCAGCAGGAAAAAGACCAGCAGGAAGGCGGCCGGGATGAGCGCGAGGCCAACCCAGCCAGCCTTCCCGGCGAAGCCAGTCGCTAGCCGATGACTGCGTCGGTCCAAGCCTGAATCCAGCTGTCGCGGTTGTCGTTGATGTAGGCCGGATCAACCAGGCTCGGATTGTCGGCCAGTGGCGCGAAGCGCTGCCACTGCTCGGGCAGTGCCACTTCGGTGTTCACCGGATACATGTACATGGTCTCGGGGAAGCTGGCCTGCACCTCGTCGGAGAGCAAGAAGTCGATGAACGCTTTTGCGCCCTCTGGGTTGTTCGCCCCCTGCAGCACGCCCGCGTATTCGACCTGCCGGAAGCAGGTGTCGAGCAGCGCCACGGTGCTCGAGGAGTTACCGTCCTCGGCCACAGTGAATGCGGGTGAAGTGGCATAGGACAGTACCAGTGGCCGGGGGCCTTTCCCGTCGGCGGCCGAGAACTCGGTGAAGTAGGCGTCGGTCCAGCCCGGCACTACCTTCAGGCCGTTGTCCTTGAGCTGCCGCCAGTAATCCAGGTAGCCGTCGGCTCCCTTATGGGCAATGGTGGCCAGCAGGAAAGCCAGCCCGGGTGACGACGAGGCCGGGTGGCTGACCACCAGCAGATCCTTATACTTCGGGTCGAGCAGATCGTCGTAGCTGGCCGGGATGTCGAGGCCCTTAGTGGCGAACCAATTCTTGTCCGCGTTGAGGCACACGTCGCCGAAATCAATCGGCGTCAGGTTGGCGGTCTCGAAGGCGGCTGCCGAGGTGGGCAACGCCGACGAGGTGTAGGGAGCCAGCACGCCCTCGGCCTGGGCGCGGCCAGCGAAGGTGTTGTCGATGCCGAACACCACATCGCCCAGCGGGGCGTCCTTGGTTAGCACCAGTTGATTTACTAGGGTGCCGGCGTCGCCGGGCGCCAGGTAGGTGACCTCGTAGCCGGTCTCCTCGGCGAACTTTGCCTTCAGCTCATCGCTCAGGTTGAACGAGTCGTGCGAAACCACGACCAGTTTCTTGACCTGCTCGGCCGAGGATGTGGTCGCTTCGGTCGTGGCCGCGCCCTGGGATGCCTCGGCGTTGCTGGCCTGCGGTGATTCAGCCTCGGTTGTGGCGTTACTGCAGCCGATCAGCGCTAGCGCGGCGGCTGCCGCGACGATGGCTAGTTTTCTCATGCGTTCCTCCAATCAGTCGGGCTCGGAAAGCCGAGGAGAAACACTCTCACTCCCTACGCCAGTGTGACCTGGATCAGGTTCGAGGGTCTGCGGTTAACCCGCACTCTCAGTGCCACGATGGCACTCCCCTGTGTACCTATAACTGTAGTTCAGGCTCCCGGGTGGGGCAATCCGGTCAGCTCGCCCGGGGTTCGCCAGGTCAGTCGGCGTGCCCCTCGGTACCGTCGAGGATGCGGGCGAGTGCGTCGCGAACCATGCGGGCGCGGGTGGGGCCGACCCCGGTGAGTTCCGCCAGCTCCCCGGTTCTAGCCCCGAAGAGCTCGGCGAGCGTGTAGTTGTCGACCAGGGTCAGGGCCAGATCCTCTGGCAGGCGCCCTACGGCCTGTAGTAGCCGGATGCCGCGCGGAGCCAGCGGGCGGCCCAGGAAGGGATCTTGGCCAAAGCCCATTCGTTCGGCTACCAACTCCACGCTCATCAGCTCGACGGCGGTGAAGTTGCTGAGATAGCTGAGGGTGAACGCGGTTCCATCGGCCAGCTCGTGCCGGTAGTCCGCGGTGAGCAGCTTTGGGAACTCCACGAGCCCGGACATCAGCTCGGTGTGCTGCAGCGCGGTCAGCCGCCCCTCGTCGCCCAGCCCCTCGATGTGAAACTCGGTTTCGGCCGAGAGCCGCCGGGTGGTCTCGTAGCGCTGCGCGACGTGCACCACATCGCGCAGGCTCACCTGGTTCGCGATTTCTAGCGCGTTGAACTGCCGAATGGTCTCGTGGAACCGGGCCACGAAGCGCTCCAGGGTGGAAACCGCAGACTCGGCTCGGCGCAGCAGCCAGCCGGTCGGCTCCAGCACATGCCGGTTGCCGTCTAAGAACAGCGAGATGGTGGACATGGACGCCGAGACCGTGATGGTCGGCACCTGGCAGGACTGCGAAATCACGTCGGCGGTGCGATGCCGGGTGCCGGTTTCGGCGCTGGGCAGGCCGCCTGCCGGAACCAGGTGCACGCCTGCCGCCACGATGCGAGAAAGATCGTTCGAGACGATGATCGCGCCATCCATCTTTGCCAACTCCCGCACCGCCTGCGGGGTGAACTCAACATCCAGCTTGAAACCGCCGGAGGAGGCTTGGCGCACCGCCGGATTGTTGCCGATTACGATCAGTGCGCCGGTTCGGCCTTGCAGGATCCGTTGCAGGGCCTCCCGCAGGGCGGTTCCCGGGGCCAACATGCGCTGGTATTCGCGCAACAGTGGACGTGGCATGGCGGTTCTCCTATCCGTCCCCGCGGTGGGCTTTACGCAAGTCTAGGATGCCCAGCGCGTCGGCCAAGGTATCGACCTCCACCACGCGCAGCCCCGTCAGTCGCGGCACCTTGACGGTGACATCGCGGGAGCCGCGCGGCACGAGCGCCAGCTCGAAGCCCAACCGGGCTGCCTCAGCCAGCCGGGATTCCACCCCCGGCACCCGCCGCAGGTCGCCCGCCAACCCCACCTCGCCCAGTGCCAGCAGCCGCTGCGGGTGGTGCCGATCCAGTGCAGCCGAGGCGACGGCGATGGCCGCCGCCAGGTCCACCGACGGGTCGCTCGCCCGGGCGCCACCGACGGTTGAGACGTACACGTCCTGATTGCTCAGCGGCAGCTTCGCTTTGCGTTCCAGCACCGCCAGCACCATCGCGATTCGGGACGAGTCGAGGCCGTGCGTGGCCCGCCGCGGCGAGGCATTCGGCGACGGGGCGACCAGCGCCTGCACCTCGGTTACCAGCGGCCGCCGTCCCTCCAGGGTGACGGTGACGCAGGTGCCTGGCACCGGCTCCTGGCGGGTGGTCATAAACAGCCCGGACGGGTCGGCGACCTCGGCGATGCCTCGCTCGTTCATCTCGAAGCAGCCCACCTCGTCGGCGGGGCCATAGCGATTCTTGGTGGCCCGCACCATGCGGAAACCAGAATGCCGGTCACCCTCGAAGGTCAGCACCACGTCCACCAGGTGTTCGATGGTTCGCGGCCCGGCGATCGCGCCGTCCTTGGTGACGTGCCCGACTATCACCGTCGTGATTGCAGCCCGCTTGGCCACCCGCACCAGCGCGCCGGTGACCTCCCGCACCTGTGCCTGGCCGCCCGGCGACCCGTCAGCTTCGCTGGTGCTGATGGTCTGCGCCGAATCCACGATCAGCAGGCTGGGTTCAACTTGTTCGATGTGCCCCAGCACGGTGGCCAGGTCGGTCTCCGAGGCCAGGTACAGCTCGTCGGCCAGGGCCCCGGTGCGCTCGGCCCGCAGCTTGATCTGAGACGCCGATTCCTCACCGGACGCGTACAACGCGCGCCTGCCAGCCTGCGCCCACTTGGCGGCCACGTCTAGCAGCAGGGTCGACTTGCCAACGCCGGGTTCGCCCGCCAGCAGGATCACTGCGCCGGGCACCACGCCCTGGCCCAGGACGCGGTCGAGTTCGCCGATGCCGGTCAGTAGGCGGGCGGCCTGATCGCTGGAAACCTCGCGAATGGGCTGCGCAGCCGACGCGGGAACCGCTGCCGTGACCTCCCGGGCCGGTGGCGCACCCCGCTCAACGACGCTGCCCCAGGCCTGGCACTCGCCGCAGCGGCCCACCCATCGCACACTGGTCCAGCCGCACTCGCGGCACTGATACGCCTGCGGTTTTGCCATAATCGCTGAGCCTAGGGCGCGTCGCTGACAGATTCGGGTGACCGCAGCGACACCCTGGTGAGCGGCAGCGCCGCCGGGGCGTTTTGCTGTAGCCAGGACACGATGCCTTCGCGCACCTGGCACCGCAGCTGCCAGGAATCGTCGGGGTTGGCGGCAGACATGCTGGCCCGCACCTGGACCTGGCCACCGGTCGCGTCGGTGACGAGCACAGCAGCCTTGCGGCCATCCCATAGCTCGTTGTCGTGAATGAGCTGCAGGGCCGCAGCGCGTAGCTGCTCGATCGGCACCGTCCAGTCCACGTCGAGAAATACGGTGCCGATGATCTCGGTGCTCTGCCGCGACCAGTTCTCGAAGCTGCGGGCGGTAAACCGAGTCGACGGCACAATCAATCGGCGGCCATCCCAAATCCGCAGCACCACGTAGGTGAGCGTGATCTCCTCGACCTGGGCGCGTTCGCCGTCCAGTTTCACCACGTCATGCACCTTGATGGCCTCAGACATCGCGATCTGCAGCCCGGCAAAGACATTGGACAGCAACGAGCGGGCGGCCAGGCCAGCCACTAGCGAGGCCACGCCAGCGGAGGCGAACATCGAGGCGCCGAGCGTTCGGAAGGATTCGAACGTCATCAGCGCGCCTGCGATTGCCCCTAACCACACCGCCGTGATGATGATGCGCGAGATGATCTGCAGCCTGGTCTCTACCTTCAGTTCCTTATCCCGGTCGCCGTCGGTTATCTGGTTGTGCCGGATGATGATGTCTTCAATCGAACGAACCAGACCGGTCAGTAAGAAGGCGATGGCAAAGAACAGCAGGATCAACAGTGCGTGCAGCATCGGCGGGTACCAGGAGACGGTCTCCGCCAAGGGGCTGTGGAGGTGGTGAATGGAAACGCCGACGAAGAGCCCAACGTAGGTGAAGAACACCCGATGCGGTGTGCGCATTCGGCGCGACAGCAAGTTCAATACTTCGCTTTTGCGGCGGAGCAGCCGATAGCTCAGGCTGATCGCAAGCGAAATGAGCAGGCCAATCGCTGCGCCCACTAGGGCGTGCAGGCCCAGCGAGAGCCAGGCGGCGTTGTCGTCCATAGGGGTCAGCCTACGACGGAATCAGTTCAGATGGTGACTGTGCCCTTGCTGGGGCTTTCGAAGGTGACCCGATTGATCCCGGGTGCACCGTTGGGGGAGATCAGCCGCAGCTTGACCCCGTCGAGTTCGTCGTGCACCGGGACGTCAAGCCACTGCGAGAGCCGCTTTTCGTTGCCAGAGATCTCGATTTCGGTCAGCCTAACTTCGCCGGGCAAAGCCGAAGGCAGTAAGGCCTCATCGGAAAGCCATTGTAGGAAGTACGGCAATTGCGGATCGGCCATGAGGCCGCGGATCCCGACCTGCTTCCATTCCAGTCGGCGACCGTCAGGGAATTGGCGGGAGCCAAGCACTGCCTGTCGAGCCAGCCTGGTTTCGATGGGCGCGATGTCGGGGACGCTTACCACCCAGCCCAGCCAGCCGCCGCCCATCTCGGAACGAGCCCGAACTGCTTGGCCGAACGCCGCTTTCTCGGCGGCGGGATGATCAAGCACCTCGACGATTTCGATGTAGCGGTCTTTCAGCAGGGGGATGAGGTGGTTGCGAGTACCGAATCGCGGATGGAAGCCGCCGTCTTTGAAGTTGGTCCCCAAAGCAGCTGCTAGGCGCTCCGCGTCACTGCGAAGCCCGTCCGGTCCGGCCGCAAACATCAAATGGTCGATGCGCATGTATCCATCATGCCGGGCCGGAGCCAGGTAGAGCCAATCGAGGTTGTTCACCAGGGCTAAAGCTGGTGATTGCGGCGAGTCGGATAGGTTGGAGGTAAACCTGGGCGGCCTAAGATGTCTACGGCTGTGAAACAGGAAACGCTAGACTACGCTGGTTACCAGGCGATGAATATTATTGGGGAGTAAGAAATGGGTTTTTTCAGCAAAAACGAAGCACCAATGACTGCTGGTGGCGCGCTAACTCCGCTGACGATGCAGCGCATCAAGGAAGCGTTCGAGGGTGAATCATGGACCTACCGGGTTGATTCCGACGGCGACGTGGCCAGCAGCTGGCAGCAGGGTTACTACTTCGTGACGCTGCAGGGTAAGCAGGAGGAGATCCTGCACGTCCGCGGGCAGTGGCGCGGCGAGCTGACCGCCGAGCAGTACGCCAAAGCGATGGAGATCTGCAACACCTGGAACACCGAGAAGCTGTGGCCCAAGACTTATGCCCGTCGCACCGATGACGGCGTTCGGATCAACGTCGAGCTGAACGTCGATTTTGAGGAAGGCGTCACTGACGAACAGCTTTCGCGGCAGCTCAACTGCGTCTTTGCCACCAGTGAGAGCTTCTTTGAAGAGGCCTGTGCGGCAGCGTTCCCGGCAGAATGGGCGGCGGCTGATCCCGACCGAGAGAACAAGTGAGTTCGGTTGATCGGTTTCAGGTCGACCTGGCTGGCCTGGTTGACCTGCTATCGCAGCACCTGTACTCCGGCCCGCGGGTATATCTGCGGGAGTTGCTGCAAAACGCCGTAGACGCCATCACGGCTCGCCAAGAAATCGATCCAGCATCCCCAGCCGAGGTGCGGCTCGTGGTGGATGATTCGGGCGATGTTCCCGTGCTTGAGGTGCGCGATTCTGGTGTCGGGCTGACCGCCGAGCAAGCGGTAGAGCTGTTGGCGACCATCGGTCGCTCGTCCAAGCGCGACGAAGTCTTTGGCATGGCTCGCGCCGACTACATCGGCCAATTCGGCATCGGGTTGCTAGCTGCCTTTATGGTGGCCGAAAGCATCGAGGTGACGTCTCGACCGTGCACCGCAGACGGGGTGACCAGCCGCTGGACGGGCCGCTCAGATGGCACGTTCACGCTGGAGACCCAGGTGCCGCAGCGAGACGAGCCGGGCACCACGGTACGGCTCGTGGCTCGGCGCGATCAGGCTCATTGGCTGGATCGCGAAACCGTTGTGCACCTGGCCGAGACCTATGCGTCGTTGTTGCCCATCGACGTTGCGGTCAAGGTGCCTCTGGAAAACGGCGAATGGCGGTGGCGACGCATCACCCGCATCGAGTTGCCGTGGGCGGTTGAGTATCCCACTTCGACAGCCCGCAACCGAGCGCTGGGGGAGTACTGCGCTGACATCTTCGGGTTCAAACCGATGGCGGTGATCGACCTCGACTTGCCTGCCGCGGGAGTAAGCGGCGTCGCCTTCGTGCTGCCGCAGCAGGTGGCGCCAGGCAGCGGGCGGCATCGGGTCTACATCAAGCGCATGCTGGTGGGGGAACGCGTCGATGACATCCTGCCGGAGTGGGCTTTCTTTGTGCGGGCGGTGATCGACAGCGACTCGCTAGTGCCCACGGCCTCCCGGGAACAGCTGCACGATGACGAGACGCTGCTGACGGTGCGGGAGTACCTGGGTAAGAGGATCGTCGAGTGGATGGTGCACACGATGAACTTGCCCACCGAGCTGCGGCACAGCTTCTTCGTCACGCACCAATTGGCGCTGCGGGCCGTCGCGCTGCGCAGCGACGAGGTGCTCGACTTGTTGGCCGACACCGTCCCGTTTGAGTCGACTGACGGCCCCATCACGTTGAAGAAGGCGGCGGGCGAGGATGAACTGCTTTACACCGACTCGACCGAGACCTATTCGCGTATCGAAGCGGTCGCCCGGGCGCAGGAGCTGGTGATCGTAAACGGCGGTTACGTCTACGACTCCGACCTGATCGAACGGTTGGGCAAGGATCGGGGCTGGCGTGTCCGGCTGCTAGAGCCAGATGATGTGCGGCAAGTCCTGGGGGTGCTTGACGTTGCCCGTGAACTGGAGATCGCCGACGCGATAGTGGCGGGTCGAAAAGTGCTAGAAATCGATGACTGCGATCTGCTGGTTCGGGAATTTGAGCCAGCGGATGTTCCCGCGGTGTTACTCAAAGACTCCGCCGGCGAATACCGCCGTGATCTGGATCGGGAGCGAGAGGCCAGCCCGGATCGGTGGGGTGGTCTGCTAGATGCTTTCGCTGACGAGACTGCATCGAGGCGCTCTCGCTCATTGGTGCTCAATGACCGTTCGGAAGTGGTTCGGGATCTGCTCGCCGGGCATAGCTCGCCGGTGTTTTCAGCCGGGCTGCGATCGGTGTATCTGTCGGCGGTAATGCTGTCCGGTGACGGGCTGCGTAACCGGGAGCTAGCTGTTCTCAGCGAGTCGATGTCGGTGTTGCTGAAGTCGGCGCTGGCTCTGGGCAAGTCGAGTCAGGAAGAAGGATAGTAATGAGCCAAGACGTCGGCCGAGAACTCGCTCGCTTGCGCCGGTTGCCGTATGGCACTGCGCGTACCAGCGCCACCGAGGCGTTGGCGCGCCAGCTTGATGCGGAGGGGCCGAAGGAAAAGTTGCCGGAGGCACTGCTGGATCTGGTTGAGGTCTACTGCTTCTCCGATGATTCGTCCCGCGCCTTTAGCGCGTTCGCCTGGGTGTTGCGGGTCTGGGACGCCTCCCCGGAGCTGTTCGACGAGGCCGACCGACGCAACCTGTTTTGGGAATACAAGTGGGTGGCAAACACCCTGTCATCGTTCCCGCAGATCACCAAGCAGCAGGCCGAGACGTTTTTCGCTGAGATGACCCAGCGCTACCAGTTAGAGGGGCTGGCGTTGACTGCGGTCGAGGCGTTGCGCTTCCAGTGGAATTGGCATTCTGGCGCCGGTGATCCAGAGGAGGCGCTGGCCGCCTGGCAGCGGTTGAGCCGAGATGAAATGAGCGATTGCGCCGGTTGCGACATTGGCATGCGGGTCGACTACCTGACCGAGGTGGGGCGCTATGCCGAGGCGCTGGAGCTGGCCGCCCAGCAAAAATTCTCCTGCAATGTTGAGCCGCGTCGCACCCTGCACGCGGAAGCCCTCGCGGCACTGCTCGCCGGTGACGCTGACCGAGCAGCTAGGGCCTACCGTCGCGGCAGCGCCATAGAACATGACGACGACTCGCACCGCGGGGCCGAGGAGGGCCAAGCCTTCGAGCTGCTGGCCCGGGGCGGCCAGTTTGCCGCCGCGCTCCGGCGGCTGCGCTACGACGACGCCGCGTTGCTGGAAAAGGCGTCCAGCCCGTTGCTGCGGCTGCGATTCCTGTTAGGGGTGCTGGCCGGGCTGTCGGCCAACCTCGACCAACCCGATACCGAAACCGGGTTCGCAGAGCCCGAGCGGGCCACGGTTGCCTCGCTGCACGCTTGGGTGAAGCAGGCGGCGACGGAGCTGGCCCAGATCTTCGATGCACGCGGGGAATCTAGTTACTATGCTGATCTGCTGAGCCAGGCGTTGCGCGTCGAGCGAGCCGAGGTGACGCTGGATTTGACGGCGCCGTCCCTACCAGAAACCGCCCCTAGATTGGTTGCTGAAGCGGAGAAGGTAGCGGCTGCCGCTACGAATGGCGCCAGCCTGTTGGCTGCTGCCGATGCCCTGCTGCAGGCCAAGCAACACAACGCAGCGGCGAGTTCTTATCGGGTTGCCGCCGAGGCGTTCGAAACCGAAGGGCGACTATCCGCCGCCGGTTTGGCTTATGCGGATGCTGGCCAGTGCGCCTTGCTGGCAAGCGACGAAGAGGCTGCGCACTCGTGCTTCAAGCTCGCCTGGCCCCTGCTTCGGGCCGGCGAGACTTCCCCGGAAGTGGTGGCCCCGGTGATCGCGGCCTGGGCGCCGGTGGCGGTCAGGTTTGACGACTTGGCCGTCATGGATGCCGCCGAGCAAGCCGTGAGCACCGCCGACGATATCGACACCAAGGAAATGGCCGCCGAGTTGGCCGAGGAGCGGCGGCGGGCCCGAATCGCCGCCCGAGCTAGCCTGCGCGACACCCTGGCTCGATGCCGGGCGGAGCTGCTGCCGGGGGAGAAAGATGCAGCCGACACCGGCAAGTTGGCGATTGTTGCTGCCGAAGAATACGCCGGCATCGGCATGATCGCTGACGCGGCCCACGCCTTCTGGGTGGCAGGCAAAGTCATGCTGCGCTCCACCGATCCGCAAGAGGGGCTGTGGGCGTTGGAGTCTGCCTACGAAGGATTCTCCGTCGCCAAGCAGCGCAAGTGGCGGGCCGAGGCTGCGGGCGACTTCATCGACGCGCTTCGAGCCGCCGGTCACCATGCTCAAGCCGATGAGGTGGCAGCTCAGCTAACCGAGTAGTCCAAACCCGAGCAAGCTGTGTCGTTGTTGTCGCGCTGAATCTACAGTGGGATCGTGACTCACCAGGATCCTGACTTTTGGGCGGCTTACAACCGGGGGCGAATGCTTCGGCCACCCCGGCCACTGTTTGAGCGCGCATTAGCCATCGCTGGCCGGGACGGTGCTGGACGTAGCGCGCTGGACATCGGCTGTGGCTCTGGGGTGGAGACTCTTGCGCTGCTGGATCTCGGCTGGCGCGTCACGGCGTTCGATAGTGATGACACGGCTGCTGCGGCGATCACGACGGCTGCGGCCGGTGGCCAACCGGGGGTGTTTCGGCACGCCGACCTTAGTACCGTCAGCCAGTTCCCCGCCGCCGACCTGATCTATTCCGGTTACGCGATGTCCTACCTCGGGATTGCGCTGCCAGCGGTGTGGCGGGCACTGGTTGCCGCGCTGCGCCCGGGCGGGGTGATCGCTGTTGACCTGTTCGGTGACCATGATGAGCTCGTCGACGAGCCAGGGGTTGCCTGCCTTACCCAGGAACAGGTCTTTGAGTTGGTGGCCGACCTGCAGGTGCTGGATCTGCGGGTCGAAGACGCGCCTGGCCAGTCCTTCACCGGCCCCAAGCACTGGCACGTGTTCCAGTTGATCGCTCGCCGGAAGTGATTCCTTGCTAGGCAGTGAGTCAACACTTTCGCCGCCGCTGTCAGCAAACGCGGTAGGGTGATCGGCGTGCTTGAAGATGTGTCGTCGCACGCGCCAGCTGCTCCCACCATGTTGCGTGGGCTGCGGCGACTGCAAGCAACCCAGGC
>PDWJ01005132.1_pt1 | contig 10966 bp, 9 predicted proteins | sample 1430881 | NCBI WGS metagenome assembly PDWJ01 (sample SAMN01162460, study PRJNA174530) | Oral metagenome, whole genome shotgun sequencing project. | biome: Marine environment; feature: Marine mammal; material: Swab sample of the gingival sulcus; isolation source: swab sample of gingival sulcus... | reverse complement strand
ACGTATTCCGGCACCGTTTCGTTTTCTAAAATATACTTAGCTTTGTAGGCCAGCGATTCATAACCCAAATAGGTCTCGTAAATCTCTAGTGTGGTCTCCAATTTATCCTTGAGCACCTGTTCAATATTTGAATAGTAATAGGTATTAATGCCATAGGTGAACAGCATTTCAAAGGCCAGCACTGTCAAGAGCAGGATGACGCCAAAACTGTAAATCAACCGATTGTGAATACTCTTTCTCATTACGGCTTAACCCATCCACTTATAGCCCTTGCCCCAAACCGTCTCAATGTAATCGGGCGAAGACGGGTTGGTTTCAATTTTGCGGCGCAAGCGCCTGATGTTGACGTCGACAATTTTAAAGTCGCCATAAAAATTGTCGCCCCAAATCGTCTTCAACAACTTTTCTCGCGTCAAAATTTCGTTATTGCTGGTGACAAAGACCTTTAAGAGCAAAAATTCGGTCGGCGTCAGAATGATTTCGCGACCGCTCTTAAAACACTGTCGCGTATTGACGTTGAGTTTAAAGACGCCGTCTTCGATGACTTCTTCGATGTACTTTTCGCCATTGACGCGAATCCGGCGATAGAGCGCCTTGACGCGCGCGACCAATTCGGCCGGCGAAAACGGCTTGGTGATATAGTCGTCGGCACCGCTGTCCAACGCCAAGACCTTATCTTGTTCTTGCGCCTTGGCCGTCAACATCAACACGCCAATTAGCGAATTTTTTTGACGAATCCGCTTGCAGACTTCAAAACCGCTAATCGTCGGCAGCATGACGTCTAAAATGGCGATGTCGATGTCGCCGTGATCTTTTAAGAGCACCAGCGCTTCCTCGCCACGCGAAGCTTCCAATACTTCAAACTGGGCGCGCGTCAAATTGACTTTAACTAATTTTCTGATTGATGCATCGTCTTCTAATACTAAAATCTTTCCCATTTTTGCTCCTAGTCAATCAGTTGAAAATGCGTTTTCAATTCGCTTTCATTGAGAAATAGCGACTTGTATTTGGCGCGCGGCGCTTCGCCGACCACGCCGCCATTTTCTTGATAATAGGCCAAATAACAGTACGCTTCTGTCTCGGCCAAGTCGTAGTGTGCAATCGCGTTAATCGCCAACTGCTGTCGTTTGGCCGCCGCTTCAGCGCGCTTGACCTTCTCGATGGTCAGCAGCTTATATAAATTGTCTTCAAAGACATAATAAACGTGTAAAAAGCGATTTTTGACATCGAACCGGGCCGGTATAAATACCAATTCGTCGCGATTAAAGGCCCGCGCCCAACGATTTGGGAAAATCAATCGAAAGTTATCCTGTTTGCTCTCGTAGGCCATCGAAACCAAATCTAGGGCATCGGCGCCATCCCAACGATACCAAGTATCTAAATAGGACTGTTGTTCCCCCGCCAGCTGACGTTGTAGGCGCGAGAGCTGGCGATTGCCGATTTCGATCACGCCGTCGCCGTCGATGTCGCGACTGGCGATTTCATAGGGCTTAGTCAACTCGATGGGGGACTGTTCGGTCAACTGCTCATCAAAAGCCAACTCCAACTGTCCGTTGCGATAGACGATAATATTGGTGGTATAGGCCGAACCAATTCGCTTGTCGATAAACAAGCCGGTAATCGACTCGGTCGCCTTGCCGAAGATGACATTGTAATAACCGATGATGTATTCGTCTAAATCGATGGTGTCAATCGCCACAAAGGCGCCGTCGCGATAGGCAATTAAACTGGCGAAGGCCTCTTTATTGCGGTCCAAGCGCAATAGTAAAATGTCGACGATGCCGTCTTTGGTAATGTCTTCCACCGTCAAATGGGTGTAAAAGTCGCGGTAGACTTCGACGTATTGACCGTCGCGCCATTCGTAGACCGCCAACGCGTCAAATAATTCACCCGGCATCGTCAAACCCATAATCAAGTCTTTGACGCCGTCGCCGTTAAAGTCGACAAAATTGGCAAAATCAATATCTGAACCGGCCATTTCAACCGTCGTCAAAGTCTGCCAACCGACGTCGTCAAGTGCTGCGCCCAATACGATGACGCCAATTTTATTGTTGGCGCTCATCTTGTAAAAGGCGTATATTTCCCTATCTGTATCGCCATCCCAATAGATGTAATTGATGGCGCTCAAATTATTGGACTTCAAAGGGCGAATCAACTTGCTGCCAACTGGTACATCGCGATAAATCTGTTCGCGCGGCAAGCGCTGATCGCCCGCCACAGTGGGCTTTTTAATTAAGTCAATCGGCGATTCGACGGCCTGTTGACAGGCCGTCATTAAAAATGCGATTAAAATGATTAATAATATCTTTTTCATACTTCCATCACTGGGCTCCAAGCGGCCGGCCATCATTTACTATATTATACACGAAAAAACCGCCGAATGGGTAAAAAAATTGAACCCGACGGTCGTCGGGTTCAAGTAGTGGTTAGTATTCCATCGCCGCCATGCGCAAGTAGCTCTGATAGCGCTCCTTAGCCTGTGCTTCGGCTTCGTCAAATAGCTGCTGCGCCACATCGGGGAACGACTTCTGTAAGGACATGTAACGCACCTCCGATTTGAGGAACTCTTGGAAGTCCTTAGTGGGGGCCTTTGAATCTAAGCTAAATGGATTTTTACCCTGCTCGGCCAATCTCGGGTCAAAGCGCCACAAGTGCCAGTAGCCGGATAAAACTGCCTCTTTTTCTTGATTTTGCGTGCGGCCCATACCGGCGCGAATGCCGTGTGCAATACAAGGTGCATAAGCGATGACCAGCGACGGCCCGTCGAAGCTCTCAGCTTCTCTAATCGCTTTTAAGGTGTGATTCTTATCGGCGCCCATCGCCACCTGTGCAACGTAGATATAGCCGTAAGTCGTCATCATCAGACCGAGGTCTTTCTTCTTGACGCGCTTGCCAGCGGCGGCAAATTTTGCCGTTGCCGCAACCGGCGTTGACTTGGAGGACTGACCGCCCGTATTGGAGTAGACCTCGGTGTCAAAGACGAAGACGTTGATGTTTTCACCAGAGGCTAAAGCGTGGTCCAAGCCACCGTAACCGATGTCGTAAGCCCAGCCGTCACCGCCGATGATCCAAACTGATTTTTGAATCAAGTAATCTTTTAAATCTTCGATTTCGGCCAAAATTTGATTGGCTCTGGCATCGCCTAAATCCTTGCCAAACAACGGCAGAATTTGTAGTGTAGCGGCCTTTGATGCGGTCGCGTCGTCGACGCTTTCAATCCAGGCTTCAAACGGCGCCTTGTCGACGTCGAGCGCGATCATTTCGCGCATCAACAAGAGCAGTTTTTCGCGCACTTTGTCGATCGCCAACTTCATGCCCAAGCCGTACTCGGCATTGTCTTCAAACAGCGAATTGGCCCAAGCCGGACCCTTGCCCTCGCAATTTTTGGTATAGGGTGTCGTCGGTGCTGAACCGCCCCAAATTGACGAACAACCGGTTGCGTTGGCAATCATCATGTGATCGCCGTAGAGCTGCGTGATCAACTTCATATAAGGCGTTTCACCGCAGCCGGCACAAGCGCCCGAAAATTCAAATAACGGCTGTGCAAATTGGCTGCCCTTGACCGTCGTCTTGCTCATCTTGTCGTCTTTAATCTGCAGCTGCATCGCGTAATCCCAGTTGGGCACTTGCTGCTCTAATTGCGACTCAATCGGCTTCATGACGAGCGCCTTCGTCTTCGCCGGACAGACGTCGGCGCAGTTGCTACAACCGGTACAGTCCATCGTCGACACTTGAATTTTATAGGTCAAACCATCGAAACCCTTGCCCATCGCCTTGAGCGTATTGAAGCTATCCGGCTTGGCGCGCTCCTCGCTCTCATCCAATAGGAAGGGGCGAATGGCGGCGTGCGGACAGACGAATGAACACTGGTTACACTGAATGCAGTTTTCGGATAACCACTCCGGCACGTTGACGGCGATTGCGCGTTTTTCATAGGCGGCGGTACCGTTTTCAAAGGTACCGTCGGCGCGATCGGCAAAAGTCGAAACTGGTAAATCATCGCCGCGTTGAGCCGCCATCGGCCGCAACACTTTCGTGATGAATTCCGGTTCTTGTTTGGCTTCGACGACTTCGTCTTGAGCCGTTTTCCAACTGGCCGGCACGTCGATTTTGACTAAGCTCTCAATGCCGTGGTCGACGGCTTGATGATTCATCTTGACGACGTTCTCACCTTTCTTGCCATAAGTCTTGCCGATCGCTTCCTTGAGGTAACTGACGGCTTGATCGATTTCAATGACTTCGGCCAGCTTGAAGAAGGCGGCCTGCATGACCATGTTAATGCGATTGCCCAAACCGACCTCTTCGGCAATTTTAGTGGCGTTAATGGCATAGAATTTAACGTCGTTGTTGGCGATAAAATTCTTGATGCTACTCGGTAAATTGGCATCTAATTCGGCGGCATCCCAAATGGTGTTGAGCACAAAAGTACCGCCTTTTTTGAGACCTTTTAACAGGTCGTACTGGTAAACATACGATTGGTTGTGACAGGCGATATAATCGGCCTCTTCGATCAGATAAGTCGAGCGAATCGGATTGTCGCCAAAGCGCAAGTGCGAAACTGTTACGCCACCCGACTTCTTGGAGTCGTAGGCAAAATAGCCCTGTGCGTACTTATCGGTATTGTCGCCGATAATTTTGATTGCCGACTTATTGGCGCCGACCGTACCGTCCGAACCGAGACCCCAGAAGCGGCAGCGCACGGTGCCCTTTGGCTCGGTGACGATTTTTTCGACGACGTCGAGCGATAAATGCGTCAAGTCGTCGTTGATGCCAATGGTAAAATTATTCTTCAATTCGGTTTTGAGCATCGTGTAGACGGCGTTAATTTGCGATGGCGTGGTGTCTTTTGAGCCCAAACCATAGCGACCGCCGACGATTTGCGGCGACAGGTCTGAATCGTAAAACGCCGAGCGAACGTCCAAGTAGAGCGGTTCGCCAATGCTGCCCGGCTCTTTGGTGCGATCCAATACGGCAATGCGCTGGACCGTCTTCGGCAAGACGTCAAACATCAACTGCGGCACGAACGGACGATACAAACGCACTTTAATCAGACCGACCTTTTCGCCTTTGGCCATTAAAAAGTCGACCGTTTCTTCGATTGTTTCGCAAACTGAACCCATCGCCACGATGACGTATTCGGCATCGTCGGCGCCATAGTAGTTAAACGGCTTGTAGTGGCGACCGGTCACTTCGCTAATTTTGTTCATGTAATCGACGACGATGCCGGGTACGCGATCGTAATAGGGATTCGACGATTCGCGCGCTTGGAAGAAGATGTCCGGGTTTTGCGCCGTACCGCGCGTCACCGGATGCTCTGGATTGAGCGATTTCTGCTTAAAGGCCTTAATCGCATCGTGATCGACTAGGCGATCGAATACGTCGTAATCAATTTGCTCAATTTTTTGAATTTCGTGCGATGTCCTAAAGCCGTCAAAAAAGTGCAAAAACGGCACGCTCGATTTAATCGCCGACAAATGCGCCACGCCGCCCAAGTCCATGACTTCTTGAACAGAAGCCGAAGAAATCATCGCAAAGCCGGTTTGACGCGCCGCCATGACGTCGGAATGATCGCCAAAGATCGATAGGGCGTGCGAAGCGACCGCGCGCGCCGAGACGTGAAAGACGCCCGGTAACAACTCGCCGGCAATTTTATACATGTTGGGAATCATCAACAACAAGCCCTGTGAGGCCGTGTAAGTGGTCGTCAATGCGCCGCCCTGTAACGAACCGTGCACAGCACCTGATGCGCCGCCCTCTGATTGCATCTCCGACACTTTTACCGTTTGTCCAAAGATATTCTTCTTGCCATGTGCCGCCCATTCGTCGACGAATTCGGCCATGTTAGAAGATGGTGTAATCGGATAAATAGCGGCTACGTCGGTAAATGCGTACGAGACGTACGCCGCCGCCGTATTGCCATCCATCGTCTTCATTACTTTACTCTTCATGCCTTACCCTCCTATTGCGTTCTTTGTACACAAAAATACAAATACCTACACTCAGTATAGTATACAATATACAATATTTCAAGAGTAAACTGCGCTTATTTGTAAGTTGAGGCTGGCAAAATTACAGCGCATTGTGCTATGATGATAACGAGGTGCTCAAATGTTAAATTCACTCCACCAAATCGTCGCGCCGACGACGTTTCGACGGGCGGTATTATCTAGTGTAATTAAAAAATCGATTGCCACTTATCACAAGGTGACAATCGATACAGAAGTGAGCGACAGCTGCATTGCTTTGGTGATGACCTATCACTACAATCAAGCCGTCGTGCACAAGCGATACAGCTGGCCAGACGGTTTTGCGGTAATCGAAAAACTGTTGTCCGGCTATTTTAAACAGGCCATCGTCGCCAGCGACGAATGGCATTATCACATTCTCGCCAATAAAAAGGGCCAACTTAAAGTCGTCGCCAAAACGCGCCGCGCCTAAAAGTGCAAGACGCCGGCCGTCAATAGACTGACGATGGTCCCGCTCATCAAGACGCCGATCCAGTTGGCCAACAACGCGGTGCGAAAGCGCATATTGAAGACGCGCGCGGCGACGACGCCGGTATAGACGCCCGTCGTCGGCAGCGGAATGCCAACTAACAACACCAAGCCGATAAAGCGATACTTGCGATAGTTAACCAATTTATGGGCGGCGCGCGCTTCGTATTTTTCGACCCAGTGGCGCAGGCGATTAAACGTCTTTAAATAGGTAAATAGCGGATCGGTCACCAGCAATAGCAGCGGCACAATCAACATATTGCCTAAAATGGCGAGCAGGGCCACCTCAATTAAAGGTAGACCCTGTGCAACGCCGTATGGAATGGCGCCGCGCAATTCAGAAATTGGCGTCGCCGCTAACACTAATATGTGAATCATCTTATCGAACACAAAAACCTCGTCGCGGTCGGCAAGACCACCTGATAAACAAAATAAACTAAGCCAATAGCTGATCGATGGCCTCTGTGATCTTGTCAAAATCTTCTTCACTTGGCGCACCGTTGAAAGTGATGCCCTCGGCCAACTGCCAGTTGAGTTTTTGATGCTCAATAATGCGTTCCACTTCTTGATAGCCGCCACCCGACCAGCCATACGATCCGACGTAAAGGGCTTTTTTATTGACAATTTTCTTTTTGCCGAGTTCGTCTAAAGCGCCGACCATTGCCGGAAACAGGTTGTTTTCATAGGTCGGTGCGGCGATGATAATCGCCTTGGCGCGCAGGCAAGCGCTCATCACATGGCCAATCGGCGTCTGCGGCAGCTGCCAAGCGCGATAGGCGATCTGCTTCTGATCGAGTACTTTTTTAATGTGCTCAACTGCCTTTTCGGTCATGCCGTACATCGACCCCCACAGCAGAGTGACTTCGTCGAGGGGTGCGTCGGTGACAAAATTGGCGATTTTTTCGTAGGCATCAATCAGCTCGTTGGGCGATTGTCGATACACCGGACCGTGACCGGGTGCAATAATCTTTGGTTGCAGTGTCTTGGCTTTGTTAATTGCCATAATGGCATTCTTGTTGAATGTGACCAAGACATTGGAATAGTAGCGAATTTGTTCCTCGTAGAAATAGGCGCGGTCCCGATCGCTAAACTGATCGTCAAAGTGATTGCCATCACAGGTGCCATAGGAGCCAAACATATCACAGGTGAACAACGTATTGGTCGATTTTTCGAGTGTAAACATCGTATCTGGCCAGTGTACATTGGGCACTTGGAAGAATTGCAACACTTTGCCGCCCCCTAAATCGAGCTCGTCGCCATTTTTAATGACATTGACGCCCTCCGTAATGCCGAAGAAGGCATCTAAGAGGCGCTGACCCAATTTAGTACAGTAAATCTGTACATCCGGCTTTAAGGTGCGCAAATCTTCTAGCCAACCGGAGTGGTCGGGCTCCATGTGATTGATGACAATACAATCGAGCTGTTCCAACTTTACATCCATTTGATCGAATAGGTCAAATAGCTGCTCGGGCACGCCGTCCCAACCGCAGACGCCATCGACTAAGGCCAACTTGTCGCCCTTGACTAAATATGAATTGAGCGTCACACCTTCGGGAATCTCCCACATTTGCTCAAACAACAAATCGGTTGCATTAACGGTTAAGCGGTAAATATCATCGGTCATTAAAATTGGTTTCATGGTCGCTCCTCATTTATTACAGACGTTAAAAGACAGCCTCATTATAACACGATATTGACAATAAATAAACAACAAACCACAGCGACCACAGCAAATCCGTAGCGATTAAAATACCCGGCGCTAACTGATGCTCTTTTTGTGATTGAGCGCTTGAACGACATAGACGTAGCACAATATCGAAATGATCATCGTCACCAGCATTGAGCCAAGCGGAATAGCGCCCTCCATCGGCAACAAGTAGCCGTTCATAGTCTCGAAAAAGCTGACCCATTTTAAATCGAGTCTAAGCATCGAGCCATTGCTGATGCTAATCGCAATCGTCAAGGGCACAAACATAATCGTCAAAAAGGAAATCACCTGCGTGCCAATATAGGTAATTAGAAACGATAGGACCATGCCGCCCTTGCCGAGTTGCCGCAACCAACCACTATTGCCCAGCGTGATGACAAAGGCGTAGAAGATCTGTGAAGAAAATAGTGCAAAGACGGTCGAGACGATGATAATCGACCAAAAGCCAAAGGCGTTTAAATTTTCAATATGATTGGGGATTTCTACCAAAAGGCTAAAGCTCTTGGCGATGTCCCTAATAAAATCGCCCATTGCCGCATAGCCGTTAAATATCGTACCCATCACCAAACTGCCGAAGATCAACAACAAGACCGACATCACTAAATAGATGGCGCCCGACAACAACTTAGCATTGAGTATCGTCGCAGTCTTAACCGCCAACTGATGCATCGTGTAGGCGTTTTTGCCGTAAAAATCGCCGTAGTAATTCACCGCCAATAAAATGAGCGGTATCGCGACCAACAAGACCGCCAAGACGACGTGTAGGGCCATCGCAATGCCGATTAGCCAGTCCAAGTCAATTAACTTAGTTAGTCCGACATTGGCCACGCTGAGTAGATAGATAAAAAATAGTACAAAGATATTGCGCTGACTCTTTAGATCCCATTTCAACAATTTTAAAAACATATTACACCTCTCTGTAAGTCTTGCGGAAAAATGCATCGACGCTCATCGCTTGCTCGGCGCGCAAGTCGTCACATGAGCGATTGAGCAAAATCTGCTTATCCTTGATAAAGACGGCTCGATCGAGCACCGGTTCAATGTCGCTAATCAGATGGGTCGACAGAATGAGCAGTGCGTCCTGATTGTAATTTTGAATGATATTTTCTAAAATAATGCTGCGCGCCGCCGGATCGACGCCGCCGAGCGGTTCGTCTAATAGATAGAGGTCGGCCTGTTTGGAAAGCGCCAACGCCAGATTGACCTTTTCCTTCATGCCCTTGGACAAATGCTTGACTCGCATCGTTGGCTTGAGCTGAAATAGACGCATCATGTCTTCAAATTTTGCGACGTCAAAATTGTCGAAAAAGTCATTGTAAAATTTGATGGCCGTCTGAATTGTCCACCATTCGTTGAGCATCTGCTGTTCGGGTAAAAAAGAAATTTTGGCCTTGCTTTGGTAATCCAGTGGCGCGCCGGCAACTGCAACCGTACCGCTGTAATCTTGGATTAATCCGGCGATAATCTTGAGCAATGTCGTCTTGCCCGATCCATTGGGCCCCAACAGGCCGACGATGTTGTTAGCTTGCAATTCCAAATTGAGCTGATCGAGCACCAAGTTAGAACCATACTGCTTGCTAAGCGATTCAATTTTTAACATGATTCCAATTCCTTTCTAAAATTTTTACAATCTCTGCAAAATCGTCAACTAACTTGCTGACTTCACTCAAATAATTGACCGATAAGTCACTAATGTAGGCTTGTTTCATCTCGGCGAACTGCTCGGATTGATCGCAGACAAAGCGACCGGCCGTTCTCTCGGAGTGTAACACGCCCTGCACTTCTAAAATGGACAGCGCCTTTTGCACTGTGTTGGGATTGACACCATAGCTATTGCCCAGTTCGCGCACGCTCGGTATCTTCTGTCCGACTTGCCATTCTCTGCTGTAAATTTTTAGCATAAACAATTCAACTAGCTGCAAGTAGATTGGCTTGTCATAATCAAATTTATAAGCCATTAAACCTCCTTTTGTATTAGCACACTAATACAGTAACACAAGAAGTTCCCTTTGTCAATGCCTTTTTAATCTCGTACATAAAAAATAAAACAATAAAAAAGCCGGCTAAAGCGTTTAACAGCTTCAGCCGGCTAAAGTGTCGACAAAGTCGATAATTTACAGGCTGTTGAGAATGTTCAAGTTCGAGGCGCAAACAAAATAGCGGGCTGCAGCGTATAGAGATATACGTAAAGGTCGATATTTTGCGCAGCAACAAAGAAATTGGGCATTTGTCATCAGCCTGACCGGCTGAAGTGCTTAGCATCTTCAGCCGGCTCTCGGCCAAAATTTATGGCTCTAAGTCACCATTTTGATCAACTGAAAAACTGGCGTCCTGAAAACCGTCAGAGCTGATCGTCAGAACCGTGATTCCCGGTTTGCCAAAACCACTTTCCCATTTTAACCAAAGTTCACTCGGAGATCCGTAACCATCTGTTTTTAATTTGAACTGATTCGCGGAAAAACCATAACTGGCTTTTTGATAAACTGTCGACCCGACTTTTACCTCCGTGATACCGTTCATATATGCAACGGCATCGCCTTGGAAAGTCACTTTAACGTAAGCGCCATCATAAAAAACAGTTTCTTTATTAGCCCCTGCAATTTCCGGTGCGGGATGTGCCGTCGGCGGCGTAAAAGTAAACGCGTTGTCTTGATAGTCGTTGGCCTTGATCACGACGGCCGTGTCCTCTGCCGCCTTAAAGGCCGTTTGCCACTTCAACCACAGCTTGTCGCCCGACACCTTAAACGTATTGTTCGAAAAGCCG
>PDWJ01005131.1_pt1 | contig 10966 bp, 8 predicted proteins | sample 1430881 | NCBI WGS metagenome assembly PDWJ01 (sample SAMN01162460, study PRJNA174530) | Oral metagenome, whole genome shotgun sequencing project. | biome: Marine environment; feature: Marine mammal; material: Swab sample of the gingival sulcus; isolation source: swab sample of gingival sulcus... | reverse complement strand
GCAGAAGTTGGTTTTGGCGATAGCGTTTGTGTTATAGGTATAGGACCTGTAGGTCTTATGGCTGTTGCCGGAGCAGCGCTTAGTGGTGCATCTAATATATATGCAGTGGGTTCTCGCCCAAATTGTATAGAAGTTGCTAAACAATACGGAGCAACTGATATTATCAACTATAAAAATGGCCCGATTGACGAGCAAATTATGAAGTTGACAAATGGCGAAGGCGTTGACAAAATCATTATCGCCGGCGGCACGGTCGATACATTCCAAGAAGCTATTCGCGCCTTAAAAGCCGGTGGCGTCATCGGTAACGTCAACTACTTAGGCAGTGGTGACTTCGTTAAAATTCCGCGTGAAGACTGGGGCGTTGGCATGGGTCACAAAGCCATTATGGGCGGCTTGACACCGGGTGGACGTCTGCGCTTAGAAAAGTTGGCCAAGTTGGTTTCAACTAAAAAATTAGACCTTTCTAAATTAGTGACACACCGCTTTGATGGCTTTGAGCACATTGAAGAAGCATTGTTGTTGATGAAAGACAAGCCGAAAGATTTAATTAAGCCGGTTGTCGTCGTCGCAGAAGACTTGATGAAAAAATAGATGAAAGTACTGATTTTATCCGGGTTTTTAGGAGCGGGTAAAACAACTTTTTTACAAAAATTAGTCAAGCATCTCAAGGATGTTGTCATTCTGGAGAACGATTATGCTCGCGATGTAGATCGCGAGCTTCTTTCTAACGAAGATAATTTGACTTATGCCATCGATGAGGGCTGTGCCTGTTGCACGCGCGGCGAGGAGCTAGAGGGCTCGATACTGAGTATTGCCAATGCCGTAAACCCGGCCTACTTAGTGATTGAACCAACCGGTCTCTGTTCGCTGAGCGCCCTCATTAAGCGCATAAAAAAAGTTGAGTACGAGCGCATTGAATATATCGGCAGCATTGCCATATTGGAAATGACCCGCTATCAAAAAATTGAAGAAGACTATCCCGACCTCTATCTGGATAGCCTACAAAACGCCAATTACATTATCATGTCCAAATCGGAAGAAGCCGATGCCAAGGCGTTTGCCGATGCCGCCGCCCACTTTGCGGCCAATTCGACCGCCCAAGTGGCGACGCAACATTACAGCAAGTTTAGCGACGACGATTGGCAGCAGGTAATTGCGGCGCTAAAACCGCTCGATACGATAGCAGAAAGCCACTATCACTATCATGCGATGACGCTCGATTATCAGGCTGTTGCCTTTGTCGATATGCACCAGATGGGCACTTGTTTCAACGCCTTGATGGAAGGGCGCTTTGGCGATATTATGCGCGCTAAAGGCGGCATAAAAATTGGCGACAAATACTATCGCATCGACATCGTCGACGAACAGTTTGGCTTTGACGTCGTCGAAAAACCAATTACGCACTTGGTGTTCATTGGCAAAGATTTAGATCAAAAGGCCTTTGATGTGCTATTTAAAAAGCACTATTGCCAGTCGACCAACTGATTAAGTAGAAAATAGCGACCATTATAATTGGCGCTATTTTTTATTTAATTTGGGTATAAATACCTTGTTATGTAGAGGAGGTCGACGTGAAAGCTTTAGTACTTGGCGGTGGTGGCGCCAGAGGTTCCTATCAAATCGGCGCTTGGCGTGCCCTAAACGAATGCAATCAGACATTTGAAATCGTCACTGGCACATCGGTTGGCGCCATTAACGCCGCGCTTTATGTACAGGGCGATTATGAATTAGCCAATCAGCTGTGGTCCCAGATGACGATCGACCAAGTCATCAAGGCCGATGGCGATACGCTTGAGCGCTTGGTCAACAAAGATTTTGGCAGTGATGATATAATCAAAATCATTGAATTTTTTCATCAGACGATAGGGCAAAGCGGCTTGGACATCTCGCCGTTGCGGGCGATGCTAAAACGCTATATCGATGAGGAAAAGTTGCGCCAGTCACCGATAAAAATGGGCATTGTGACTTTTTCGCTGACCGATTTTAAACCGCTCGAATTGTCGATCGACGAAATTCCAGAAGGACAGTTGCACGATTATCTGATCGCCAGCGCCAGTTTGCCAATTTTTAAGTTGGAACGGCAGCGCGGCAAATTAATGCTCGACGGCGGCTTTCACGACGTTTTACCGGTTAATTTGGCGGCGCGCATGGGTGGCACCAGCTTTACAGTCGTCGACTTAAAGGGGATGGGAGTCAACCGCCGCGATAAAAACTTAAAAAAACAAGTGATCACGACCGATCAAAATCTCGGTGGCACCATTGAAGTGTCGCCGCAAAAAATGCAGCGCAATATCGAGTTGGGCTACTACGATGGTCTGCGCGTTTTGCGCGGCTATCGCGGCAGGCGTTATTACGTCGACAGCGAGCCCCAAAATCGCGCTTTAATCGCACGTTTTAGCGACATCGATAGCGCCAACTGCGCCTATCTAAAACGGCTTTTGAACAATGTCGACATCGACGACAAGCGTTTTGTATTTGAAGTGTTGATGCCGGAGTTGGCCGATATTTTTGACTTGAAGCAAACGGCCGATTACACCGACATCTATCTGCAATTATTGGAAAAAATTGCTGAATCACTTCAGTTAGAACGCTTTAAAGTATGGACTTTCGCCGAATTTGAAGCGGCGATTGCGGCTCGTTATCAGCCGTCTAATATCGTTAGCGCCGATATGCCCAAGTTTAAAAAATTGCTCAATTTGGTCAATCCACAGAGCGATTTTGAAATAAAATTTTACAATACTATTTATGAAAAATTAGTGAGGTGACAGGTGAATTATCGAACGATTTATCAACAGTGGTTAGACAATCCGGCCTTTGATCGGGATTTTATTGAAGAATTGCGCGGCTTGTGCGATGAACGCGAAATTGAAGACCGCTTTTACAAACCGCTCGAATTTGGTACAGCTGGCATGCGCGGCGTGATTGGCGCCGGACGCAATCGCATCAATAAGTACACCGTGCGGCGCGCCAGTCAGGGCTTTGCCAGTTATTTGCTGGCCAAGTCAGCCGCTCCCAGTTGCGTAATCGCCTATGACAATCGTCGTTTTTCCGATTTTTTTGCCAGTGAGGCAGCCGCAGTATTTGCCGCCAACGGCATCAAAGTCTATTTGTTTAGCGCGCTGCGCAGCACGCCGGAATTATCATTTGCCATCCGCCACTTTGGTGCGACCGGTGGCGTCGTCGTCACGGCGAGCCACAATCCGCCGCAATACAATGGTTACAAGGTATACGGTTCCGACGGCGCCCAGTTGATGCCGATCGAGGCCGACCGGGTAACGGCGGCCGTCGCCGCAGTCGACTTTTCGGCAATTCGCTACCTCGACGTGGCAGCGGCCGAGCGACAGGGTTTGCTCGAATATGTCGATGAAGCGGTCGATGCCGCCTATTTAGCGGCGGTGCGCCAGCAAATTGTCCACCCCGAAGTCTATGCTGAGCCACTTACCATCACTTATTCGCCCCTACATGGCACCGGCGGCATGATCGTCAAGCGCCTGTTGAGCGAGCTGAACGTACAAGGCGTTCACTACGTCGCTAGCCAAATGGAAAATGACAGCGAATTTTCAACTGTGGCACTGCCAAATCCGGAGGAGGCGCGGGCCTTTCAATTATCGATTGAACTGGGGCAAAAGGTCGGCGCGGAGTTATTGTTGGCAACTGATCCCGATGCCGATCGCGTCGGTTTAATGATCAAAACTGGCCGGTCTTATCAGAAATTAGACGGCAATCAAGTCGGTGCGCTATTGACGCACTATCTCCTGAGCACCGGTCGGCCAATCGCCGACAATGCGATTATCGTCAAAACAGTTGTCACCAGTGATTTGGGCATGCGCATCGCACAAGCACACGGCGTCGCCTGTGCCGAAACGCTAACTGGTTTTAAGTTTATCGGCGATAAAATTGAACAGTATCAGCGCGAAAACAGTCATCAATTCTTGCTCGGCTACGAGGAGAGCTATGGCTATTTAGTCGGTACGCACGCGCGCGATAAAGACGCCATCGTCAGCCTGATGTTATTAATTGAAATGGCCAAATACTACAAGGCGCGCGGCCAGTCGCTGTACGATGTGATGCAAGACATCTATCGCCAATACGGTTATTATCAAGATAAATTAATTAGTAAAGTGTTGGCGGGAAAAGCCGGTATGGCGCAAATTGAGACAATCATCAGCGCATTTCGATCGGCCACAAAAATTGGCGATTTGGCGGTCGTTAAGCGCGCCGATTTTGCCACTGGTCAACTGTGTGATCTGGCGACAGGTCGCTGTCAAGCGCTCGAACAGCCGCAGTCAAATGTTTTAAAATACTATTTGGCGGATGGCTCGTGGTTTGCGCTTCGACCGTCGGGAACTGAGCCGAAGTTAAAATTTTACATTTCGGTCGTGGCGCCGACGACACAGCAGGCCAATCGACAGGTCGATCGCCTAGTTGCCGTCATTGAGCAATTTATGGCGCCCCATATCGCCGATTAATCAACTGAGGAGAACGATGAAAATAAACGCCTGTTATATGACAAAGACGCGCTTAATGGGTGCGCTCACCGGCTATATTGACTATCAATTCGACGGTTCCAGAATCGTCGAATTTTATCATATTGAAATTGAGGAATACGGCATTGACCGCTTTGAGCAACTGATTGATGCCGGCGATTATGCAGTCAACAAATTGCGCAATGAAATGTTTGGTCGCATGGGCGGTGACATCGTCAACTTGACGACTGATCAATTTTTGCAGTTAATCGAATACGGCGCGTCGATAAACCGACAGGGCAGAGGACTCGTCAAGGCGCGCCGCTATTCCAAGTGGCTGCCGCAGTCGGTCGTTGTCGATTTGCCGGTTTACCGACAGGCATTGACAAAAGTCATCGAAAAAGTCGAATCAAGTCAGGCCTTTGCGCATTATTTTTTGATGCGTTACTTTGCGCAGGACGACATTTATAAATACATGACAAAGTCTAAATTGGCGCCTTGTTCAGACTATTACACGCTACTGCTCAACGAGCTGACTGGTTACGGCGATGCCTACGACTTTTCGGCAGTGCTATTGGGTAGTGGCTATGCGACGGCAAAGGGTAGCCTCAAGCTGACCGATCGCGCCATCGCTTCACTCGACAACTTGACAATTAATGCGATTTCAGACATTGAAGCGGCCGTTTTGCTGCGCCAAAGCGAGCACGTCAACACCTATCAAATCGCAGACGAAAATATTGAAAGCCATCTGTTGCGCGCCGAACCGTCGCTGGCGACGACGCTTTATCCAAACGGTCAGCTCTACGTCAAATACTGTTCGGACGATCGCCATCTCTACCGTTCCCTTTATCGCTTAAATGGCGACGTTGAAGTTTATATTTTCGTCACCGCAACGCAATTAGTGCTGACTAGTCACAGCGGTCGGCAGATGGGCACCTGGCAGGAATGGTTAGCCGCGCGCTTTGGCAATGCCTTGCAAACGCAACAAAGCTATTATTTCAAGACGTCTTTACTATACGATTTTATGAACTCAAATTATGCGACATTAGAAGATTTTTTACGAGACCACGGAGAAATGTATGACAGTATTTAGTCAAATTTTTGTTTTGTTTGCCCTTATTATCGTCGGCTATATCAGCAAAAAATTAAAGTTAATTCCGGACCAACTTCAATCCGGCATCGCACCATTTATCATGAATATCACCTTGCCGGCCTTTATACTATCGTCGATGAATTTTGAGTTTTCAGTTGAAACTTTGCAGTCGAGCGGTTGGTTGATCGTCATTTCATTTGCGATGTACGGCATTGCCTTTATCGCCTCAAAACTCTATTCAAAGGTGGTGCCGAACGGTCCGCGCCAACGCGCCGTCATCGAATATGCCATTATGTTTTCCAACAGTGGCTATATGGGCTATCCGGTGGTCGCCCAATTATTTGGCGAGCGCGGCGTCTTTTACGCCGCCATTTACAACTTGAGCTTTAACGTCTTAGTTTGGACTTACGGCGTCGATTTGTTGACTGGTAGTAAAAACGTCGATATGACGGTTAAACAGCGCTTGTTGGCGCTAATTAACCCCGGTTTAATTGCCGTCGTGCTCGGCTTTACAATGTTTTTATTCAACTTGTCCTTTCCGGCGGCCATTTATAGCATATTAAATAGCATTGGCGGCATGACGACGCCGCTGTCGATGATGTTCATTGGCTTTATTTTAACTGAAATTAAACCGAGCGCCATCTTCAAAAACGTTCAGCTGTTGACGGTCAGCGCGATTCGCTTGATCGCCTTACCGGCGCTGACCTATCTAATACTGGCGCTACTGGGCTTTACGGGACTAATGTTATCGATACCGGTCGTCATCGTCGGCATGCCAGTCGCCGTCAACGTGGCAATATTTGCATCGCGCTATCAGGCCGATTATCGTTTGGGTTCGCTGTTAATCTTTACATCGACTCTGCTGTCGGTCATTACAGTGCCGCTTATGATGTTGCTTATGCCGAGATAAAAGTTGCTTAAAGTGCGCCGGGCTGGCGGACAAAGCAAAAATTTGCCAAATTCACCTTCAAAGATTGCGAATTGTTTTTAAAGTGTTAAACCCATTTTCTATCTCGGCGGTATTTAATTTTGAATGCGTTGTAATAACGCGCTTTTAGGGGAGTTATGCAGCAGATCGTCGAATGTTTTAATCAATCTAATCACCTGCAAGCGCTTGAGCGGCATTACCGACAAATTCCCGGCGGCCGTTGTAGCGCTTGTCCCAAGTGTTGCTACGACAATGTGCCGTTATCGGCAGTTGAATTTGCCCATATCTGTTATGCGCTTGGCGACGAATTAAATGACTATCGAGAAAAGGTCGAGACGTGGTATTTAAATCAATACCGCGCAGTTCAGCCATGTCTGTTTTTAGAGGGCGGACTATGCCGAATATATCGAGCCAGGCCGCTGACTTGTCGCTTGTTTGGACATCAGTCTAAGGCTGAACAGTTAAAGCGCATTAAAACAGTGCGCGCCGAAAAGCTCAAGGCGGCGCAGTGGCTCTACGACGAATTCAAAATAACCGTCGCGCCGCAGGTCGTCGCTCACGCGATAGAACCATGTGATTTTGTCGCCGAAAAGAGTTTTAACAAGGCACAGGCCAATCAGATGTTTGACGCGATTACACAGCTCAGCAGCGTCTACTATCAGCAGGGGTTAATCGACGATTCGCTGATCAATCTAACCCTTATCGAATGGCTATTATATTATTTGCACGACGAGCAAAGTCTGTTTGACGAATTACTTAAGGGCGTAAATTAGCATTCGCGGCGGCGTAACCGCCGTGCTTTTATTTTTTGACGGTTTGTTGACATTTTTATTACAGGACGATGGTAACTTTTACTAATTATAACTGTTAAGCTAGTGCTGTCGACAAACGCAAATTTAAAGGAGCGCATTATGAAAAAGTTAATCACATTGTTGTTAATTGGCACGTTGGCATTTAGCAATGGCATGGTTAGTGCTGATAGTAAAGTCACAAAATCAGACGATGTTTATTCACCTAAAAATCAAATTGAAACAGGTGCTGAATCGGTCTATCAAAAAATTTATAGTATGTTGTCGATTAAAAATTTACTAAACAGCATTTTTAATCTAGAGGCTAGAAATTGTGCCGCCGACGCCTGGACAGAAGATGGCACTTGGACAGAAGACGGCACTTGGGCAGAAGACGACACTTGGATAGCAGACGGTACTTGGGCAGAAGACGGCGCCTGGACAGAAGACGACACTTGGGCAGAACGTGAACTGGCAATTTACAAGGTTGTAGATGGGAAAATTAGCAAAGATCGTTTAGGTACAGGCGCCGATGCGGACAATCCGATTGCATCACATCAGGCGATTTGGGACAAAGTGGTTCAAATTGTACCTGCTAAATATATGGCGATGATCGAGAGTTTTACAATTAGTACAGATGGCTATGGCCAAATTGCCGCCTATGTCGATAGCCAAGACAATAAATCTTGGAAAATTGCAGTTGATCCCAAAGATGTATTAGATGAAAAGGGCAAAGTCACCGCTGAAGGCGTGCGGACGATTAGCCATGAATTGGCGCATTTGATCTCTCTAAACGCCGAGCAAATGACCGCCGATACAGGCGATCGCAATCTATTTACAATCGAAGAGGGAACGCTTAAAAAAGATGCCTATCTCAATCTGTACTATCATAAATTTTGGACGCACTTAATGGATCAATTTAATAGCGTGAACAGTGAAGACGAGGCAATTCAGTTCTACGAAAGAAACCAAGACAACTTTATTACTGAATATGCTGCATCAAATCCGGTTGAAGATTTTGCCGAAAGCTTTGCCTACTTTATCACTAGCGAAAAGCCGACGGACAATGGCGTCAGATCGAAAAAAATACTGTTCTTCTATCAATATCCGGAACTCGTCGCAATGCGCAATCAAATCAGTGCAACCGGCAACAAATAAGTCGGGATTGCTCACAACTTAAAAACAAGCCTTGTTTTTTAAGTGCATCTGTGATATAGTTGAGACGACAATTAAATGAGTTAGTTAAACTAAACACCTTATTGAGAGCGACTGAGGGACTAGGCCCGATGACGTCCGGCAACCGGTATTTACACGGTGCTAAATCCTACAGAAGAAATTCTGAAAGATGAGGGTATAAATGAGCGCCTGTCTTTCAAGGCGCTTTTTGTTTAGCGATGATAAGTATAGGAGGTTATTATGAGAAAGAGTTACTTTACATCCGAATCGGTCACCGAGGGGCATCCCGATAAAATGTGCGACCAAATTTCTGATGCCATACTAGATGCCATTTACAGCTGTGACCCAATGGCGCGCGTCGCCTGCGAGACATCGGTTACGACCGGCTTGGTTTTAGTCAGCGGCGAAATAACGACAAACTGTTATGTCGACATTCAAAAAATTGTTCGCCAAACGATTAGCGACATCGGTTACGACCGCGCCAAATTTGGCTTTGACGCCGAAACCTGTGGCGTATTAGTCGCCTTAGACGGCCAATCGCCGGATATTGCACAGGGCGTCGACAACGATTGGGAACACCGCGTTGACCTCGATGGCGATGCGGCCAACAACACCGGCGCCGGCGATCAGGGCTTGATGTTTGGCTATGCTTGCAATGAAACGCCAGAATTGATGCCGCTACCGATTTCGCTGGCGCACAAGTTGGCCAAGCGGCTGTCGGCCGTGCGCAAAGACGGCACGTTAGATTACTTGCGCCCCGATGGCAAAACGCAGGTAACGGTGGAATACCACGACGGTAAACCGGTGCGAGTCGACACCGTCGTCATTTCGGCGCAACACAACCCCGATGTCGCCTATCAACAGATCGTCGAAGATTTAAAAAGTCATGTCATTGCACCGATTGTGCCGGCTGAACTACTAGACGAAGACACCAAGTATTACATCAACCCAACTGGTCGCTTTGTCATCGGTGGACCGCATGGCGACGCCGGTTTAACTGGTCGTAAAATTATCGTCGATACCTACGGTGGCTATGCTCGCCACGGCGGCGGGGCCTTTTCCGGTAAAGATCCCACTAAGGTCGACCGCTCGGCCGCTTATGCTGCGCGCTATGTCGCTAAGAATATTGTAGCGGCGGGCCTGGCCGAAAAATGCGAAATCGAGTTGGCCTATGCGATCGGCGTGGCACAGCCGTTGTCGATTTTCGTCGACACCTTTGGCACTGGTAAAATTTCCGATCAAAGAATTGAGACTATTGTCAAATTGGCCTTTGATTTGCGCCCGGCGGCCATTATTCGCGATCTCGATTTGAGGCGTCCAATTTATCGGCAGACGGCGGCCTATGGTCACTTTGGCAGAACTGACATCGACTTGCCGTGGGAGCGCACCGATTGCGTCGACCGCTTAAAAGAACTAGACGCCATGTTGTAGTTTTGTCGTAAATAAAGTCTAAAAGTATCGCGTTGCCTTTGGCGCCACGCGATACTTTTATGCAAAAATTGCGACAATAATGCAGTTTGCATACCAATTTGGCCTTCAAAAATGGTATGATGAGAGAGGCGAATAAACAATCCAACACAAGTCAAAAGTGGAGTAGTTATGGTCATAAGCGGTATCGTTGCGGCGATTATTTATCACAATAGCGAAAATAATTTTTACATATTATCGGTCGATACGGGCCAAGAAGAAGTGATTATCAAGGGCGTTTTTAATCAAATTGACCCCGAATTAACTTATCAATTTCATGTGACTGAAAAAAATCATCCAACCTATGGCAAGCAGTATCAGGCTGAAGCCTATAAGTTGGTGATGCCGACTAACAGTGAAAAAATCGTCCAGTTTTTGGCCAGTGGCATCTTTGAAGGCATTGGCCCCGTGACGGCTGAGCGCATCGTCGCCAAATTTGGCGATGATACGCTCGACGTAATGCGACTCAATCCGGCGCGCCTGCGCGAAGTCGAGGGCATCGGTCGTGCGACATTGGCCAAAATCGTATCGTCGTTTGCCGCCCATTTAGAGGCTGAAGAAGCGCTCTTTTTTTTAAACGGCTTGGGCTTATCGGCCAAGTTATCCTTTGCAATCTACGATAAGTACGGCCGTCAGACCATTAGTCAAGTGCGCGAAAACCCCTATAATCTAATTGCCGACATCAGGGGATTAGGCTTTAATCGGGTCGACGAAATTGCCGAAAAACTGGGCTTTGATCGCACTGCTGCGGCGCGCACCGAAGCCTATATCAACTACTATTTGACGGCACAGGCGATGCGCGGTCACATTTATGTGCTGCGCGCCCAATTATTAACTGAAGTGACGCGTAAAATTGGTTTGACGCCCGAACAGGTCGATGCAGCGCTACAAGAACTCTACATAAAGGGCGACATCGTGCGCGATGAAGCGGCCGCCGGCATGCGCATATATAGCCGTGCGATGTACGATACCGAAATTGGCATCGTGCGTGAAATCAGCCGCCTGTACAGTGGCGCGTTGCAAAAAGTCTCCTTTCAAAACAACT
>PDWJ01005130.1_pt1 | contig 10966 bp, 7 predicted proteins | sample 1430881 | NCBI WGS metagenome assembly PDWJ01 (sample SAMN01162460, study PRJNA174530) | Oral metagenome, whole genome shotgun sequencing project. | biome: Marine environment; feature: Marine mammal; material: Swab sample of the gingival sulcus; isolation source: swab sample of gingival sulcus... | reverse complement strand
GTTATTCAAAATCGTATTTAAAGATTTGAGTACCATTTTAGAAGGCTTTCCCAAAGCTTCTTCTCCGTGAATTTTATTTTTCAACTGAGTGCTTTGTTTGTGATTTTGTCCGTATCAAGGAGAAAAGCAAAGGGACAGTACCAAATGACGCAAAGTGGCGGGAAAATTCCAATGTGGCTTTTACTTGAAATGATGACACGCAATAACGGTAAAAACGACTTCGATGATTTTACTTCAGGACGTGGCGGTTTTGGTGGTGGATTTAGCGGTAGCAGCTTCGGGGGTGGCATTAGTTTTGGCGGTGGCGGTGGTAGTTGGTAATTAAACTTTCATTTATCTTTTTACAAATAGATTAAGACAAAAAAATAGATTATCTAAAAAGATAACCTATTTTTTTTTGCTTGGGCGTTGCTAACTATTTTGAACAATTACTTGTATAATCATCTAAAATCTTAATCATTCCTTTTTTAGATAGTGTGTCATAATTACTAAATTTAAGAGAAGAACAATTTAGTGCCTTATTAAATAATTTTTCCATCTTTTCATTTGATTTTTTCTTTAAAAACCCTTTATTTCCAAGATAATACGCCTTATCATTTCCTTTTAACATTATGTAATAATATTGAGGGCTTTTAGGGTGATGTAGAATATACCCGGCTTTTGTTTGATAATCAACCTCAAAAAATTGAGATTCTCCTAATAAGCTCAATTCAGAACCGCTACTATTTCCCAAATTACCATCTCCAACACCATGTGCTCCTACAAAAATTCTATCTCCGATAAAAACAATAACACCATGTTTAGCTTTATAGCTTTTTATTTTTCCTTCAGCATTTTTCACGTTTACAAAGCCGCCATAATTTGACATATCAGAAATACCTGAATTTGGATTCATTTTTGCCTTTATATTTTCATAAGGTATGGAAATAATACCTTCTATTTTTTTCCCTTTTTTATCTATAATATAACCTTCTACGTCAAATATGTTTATAGAATTAGCGAGAGCTTTGTTATAGGCATCTTTATTTTTTTGATTAGCTGCCGAATGGTATTTATCAGAGGCTTCTTCTATCTTATAATCATTGGCATACAACATTTTTACGATACGATTAGCCAATTTATCCTCATTTATTGCATTGCTGGAATACACTTCATTTATTGTATGTTCTTTTTTATCAAAGGTTTTAAGTTTAGCTCCTCTTAATACTGTCATAAGATGGGGTGTCGTATTAAAATGAGCAACAGCAACAGGAAAATCTTTTAAGTCAACTACAAGATACGAAGCAATACTAGTGTTTTTTTCTTTTTTCTTCAAAATTTTTCCAACAATTTTCTTATCTAAGCATACCTCTGCATTTTTATTTATGTAAAGTTTTAATTCTTCAGCAATTTTATCTTCTTTCTGGTGTCTATCTTTTATAGCAGCATATTGGCTATCTATTTTGTCAGAAATAGGAGTGTCTTTTTTTGAGAAAAAATCATTTAGCAATGAAGTATTGATGCCGGAGGCACTAAAAAAAGCGGCAGGTCCTACGACCAAGTTTTTCGTAATAATTTTTTCACTGCTAAACGAAAAAATTCGCTTTGTTTGTTCTATTTCTCTAACGTTTCCATTTGCTCCTTTAAATCTTAGCCAAAGGTCATTCGTTTTGTTCCCCTTAATTGTTGTTGATGTAGCTTCTGCAAAGAAAAGGACTTTGTCATTCAAGTCAGATACTTTGTAGATACCATCGTTTTTTTCAATTTTAGCAACTTTGTTTTTATCAACTAAGATAATACCTTTTTTCACTTTTACTTTTTGTGCAAAAAGAATAGAACAACTGACTAAAAGCACAAATATCACAAGAATTCTTTTCATAATATAAAATTTTAATTAAACGGGGCGCAAACTTACATAAAATAATTTTTCTGAGCAATAAGTTAATTATTTTTAAACTATAAAAAACTGCGAAATCAAATAATCAGAACGCAAAAAGGCTTCTGTTTTAAGAGTAACTTTGCTCTCTGAAATGGCAAGGTCTTCTGAATGTTTTGTTATAACATTAAGCGTATTTTGCAAATATTCATCACCAAAATTTGTACGAATATAATCCAAATCAATACCCTATTTTGTACGTAAACGCACTATAATATAGTCATTGTATTTATCTTGAATACTTAAGGTTTCTACTTCATTAGGAAGTTTGTTTCCTGCTAATGCTTCAATATATTTTTTTAGGTTTGAAATATTCCAATTCCGTGCCGTGCCGTTGTAAGAATGTGCCGATACCCCAATGCCTAAATAAGGCGTTTGCAGCCAATAACTTGTATTGTGTCGTGAGATTTTTCTGTCTTTGCAAAAATTGGAAATTTCATACTGCTCATAGCCTTTTTCAGCGAGAAAATTTACCAAAAAATCGTACTGTTTTTCACTGTTCTCATCGGCAATTTCAGTCAATTTCCCTTTGTTTTTCAAATGAGCAAAAGGAGTCCCCTGTTCAATAGTCAAATGGTAAGCAGAAATATGCATAGGAGCTAACTCGCAAAGCTGTTCTTGATGAGATTGAAAACAAATAAATGATTATCATCTCAATAGTCCTACTATATACTTTCCGGCTATTTATTTTGTTTAGCTTTTGATAGCGTAACGGGTCGCAGGAGATTGTGCAGTCTTGACTTTAGAGTCTTTTGTGTCAAGACAAAAGGGGGAAGCCTGTCTGGCGAGGACAAAAAGTAAAAGAATGATTTTACAAAAAAAAGAATTAAGCGAAGTATTGATAAAAAATACGTTTTATCGGGTAAAGTTGAGTTATAAATGGTATAAATAATAAAGGAGCGGTTATTATGGTGGAAAGAGAAGCAGCTATGATAATGATAAGAAAACTTAAATACGGTAAAAATGTAGATAGCTTGGTAGATACAGTTAATTGATATGTTGCTGCCATACAAAAATATAGTCAAATCAATAACAAGTGATAATCGTTCCGAGTTTGCCAGACATGAAAAAAATGCAAAAAACTTCAAACACAATTTTATTCTCCTTTGGAAAGGGATTTGAACGAATATTTTAATAAATTAATTAGATAATATATCCTTAAATAATTTAATTTTTATAATTTTAAGGTGAGTTTAACAAATTAATAGAAGACCAAATAAAAATTTAGGCTTTAAAACACTGAAAAAGTTTTTTTTAAGCGTGTCGCATTCGCTTCTTGAATCTACAGTTAGTTTAATGTACTCACGGTTTTGAGTTTTAACAACAAATAGTAATATATAATGGATAAAAATATTTACACAGTAATTAAAGCATCAGGTAGTTATCTGCCGAAACACGTAATAAAAAACGAAGATTTCATAAACACGGAGTTCTATGAAGTTAATGGGGATCGGATTAACCGTGATGGTAAGGAAATTATAAAAAAACTAAGAGAAATAACCGAAATAGAAGAAAGAAGGTATATAGACAAACAGTATTTAAATTCTGACATGGCTACTTTTGCAGCTCAAAATGCTTTAGATAGTTCAGGAATTGATAAAGAAAGCCTCGACTATATTATTGTCGCTCACAATTTTGGCGATGTTAAACACAATAATAAAGATGTAGATATAGTTCCAAGCCTTGCTTCAAAAGTAAAATTCAATTTAAAAATACAAAACCCATATACTATAGCTTACGACCTGTCTTTTGGTTGCCCCGGCTGGGTACAAGCTTTTATTCAAGCAGATTACTACATAAAATCAGGAGATGCCAAGCGTATTTTAGTTATTGGAAGTGAAACATTATCAAGAGTTAGCGACCCTCATGACCGAGACTCAATGATATACTCTGATGGTGCAGGTGCAGTTATTTTGGAAGCTGTTGAAAGCAATCAGCCTATTGGAGTACTTGCTCATAAAACCAGAACGGATGCTGCTAATTACGCACATCTTTTAAAAATGGACGAGTCTAACAATCCTGACGTTGATGCCAACCAATTATATTTAAAAATGAATGGCAGAAAATTATATATTTATGCAATAACCAATGTGCCGCCATTGGTAAAAGCTACCATAGAAAAAGCAGGTTTAGGTATAAACGATATAGGAAAAGTACTTATACATCAAGCCAATGCTAAGATGGATTACGTAATGTTGGAAAGACTGTTTGGGCTTTACGGCAGAAAAGAAATTCCAAAGGATATTATGCCCATGGTAATATCAAAATTAGGCAACAGTTCTGTTGCAACTATTCCCACAATGTATGATCGAATAATGAAAGGTCATGTAGAGGGACAGCAGTTGCAGTCGGGACAAAATGTTGTATTTGTATCAGTTGGTGCAGGAATGAATATTAATGCTGTTATTTACAGAGTTCCATAAAATAGTGATTCGTATAAACGCATAGCTTCATTATGATTATTATGAGGTTAGAGGTGAAATCCATAAAATGTAATATTAAATCATAAAAATATATAAAATCATAAATCGGACAAAACTATAAAAAGGTAAGTCCCCCGAATACAAAAAACTATAAGACAATAAGATAGACACATAGTTAATAATATGAAAACTTGAATTTCTTCAGCATTCTACTCGCCACATTTTGCGAAAAAAGATTAAATTTATGGCAAAAGACAAATTTAATTTACAACGGTACATACTTTAAATTTCAGTATTTCAAGGCCGAACAATACATATATACACAGGTAATCATTATGTCTAAGCTTTTCAGTATTTTATTCATAGTTTTTTTATTTTTTTCTGTTCAGGCACAAGTACCTGGTAATAAAAATCCGGACTTTTACCATCTGAAATTAGAGGGAAATTTAGCACAAAACTCTATCTGTTGTTTTTCGCAGGATACAACGGGACAGATGTGGTTTAGCACCAAAGAGGGGATTATCAGGTACGACACCAAAACTTTTAAGGTTTACCTTCAAAACAAAGGCTTAGGAACGCATTTTACCAATATTATTTATTGTGCAAATAACGGTAGTATCTGGGCAACTACCTTAAAAGGTTTCAATAGATATAATCCGGTTACAGACCGCTTCGATTCCTGTATTGACAAGCGTTTTAACAAAAGCAATATTACGGCCGTAAAAGAAGATCATGCGGGAAATATATGGTTTGTAGATTTTACGCACAATCGGCTGGCTGTAGTGAATAATAATAATCGGATTAGTGGGGTATATAAAATAGATACTCCTGATAATGAGTATGTATACGATATTCTTTTCTCTAAAAAAGGACGCGTGTTTTTGTTGACCAATTTTTGTTCGTTATTGGAATTTTTTCCGAAAGACGGTAGCGTAAAACCTATTAAAACCGCCTCAGTCCGGGAAAAGAAAAAACTCCCTTCTTACGGATACAGAACTGTCAACTTTTTTGAAACCCATACCGGCAATATATGGATAAGCTCCGGCTATGGATATTTTAACATTTACAAGCCTGAAAACAATCAGATTGAAAAGTTTTATTATACAAAAAAACTCAACGGACGCGGTTTCCTAGGGCTTAACGAAGCCTTAGAAGATAAGGAGCACAACATATGGGTAGGTACGTGGTTTGGCGGATTATATAAGATTTCTCCCGACAGAAAAACCATCACACAAATCCTTCCCGACAAAAACAACCCGAATACACTTGCCAATAATATCATTACATGTATTTTTGAAGACAAAGCAGGTTATTTATGGTTCGGAACCGAATTTGCAGGTGTTAATATTCTGAAAAAGAACAAAAAATTTTATGCCATTACCCATGGAGCGGCAGATAACAAGGCTTTGCCGCCGGCTATTTATACCTGCTCATGGTTAGATGAAACGTCCAAATTATGGATAGCTGCAGACGGGCAGGGGTTGTTGCGTTACAACAATATTAACTTGACTGATAGACGAACTTTCAATTTTGGAAAAACGGAAGTAAAACGTGTATTTAAACTATTTGAATCAAGCGACAAAACTCTTTGGATAGGCACCGAGAAAGGTTTATTTGAATATGAGCAAACCAGTCAATCTTTAAAACACCACAAACACATCAAAAATGATTTTAATAGTCTGAGCGGCAACAATATTATAGCCATATGTGAAGACAGAGATGGGAATATATGGGCAGGCAGCATGTTTGGCGGTCTTACGCAATACAATAAGAAAACAGGAACTTATCACCGCTTTCCCTATAAAAACACACAAACAGGAACACGGGAAAAATATATTACAGACCTATACTGTAGTGCAAACAATCAGCTTTGGGTAACAACTGCAGATGGTCTTTACCATCTTGATTTAAACACCGGCAATACTACGATTTATAAGCATCATCCTAAAAATCCCAACAGTCTGAGTACAGACCGTCTTAATTGTGTGATGGCATATGAAAACCAGTTGTGGATAGGAACAGAAAACGGCGGACTCAATATTTTCAATCCACAGACAAACACCTTCAGAACAGTTACTAAAGAAAACGGCTTACCTGATAATACAATTAAAGCCTTAATTACAGACAATCGTAAGAATATATGGATGTCAACTACACGAAATCTTGTTAAATACAATCCTAAGCAGAGAGAGATAACAGTCTATGGCAAATCTGACGGACTGGAAAGCAGTGCCTATATCAAGGACTATGGTTTTCAGAATCTTGAATTTTATAGAAATTTTTCGGTAAAAGACAAGAAAGGACGTTTGCACTTCGGAGGAATTACCGGCATGTATATTTTTCATCCCGACAGCCTTCCGCAAAATTTATATAAACCACCGGTGCTTCTAACAGGTATTAAAATCAATGGCATATCCCGCAGAGTAAACGGCTGTGAACTAACCCTTCAACCCCGTGAAAACCATTTGCAGTTTACACTGACAGTGCTCAATTATATCCAGCCTGAAAAGAATAAATACGCCTGTTTTCTGGAAAATTATGACACCATATGGCACCAAATCAAAAAACCACCCTATATGGCAGAATATCTGAATTTGCCTCCCGGGGAGTACACCTTCCATTATAAAGGAGCCAACAACGATGGAGTGTGGAATTCCAATACTACCCCAATTAAAATAACGATTAAACCCTATTTTTATCAAACCATTTGGTTTCCCATTCTCATCATAGGCATTATTTTATTACTCGTACTTGTATTTTTCTTCTACCGCCTGTACATCTATATGCAGATTAAAAAGAAAAAAGAAGCTCTGCGTTACAGCAATGCTTATCTTGATGATGAATCTGTAAACCAGCTCAACGAAAAACTTATAGAGTTACTGGCAAAGGAAAAATATTATCTGGAAGCAGATTTATCGTTACAAAAATTGGCCGAATTATTAGATACGCGCCCCAATTATTTATCGCAGGTAATCAACACCAAACACAACTGTAATTTCCGCGAATTTATAAATGCTTATCGTATTATTGAGGCTAAAGAATTATTAAAAGATACCTATCTAAAAATTGAAGCCGTTGCCTACGATTCGGGATTTAACAGCCTGTCTACTTTTAATGCCGCCTTCAAAAAAGTGACTGGTATAACACCTTCTCAATATCGTAAAAAACATTCTTAAACATCGTATTTTTAAGATGTTTTTCTCCCAATTTTATAAATTCGGAAGAAAATGAAATGATTATAAAAAACTTTGATACAGTGTTTTGTAAAAAAAACACTAACTATTTTACACATCATATACTTTTCAACGCCGGCTCTTTATACATTCGTTATAAAAATTCAAAAAAATGCGGCGATTATTTATTTTTATAACATTCACTTTTTTATTACACGGGTTTGTCAATTCACAAAATATTGAAAACCTTAAAACACAGAAGGCATTTAAAATATCCGGTAATTTTAATACAGGACTGCGCTATTTTAACAGGGAAAACACATTACAGTCTTACCAGCCATTTACCTACTACGCCTCTATCCAGCTTACTCCTGCTATTTACGGTATAAGCCTGCCTTTCTCTTTCTATTATAGTAAGATGAATCATCGATTCAGCCTGCCTTTTTTCAGATTAGGTATAAGCCCTTCCTATAAATTTATTACGCTAAAACTGGGGTATGCCCGCCATAATTTTTCTAAATATACTGTATCGGGTATGCGTGTCAAAGGTGTGGGGATTTCAATTAATCCGAAAAAATTCAGATTTGAATTTATGTATGGAAAATTTAAAAGAGACCGTGGTTTTTCGACAATCAATCCCGCAGATAATGATATAGAAGAATTTTCGAGAGACGGATATGCCGTAAAACTGGGTTATGGAAATAAAAGCAAGAATTTTGTGGACATCATCTTTTCACGCATTGAAGATAAAGAAGCACTTACCGACAGTATTAATACCTATCCGGCACAATCCAACGTCGTGTCATCTATTATCAGCCAATTTAGTTTAAACAGCAAAATAAAAATAAAAGCTCATATAGCGGGCAGTATTTTTACACAAAACAAAGATGCAAGGTCTTTCAAAAAAGATGATATTCCCTCTTTTCTTTCCGGAACTGCAAAATATTTTAACGTGAATGTTTCCAGTATTCTGGCTCTGGCTCAGGAGTACAATATCAATTACACTTCAAAACAGTTCTCTTTGGGACTTCTATACAACAGAGTGGATCCCGGTTACCGCTCGTTTGGAACATACTATATCAGAGATGATTATCAAAACATATTTATCAATACCGCTATACGGTTTAAAAAGGGAAGCATCAGCGGCAGCATCGGTTTTTTAAACGATAACCTGAAAAACACAAAAGCTGCCGAAACCGGCCGCATCATAAAAAAACTGAGTATTTCTTTAAATCCTTCTAATAAATTCAGCATCAATGCGCAGTACAACGACTTTTCAACCAAACAGAGAGCAGGAAGGCTTCCGTTAAACGACACCATCAGACTTTATCAAGTCAACAAAAACATGAGCATAATGCCCCGGTTTATGTTCAGTAAAAAAAACAAAACCCACAGCATAAGTATGTCCTATATGTATGCAGATATGGCCGATAAAAACGAATATTCCAAAAATCCTGATCCGGTAGAAACACATACAGCCCAAACACAATATCTTTTGACGTGGAAAAAACAAAATATAGCAGCAGGAGTAAATATGTCTTACAGCAATTTTAAAACTGCTATGATAAAAACTGCCAACTATGGTCCCGGGCTTTCTTTCAGGAAAGTTTTTAAAAGAAAAGGTACTGTAAATTTCTCTTTAAACTATTTATTAAGCGAAAACAACAACAACTCAGGTAAAATGTTTAATATTCAACTGGGAGGCAACTATAACATCACAAAAAAACAACGGTTGAAATTGAACTTTTTTATTAGCGATGCATCCTATAGCGACAATACTATTCCTTCATACAGAAGCTATAGAGGCGTACTGAGTTATCAATATAAATTCTAAAATCATAAAAAGCCACAATGGTAATGACAGAGAAGGCTGGAACAAAAGATATTAAAAAATAATAAAACGTATACCCATGAAACCTATCAACAGATTTTTTATGCTAATAATGATGCTGGTAACCGTTAATCTTCACGCCCAGCATGTAAACATTCAAATCAATGTACAACCGCCCTATACCCCATATATAAGTGACTATATGTCTAATTCCAATAAGGTGGTTGTAACGCTTCTTCAACAAAATTCAGATAATATACCTATGGAAGTGTATTTACACGGACAGTTAAGTGGTACTTCGGGTGTAAATATTTTTACACAGCCTGATTTTAAACCCTCGGAACCTATTCAGCTGCTGTCTGGTGTGCCATACCAGCTGACTCCAGCTGACCTTGCTGCCATGTACGATATTTCTAATCTGGGGTATGAAGGTATAACAGAAGAGGAAATTATTCAAACAAATCTTATTCCGGAAGATGTTTACACCATATGCATACAGGCTTTTGATTATAAAACAGGGCGCCTTGTTTCTGCGGCAGAGAGCTGCAGTAATGCTTTTCAGGTCAGCTATATTGAACAGCCGTTAATTACCAGTCCGCAGTGTTTTACAAATATTGATGTACAAAATCCACAGTCTGTTTATGTGAATTGGACTACCCCGGGCGGTCTGCTTTCTACTCTTGGTATTTATTATAAGCTTAGAATTGTTGAAATTCAAGCCGGAGAAAACATCGACCCCATAGATGCCGTTCTAAATCCCAATTTTGCATCGATTTATGAAACTGAAATATACAGTGGCAATAGTATGCTGCTTACACAAAATGAAGTACAATTTATCGAAGGAAATACCTATGCTTTTACGGTACAGATAGTGGATGAAGCAAATATATACTATTTTAGAAATAACGGCATAAGCGATCCCTGCTGGTTTGTATATGGCGGCGAAGCAGTCAATAATCAAGGAGATAACGAAGATAACAATATTAGCATTAACATCGATGATTTTCAAGATGCCTTTCAACAGATACCGGAAACCAGTATCAGCGGACGTATGGTTTATAAAATTGTAGAGGAAAACTCACAGCAGACCATGTCTTACCAAACCTCTATACCTTTAAACACAGGATCTGCCGCTATGCCGAACACCTCTTTCAGTTACCAAACTATCGGCAATGCTGCATTAGCTGTAGGCAGCAATGCCAATGAAATTACTCATGGATTTAACGCATTGGGCAGTATGGAAAACGTATCGTCAAGTCTCCCCGATATCCAAGCTACTCCTCCCTTTGCCAGAGGATTAATCCACAAAAATTCTCAAAGCTTAGACAATACAATGGCATTGGCCAATACCAGAGTTAAGCTTGTGGTAGCTGTGGCATTATATGGAGAAGACAGTGATTTCCCATTTTATTTACCTACTTCACCTGGGAAAATATGTAGTTTATCGTGGGTTTACGGCCGGGGCGAGAATATAGGACCCGATGCCGACATTATTGATTTAGACGGCAATGTACACTATCCGCAGGAACCGGAAGTTTTTGAAATGGTCTTGGCTGTAACAGAAACCGATGCTGACGGGAATTTTACTTTTAACTTTAGAAAAGATTTTTTCTCGGCACCCTGT